>Ga0209212_1001273_pt1 | contig 42373 bp, 36 predicted proteins | sample RifGroC2_FD_183996 | JGI IMG/M metagenome (GOLD analysis project Ga0209212, IMG submission 183996) | Groundwater microbial communities from Rifle, Colorado, USA - Groundwater C2 (SPAdes) (version 2) | ecosystem: Environmental > Aquatic > Deep subsurface > Groundwater | place: Rifle, Colorado... | reverse complement strand
CCCTTAAAAAATATTTTTAATACAGAGGTGAAATAATCTCTTGATTGCTGGAATCAAGACCTATGGTGGGCTTACGAGCCATCTGGGAAATCCGGATGGTGGGGGATCGCTACTGTCTGAATTGCAGGGACCGAGGTTCCGTAGCGAACAATATGCCCTCTTTTCCTTTAAAGGGATCTTCCTATGCGAAAGAATACCGCACTTCAATGATGCCATGCTAAGGGAAAATCCCTCGCCAATATTTTTAAACAAGCAACTACAGTGACTTACATTTCAAGACCGGAATATATCCTGTTGGCACACCCATTGCTAGAGAAGTCTTGATTTTCAAGGCGGCCGCAAAAAATGCGGGAACTTGATTTTTCGCAAAAGGGTGCTTAACTTTGAAGTCAGGCGGGTTTTCTGGTAATCATTTAATTCTGGAGGGAGAACGAAGATGAAAAGATTGGTTTTGGCAGTGATGCTGGTTTTGTTGGTTGCCGGTACGGCAGCGGCAAAAGACTATGAGGTGACAAAGAAGGCAGGCGATTACAACGTGGTGGTAAAAATTGACAGGAATCCTCCCATTACCGGCGACAACAACATCTCTGTTACCATTAAAGATGCAAAAGGCGCCGAAGTCAAGGATGCCAAGGTGGCAGTGGAATATTCCATGGCCGCTATGCCCGGGATGCCGGCTGTTAGAGTCAAGACGGATACGGAATTGAAGGGCAGCGAGTATAAGGCAAAAGTTAACTTTTCCATGGCCGGAGGATGGAGCATTGCCGTCATGATAAATCGCGGCGATAAAAAGGCCCAGGCAAAGTTCAGTGTTGATGTGAGGTAAGTTAAACGCTCATTCAAGTTGACACATTGTAACCCTCCGAGGTTTTTTAAAGCCTCGGAGGGTTTGCCCTAAACGGGTATCGCTATTGCTCGCAACACAGAACAACAAAGAGGATAAAGAAAATGGCGAAAAAACGACGAGGCGGTATGTTTCCAGAGGGGGATAGAAGCGGATCAGATCGGATGGCCGCTTCCTTGCTGCAAGGCTCCCTTATTTTGCTGGTCTGCGTTATGTTCCTCATTGCTGTCCCGGTCTTCGCCGCGGAGGAAACCTTGAAACTTCCGGACCTGATCCGGGAGGCTTTAAAGAACAATCCGGAAATCCATGTTGCGGAGGCGCGGGCAAACGCTTCGACACACAAGATACCCCAAGCCATGAGCCTCGCCGACCCGATGTTCATGATGGGTTACGAGAATGAGGGAACAGACAGCCCGTACACTTTCGGCAGGGAGACCAAGGGCATGCCCGCCGATTCCCGCTGGATGTTTTCGCTGTCGCAGATGTTCCCCTATCCGGGAAAGCTCGCCCTGAAGGGGGAAATGGCAACGTATGATGCGGAAAGCCTGAAGGCGATGACCGCTGCGACTAAACTGGCGACCGAGGTCAGGGTAAAGGAACTCTTCTATGACCTCCAGTTGGCCTATACCAATATCGACCTGCTCACCGACCAGGCGGCGCTCTTTTCCCGGGTGGAAGATGCGGCCCTGGCGCGTTACGCATCAGGCATGGCGCCGCAGCAGGAGGTATTGATGGCCCAGACCGAGAAATACATGCTCCTCGAACGGGAAGAGATGGAAAAACAGAAGATCCAGTCCCTGAAGGCGATGCTGAATGCCGCTCTGGGAAGAGACGCGCTCTCTCCCCTCGGCAGGCCCGAAAAGCCGCAAGATACCGTTAATAATTACCGTCTGGATGAACTGATTAAGATGTCTCACAGCAGATATCCGATGATAAAATCCAGGGAAAAGATGGCAAGCGCAGCCGAGGCAAAGATAGCGATGGCAAAAAAAGAATATTACCCGGATATTACGATAGGCGCCGGTTACTTTGCCAGAAGCTCTCAATTCCCGGATATGTGGAATGTCACGGCAACGATCAATATACCCATTTTCTACAGGACAAAACAGCGGGAGGCGGTCCTGGAGGCCGAGGCATCCCTTCTGGAAGCCAGGAGGAACGTTGAGGCGACAAAGCTGATGACTTCGTCCGCGCTGCGGGACAACCATGCCATGTTGAAATCGGCGGAAAACCTGATGGCGCTTTATCGCGAAGGATTGATCCCCAAGGCCTACCAGGGTTTCGAGCTGGCTCTCGCCGGTTATGTGACCGGAAAGGTTGAAGCGATAACCGCCATTACCAGGCTTAAAGCTCTGATCGAATATGAATTCTTGTACTGGAAGCAGTATACAGACGGGCAAAAGGCCGCGGCAAGGCTCGATGGGTTGGCGGTTATCACCGACTACGGCGCGGACGTTAACGGAAAGAGAGTTCTCCAGACTTCCGCCGTTACGGGAGATGGGGAAAAACCTGCCCCCTTATCCGCAGCGCCGCCGACCGAAGAAAAAACTGTGAAGAGAACGCCGCCGGAAGCAACGGCTGGGCAAGGGAAGGGACGTTTTGAGATCCATGCGACCTCTTTTGTGAGTGGAACGCCGCCGGAAGCAACAGCAGACCAGGGGAAGGAACGTTTTGAGATCCATACGGCCTCTTTCCGGGAAAAACGGCAAGCTGAACAAGTAATGAAAAAAATTGAGCCTTTTGGGTTTTCCCCGCGGATAGAGATGGACGATCCTCCCGGGAAGGGACGGCGGTTTCGCGTTAGCGCAGGGGGCTTTGAAACCCGGGAGACGGCCCAGGAGGCGGCTGATCAGATCGCCGGTAAGATCCGGGGATTGAAGTATTGGATTCGCGCTTCCGCTAAAAATGGGAGTCAAGCGGCTGCCGGGGATAGATTAACCATGGTCCAGGCCGGCGCAACGGGCGTTGACCGCGGTCGGCGATAAGATTCCGCTCATCTCGTATTACATTCTAAACCGGGATAGCTAACGAAACATAATGCCATCACTTTCTGAGAGGTGCGTTTTCGAGTGAAAAAAAGAACTGTCATCATCGTTGTTATCTGTTTACTTGTTGTTGCCGGCGCTTTCTTATTACTCTACAGAGCAGAGCTGAAAGAGTCGGCAGCCAAGCTCGGCATTCTCAAAGGGGCGGCAACGGGCAAAACGGCGGTGGGAAGTCAGCAGGGAGGCGGAGCCTTGACAGTGGGAAATCAACAACCCGGAGCGCCCCCCGCTCCACCGGATACAAAGGAAGCCTCGAAAGACGCGAAGCCGCCGGAAGAAGCCCCCACGGTCGAGATACCCACGGACAAGCAGCAACTGATCGGTGTCAGGACCGTTCAGGCGTCCATCAAGCCCCTGCACAGGGTTATCCGAACCGTAGGCCGCGTCGAGTATGACGAAAAGAAACTGGCAACCGCCAATACCAAGATCGAGGGGTGGATCGAAAAGCTCCATGTCAATTACACAGGACGCTATGTGAAAAAGGGAGAACCGCTGGCGGAGATCTACAGCCCGGAATTGGTGGCGACGCAACAGGAGTTTATAAATATCCTGCGTTGGGCAGGTCAGAGTCAATCCGTGAAGGATGAACGCACCGCCATGCTGCTTGTCAAAGATGCCCAGACAATGCTGGAAGCGGCAAAAGAACGCTTGCGGCTTTGGGATATCAGCGATGAACAAATCAAAAAGATCGAAACGACGGGCAAGCCGATTCGAACGCTTACCATTTACAGTCCCGTTTCCGGCTATGTCCTCCAGAAGATGGCCGTCCAGGGCATGCGCGTCATGCCGGGAGAAAAGCTTTTCGATGTCGTCGATCTGACCAGCGTGTGGATTGTCTCCGACATCTACGAGTATGAATTGCCGTATATCAAGGTTGGGCAAACGGCCCGGATCGGCCTCAGCTATTTCCCGGGGAAGGAATTTTCCTCACGGGTGGATTATATCTATCCCTCGCTGGCGAGCGAGACGAGAACCGCCAAGGTGAGATTTACGATCCCCAATCACGACGGCGCATTGAAACCGCAGATGTTCACCAACGTGGAGATCAAGATCAACCTCGGCAACCGCCTCACCGTGCCGTCCGAAGCGGTTATCGACACGGGGGTCAGGCAGATTGTATATGTAGACAAGGGCGAGGGGAATTTTGAACCGCGCGAGGTGACGACCGGCCTCAAGGCCGATGAACTCGTCGAAGTGACGGGTGGGATCAAGGCGGGAGAGAAGGTCGCTTCATCGGCCAACTTCCTGATCGACTCGGAAGCCCAGTTGAAGGGTGTAGTTGCCTTGCCATATGGGCGTAAGAAATAAAAAACCTCTCCCCTAACTATATAATGACTCCACTGGAGATCTTCAGGATCAGGCATGATTGCGAAAATAATCGATTACAGCGCGCGCAATAAATTCATCATCTTCCTGCTGGTGGTTTCGCTGGCCCTCTGGGGATACTGGGCATTGACCAAGACGCCTCTGGACGCCATTCCCGACCTGAGCGATACGCAGGTCATCATCTATACGGAGTGGCAGGGCCGGAGCCCCGATCTGGTGGAAGACCAGATCACCTACCCCATCACCTCCACCCTGCTTGCGGCGCCGAAAGTCCAGTTCGTGAGAGGCTTTTCCTTTCTCGGAAGTTCCTTCATCTATGTCATTTTTGATGAAGGTACGGATATCTACTGGGCGAGAAGCCGGGTCCTGGAATACCTGCAGGCGGTGAAGGCCAAAATCCCAGCGGATGTCAATCCCGTTTTGGGTCCCGATGCCACGGCCGTCGGCTGGGGCTTTTCCTATGCGGTGGTCGATAAGACGGGGAGGCACGACCTGGCCGAGCTTCGCACCATTCAGGACTATAACGTAAAGCTGGCTATCGAAAGCGTGCCGGGCGTCTCCCAGGTGGCAAGCCTCGGCGGCTTTATCAAACAATACCAGATCACGATCGATCCCAACCGGCTTCTGGCCTACAACATCCCGCTCATGGCGGTGATGGAGGCTGTAAAAAAGAGCAACCGCGACGTGGAAGGCCGGGTTCTGGAGTTTTCCGGGATCGAATACATGATCCGGGGACGCGGCTACATCAAGGGCCTGCAGGATCTGGCCGAGATCGCGGTCAGCACCGATGGCCGGGGGACGCCGGTCCTCCTGAAGGATGTGGCCGACATCAAGCTTGGGCCGGAGATCCGCCGGGGGCTGGCGGAACTTGACGGCCAGGGCGAAGTGACAGCCGGCATCGTCGTTGTAAGATTTGGAGAAAACGTCCTCCATGTGATCGAAAGGGTCAAGGAGAGGATCAAAAAGGATATCGTCCCCAGCCTCCCTAAGGGGGTGGAGATCGTCACCACCTATGACCGATCCGACCTTATCGAGCGCTCCATCGATACCCTGAAGGAAGAGATCATCAAGCTGTCGATCGCGGTCAGCGTGGTCTGCATCGTCTTTCTCTTCCATCTGCCCAGCGCCCTCGTGGTCATTCTCACGTTGCCCATTGCCATCCTTATCTCCTTCATCTGCATGTTTTATCTGGGGCTCACGTCAAACATCATGAGTTTGAGCGGCATCGCCATTGCGATCGGCGCGATGGTGGACGCCTCGATCATCATGGTGGAAAACGCTCATAAAAAACTGGAGGAGTGGGAGGAGGCGGGCAGGCCCGGAAACCGGACGGATGTCATCATCGAAGCCGCCAAGGAGGTCGGCCCTTCGCTTTTCTTTGCACTTCTCGTCATCAGCGTGGGCTTTCTTCCCGTCTTCACGCTGCAGGCGCAGGCGGGAAGGCTCTTCAAGCCCCTGGCCTACACCAAGACCTTTGCCATGCTCTTTTCCTCCTTTTTGGCCGTTACGCTGACCCCTGTCCTGATGACCCTTTTTGTCCGGGGCAAGATCAGGCATGAAGATAGAAACCCGATCAGCATCATCCTCCGCAAGCTCTACGAACCGGTGGCGGCGATCTCTCTCCGTTTCCGTAAAACCGTCATTGTTATCGCGCTGATCATTATGGCCCTGACGGCTTATCCCTTTATCAAACTGGGATCGGAATTCATGCCGCCGCTTTACGAAGGGACACTTTTTTACATGCCCGTAACGGTGCCCGCGGCGGGGATCACGGAGGTTTCGAAGCTTCTGCAACTACAGGACAGGTTGCTGAAGAAGTTCCCGGAAGTCGCCCAGGTGTTCGGCAAAGCCGGGCGGGCCGAAACGGCCACCGATCCGGCGCCTCTCGAGATGTTCGAGACGGTCATCAACCTGAAACCGGAAGCCCAGTGGCGGCCGGGGATGACCGTGGAGACCTTGAAGAACGAGATGAACGACGCCCTCTCCATACCGGGGGTGGCCAATTCCTTCACCATGCCCATCAAGGCGCGGACGGACATGCTCTCCACGGGCATCCGGACGCCCGTCGGAATCAAGGTGCTGGGGGCCAATCTTGAGGAGTTGGAGCGGATCGGGAAGGAGATAGAAAATGCGGTGAAGGATGTCCCCGGCACCCGAAGCGCCTATGCCGAACGGGTCACGACCGGATATTTCCTCGATTTCAATATCAACCGCAAAGAAATTGCCCGCTACGGGCTCTCCGTGGATGATGTGCAGGAGATCGTCCAGACGGCCGTGGGAGGAATGAACCTGACCACCACCGTGGAAGGCAGGCAGCGTTATCCTGTCAATGTGCGGTATGCGCGGGAATTGAGAAATGATGTGGAAAAACTCAAAAGGGTGTTGGTGCCTGTAAAAATGGGCGCTCCGTCTTCCGGCGGTGGAATGGGGACGGGTGGGCCCTCTGCCGGCGGCGCTCGGCCCCTTCTCCAGGTACCGATGGGACAACTGGCGGACATCCGGATCGTCAAAGGCCCGACAGCCATCAAGAGTGAAGAGGGTCTCCTTTCGCTGTATGTGTATGTCGATTTTACCGGCCGGGACGTGGGCGGATACGTGGACGATGCGAAGAAAAAAGTGGCCTCCCTGAAGATACCCGAAGGCTACCGCCTGGAGTGGAGCGGCGAATACGAGTACCTGGTGAAGACACACGAACGGCTGAAAGTAGTTCTGCCGCTTACGGCCTTGATTATTTTTGTCCTGATCTTTCTCAACACAAAAAGCATCACCAAGACCTTGATCGTTCTTCTGGCCGTGCCGTTTTCGCTGGTGGGGTCATTCTGGCTGCTCTATCTTCTCGATTACAATATGAGCATCGCCGTCTGGGTCGGCATCATCGCCCTTGCGGGACTGGATGCGGAAACGGGCGTCGTCATGCTCCTCTACCTCGATCTCGCCCATGAGAAATGGCGCAGGGAAGGCAAGTTGAACAGCCTGCAGGATCTCAGAGAATCCGTCATGTACGGCGCCGTCAAGAGGATACGACCCAAGATGATGACGGTCAGCGTCATCCTGGCCGGCCTTATCCCGATCATGTTCAGCCACGGCACCGGCGCCGACGTGATGAAACGGATCGCCGCGCCGATGGTCGGCGGCGTCGTCACCTCCACCATCCTCGAACTGGTGATCTATCCCGCCATCTATATGATCTGGCGGTCGAGGGAGTTTAAGAAAAAATGAATCATCCAAAAAATCCCCATTCACACCTCTTTAGCGAAAGGGAGTTGGAGAGGGTTTCTGTCGGGGACATTTGCAGTTGTAATGATCTTTCAAAGTATGAACGGCTTTGCGCTGGCTGCCGAGACTATCCACAGGCATTCCCCTGCACCGAAGATGGGGAGTCAGCATAGTTCCATGTCGATAACAAACAAGCAATGGCAGGCCTGTAAAAAATGTCTCGAAGACGGGGATTTTGAGGGGGCCGGCGTATCCCTTTCGCGGATGCAAAAAGCCGCAGACAGCCTTACAAAATTTAGGCCCCACAAGAATAAAGAAATGATGGACGATTTCAGGGAACAGTCTGATAACTTCAAGAAAAATCTCTCCGCATTAAGCAAAGCCATAAGGGAGAAAGACAAGGCGCGAACCCAAAGTCTTTCCCAGGTTATAGACAATAGCTGTTTGCAGTGCCATAGTGTCTTTCGGTAAATACGGACAGGGCATAATGATGTCGGGAAATTCCTTGAAAATAGCGTTGCTGGGAAAACCGGACTGTCATTTGTGCAAGGACGCGGAAATTGTCGTCCAAAAGGTTTGCGCCCGTCTTTCCCTTCCCTGGGAGAAGATCAACATCGAAGATCACCCCGATCTCTATGATCGGTACAAAGAGGAGATCCCGGTTCTACTGGTCGATGGGCGGAAGCTGTTTAAGTATCGCACCAACGAGCCAGATCTGATGAAATCTCTTTCGCGCCGGCTTTCATCCCGTTGAGTCATGAGTTTAGGTGTTAGCAATTATCTCATCGGCAGAAATCAGCAGCCTCAGAACGATTGACGCTGCACTGCGTGTTAACCTGCTCATCGTTGATCCCCCTCATGATTTTTCCTTATAGATTCCCTGATTTCTTACGGTATAACCCAATCTTCTCCATGGAAAAAGAATCCCATTCCCTTCCTTCAACGACTCTGCGGCGTGAAAATAAACCGCACCTCCGGAAGATATCCCTCGAGCAATAAGCGGATTACAAATTCTTTTGTCATTAGATTACAATAGGTTGCTGCGTGTTATGGGGCTGCTTAGCATTCTGGCATATCCATTGCAGTCATACATATTAACAAAGATACACGAGAAGATCATCATGGCGCCGCACAATCCCGAAAATAGCAGCTTTGCATACCGCCTGATCAGGCTTGGAGATAATTGGAAAGGTTATTTGACAGAAGAAAGGAGGAAATGATGGAAAGTGTAAATGTTTGATGGCTGCGGTTTTGAAAAAGTCGGGTAGGCCGCATGGTTAATACGGCTTAGAAATGATCGGATGGATTATTGACTAACTAACACAGAAAAGGAGAAACTTATGAAAAGCACAAAAATAAAGATGTTGTTGATGGTCACGGCTGTAAGCGTAATTTTGTCGGCGGGAGGTTCTCAAGCGCTGGCATTAACAGGTTACGGCAGTTTTGCCCCCAGTACAAATGTTAAGCAGGCCTTTGATCGCTTCCAGATCGATTCCAATCTCAATTACTATCTCTGCGGTTCCGAGACGGTCCCCGATGCGATTATCGGGATAGATAAGGGATTCACCTTGAATTCCGACCTATGGCAGCCGATTGAGGTAACACCGAAGGTTTTCCGAAGGTTGGTTTTGGACATGCAAAAAGAGCATGGCAATCTGTTAGGGGCCAATCATCAAGGGTTTGCTATACTCGATGACAAGGGTAAGCAGATCGGCGTATGGTATTCTGAACTGAACGCTACGAATACCAACTCATTTATCAAGATGGAAGATAAAAAGAATGTCCATGTCCAAACGGTCAAGATGGGTCATTAGAGTGATGCGCTGCTGAACGTTTTTCCACATCTGACTTTCGTTACGAGAGGGAAAAAGTGTTAACACGATAGCTGGCTTGAGTCTGGGTGATGTGAAGCTCGGCTCAAGCCGGCTAAAAAAACTGGGGAAGAAGCTTGAGGAAGCATGTAGGAGGTACATCATGCACCACCACTCATCCAAAGAAGAACAAACCCGATATACGGATCCGGTATGCGGGATGTCCACAGATCAGGAAGGTCAATTCATCCACCATCAGTATGACGGCAAATCGTACTATTTCTGCAGCGGGCGTTGCCTGACAAAGTTCAAAGCCGATCCGGAGAAATTCACCGGCCGGGAAGAAAAAGCGCCGCCGGCAGTGGAGCACACGCATGACGGCAGCCGGGTGTATACGTGCCCGATGCATCCTGAAGTCGAGGAGCAGAGCCCCGGCAGTTGTCCAAAATGCGGCATGGCCCTGGAGCCAAAGAGCCCGGTAGCGGAGCGGACGGAATATACCTGCCCGATGCACCCGGAAATTGTCCGGGATGAACCGGGAAGCTGTCCGAAATGCGGCATGGCCCTGGAACCGAGAACCGTCTCGTTGACCGAAGAAGAGAGCAATCCCGAATACGAGGACATGCGCAAGCGGTTCATTGTGGGCGCCATCCTGACACTCCCGCTGGTGATCATCGCGATGCGCCATCTTATCCCCGGCGGCCGGTTGCTCGATGCGCTCGCCACGCTCAAAACCTATGAGTGGTTGGAACTTATCCTCGCGACACCGGTAGTTATCTGGGCCGGGTGGCCCTTTTACGTCCGGGCCGTCCAGTCCGTCATCAATCGAAGCCTGAACATGTTTACCCTGATCGGCCTCGGGGTTTCGGTGGCCTACCTTTATAGCCTGATCGGCGTGCTCTTCCCCCATCTTTTCCCCGCGGCGATGCGGACGACGGAAGGTATGGTCGGGGTCTATTTCGAGGCGGCAGCTGTTATCGTCGTCTTGATATTGCTGGGCCAGGTACTGGAACTGCGGGCCAGAAGCCGGACCGGCGCGGCCATCAGGGCGCTGTTGGGTCTGGCGCCGAAGACGGCCCGCAAGCTGGATGCGGACGGAAACGAGAGCGATATCCCCATGGAGCATGTCATGAAAGGGGATCGACTGCGAGTCCGGCCGGGGGAAAAGATTCCCGTGGACGGCGTCGTTCTTGAAGGATCAAGCAGCGTCGACGAATCGATGATTTCCGGCGAACCGATACCGGTTGAGAAACAGGCGGGGGATAAACTCATCGGCGCTACGGTCAATGGCACCGGTTCATTAATTATGGAGGCCCAGAAGGTAGGCGCCGAAACCCTGTTGTCACAAATTGTGAAGATGGTGGCCGACGCCCAACGAAGCCGGGCGCCGATCCAGAAACTTGCCGATGTCGTCTCCGGATACTTTGTGCCGGCGGTGATCGCCGTCGCCCTGATCTCATTCGGCATCTGGTACTTTTTCGGTCCCGACCCCCGAATGGCCTATGCGCTGATTGCCGCCGTTTCGGTGCTGATCATCGCCTGCCCCTGCGCCCTGGGTCTGGCCACCCCCATGTCGATCATGGTGGCAACGGGCAAAGGGGCGACTATGGGTGTCCTGTTTAAAAATGCCGAGGCGATTGAGACCCTGCGAAAAGTCACAACGCTCGTGATTGACAAGACGGGGACTCTGACCGAGGGCAAGCCGAAATTGGTAGAGGTTGTTGCTGCATCGGGCATCGATAAGAACAGACTGTTATTGCTTGCCGCCTCTCTCGAGAAAGGCAGCGAACACCCGCTGGCGTCGGCCATTGTCGAAGGTGCACACAACCAAGATCTCCATCTTACCGATGCGAAGAATTTTGCCTCCCACACCGGCAAGGGTGTTTCCGGCGAGGTTGACGGCCAGACGGTGCTACTCGGCAACAGTGCACTCCTGGAAGAGTTCAAGGTTGACGCCGGCTCTTTGGCGGAGCAGGCCCAGGCCATGCGATCCGAAGGAGCGACGGTCATGTTTGTGGGGATTGACGGTAAAATCGGCGGTTTGCTGGCCGTTGCCGATCCGATCAAAAAGACCACGCCCGAGGCGATCAAACAACTGCATGCGGAAGGCATCCGGATTGTGATGTTGACCGGTGATAATAAGGTCACGGCAGAGGCAGTTGCCAGAAAGCTCGATCTCGACGAAGTGGTGGCCGAGGTTCTGCCGGATCAAAAGGCAGAGGCGGTTAAGAAGTTTCAGCAGGGCGGACATATTGTCGCCATGGCCGGCGATGGTATCAATGACGCCCCCGCCCTGGCCCAGGCGGAAGTGGGGATTGCCATGGGAACGGGCACGGATGTGGCCATGGAGAGCGCCGGCGTCACCCTGGTCAAGGGCGACCTCACCGGAATCGTCCGCGCCAGACGGCTGAGCCGGGCCGCCATGGCCAATATCAAGCAAAACCTGTTCTTCGCCTTTATCTATAACGCGCTTGGCGTGCCCATCGCGGCGGGCATCCTGTATCCCAATTTCGGCATCCTGCTCAGCCCGATCATTGCCGCGGCCGCCATGAGCCTTTCCTCGGTTTCGGTGGTCGGAAATGCCCTCAGGCTGCGGGGAGTCAAAATTTAAAAAGGAGGTACAGCCATGGAATGGAAAAAAATTGTGGCCATCATTCGAAGGGATAAGCTGCGAGACGTGGAAGAGCGCCTGAAAGATCTTCGGGTAAACGGAATCAGCGTGACGCGGGGGAAAGGTTACGGGGAGTATGCAAACTTTTTTTCATCGGACTGGTGCGTGATGCATGCCCGGCTCGAAATATACTGTGAGCCCTCACGAGCGGACGGGATCGTCCAGGCCATTTTGGACGTAGCCCATACCGGGTCGGCGGGCGATGGTATCGTGGCCCTTATTCCAGTGGAAAAGCTGTATAGGATTAGAAGCAAGAAGGAAGCGAAATATGAGGAAGCTTGACAATGGAGAGACCCTTAAAGCATAGGGAATTGAGGTTTTCCCGCAGATAAGCGAAAATATGCCGCTGGAGAGACCATACGGCGCCGGATGATCAATCATGATGCATTCCTTCAGATTCAAACTCGGGATCCTTCTTGCGATCATCGCGGGCGCCTTTATCGTTTCGCAGGTCGTCTACCGGGACACCATAACATCCATGCATGATTCGGTCTTTTCCGCCGTCGATACGCTTGAGATTGTTCACAGAGCCGAACATTTTCATTCGTCAATCCATGTGATGCTGTATCTCGCATTGCGCTATTCGGAGCAAAAAGACGGGAAAACATATGAAGAATACAAAACAAGACGAACGAGCGCCCGCAATACAATCGATGCGCTGATCAAATCCGGCGGACCCAACGGGGACCAGCATCACGTTAAGGAAGCATCCGGGCAGCCGGCAGGTGATTTGCGCTCGGTGTTTCATGCCTTTGCGGTGGAGACCGACGCCGTCTTTTCCGGTGCGGATGAGGGAACATCCGCGCATTTGGAAAAGGCCCGCCTCCTTTTTGACGATATCTTCAGGAATTATCTGACCGTGATCCATGATTACCATGAAGCGCGTCTGGTATCGTTAAGGAACGGCGCGCATCAGATGAATAAAAGGGTCACATTTCTTTTTTACGGGCAACTCATCATCATTTTTCTTGCGGCCGTCGTGGCGCTTGCTTTCTCGGATCGAGTCCTGCTGAACCTCTATGCAACGACGGAGCGCCATGCCTTCTCGGACGGCCTGATGGGATTGAAGAACCGAAGATACCTCGATGACGTCGTCGTTGGCGAAGCGAGGGATTTGATTCACAAGGATGCGCCTTTTTCGATCCTCTTCGCCGACATCGATCATTTCAAATCGTTCAATGATGCCTATGGGCATCAGGCGGGGGATAAACTCTTGAATGAATTCGCCGACCATCTCCGGCAGGGGATCCGAAGGGCGGATACCGTGGTCCGGTATGGAGGGGAAGAGTTCTTAGCGATCCTTCCCGGCGCCGATAAGGCCGCCGCCCTCGCGGTTGCGGAGAAAATGAGGAAACAAATCAAAAGCGCCGATGTCCTACTCCCCTCCGGAGAGCAAGGTAAGAAGATCACCGCAAGCTTCGGCATCGCCTCGTTTCCCGACGACGGCATCCGGAAATTTTCAGCGCTTCTCAAGAAAGCCGACGAGCGCCTATACCTCGCCAAGACGTCGGGCAGGAATCGGGTCGTTTGTTAAATTGAGACCACTGTCGTTAAATCGTGTAATTATCGGATGTGAGGTTCTACCGCGTCACCTTCTGACGCATCGCCATCTCGGCTAAGGTGCATTTTCTGAAAATCCGCGACATCCTCTTGAAAAAATCACCCCTTAAAAAAATAGTGACGGAAAAGATCAGTAATTTAGAATAGATGTAATCCCGCTTAATAGTAACACAATCAGTCCCAAACAAAAATTCACTTTGACCAAATTCAGGGACAATTTCTGTAAAGATGCCTTCTCGGATGCTGTTCCTGTTTTCGTAATCATGGGAGCCAATATCAATCCCCTATAAAAATGGACAGCGACCATTCCTAATACAAAAACATGCTTCACGATTAAAGCAAAAGACCAACTGTTGCCAAAATTGCCAATTCCTGAGAACTGCTTATTAACGGCGGTTAATACAGCCCCTGTAGCAATCAAGAAAATTATACTATAGTTCGCTATGGGAGTGAATCTCTTTGAGACTTCACCCATCAGCTTGCCGGCCTCTACGCCTAAAACTTGCTTTGCTGATGGTATCACAATAAAGAGGAGGAAAGTAATTCCTCCAATCCATATAACTGTTGCGATAAGATGCAGCCAATAGGAACCCGCTAATATGATCTCTCTCATTTTGTCCTCCGTATGATTGAATGAGTGAGGGCGAATTGATTTTTCAATCCGCCCTCACAAAGGATTTACTACTTCGTCTTCATGGGCAGAATGCAGCCGCAACCACAGGAACACTTTGTTTCGCTCTTAATGTCTACTGTCTTTGTTTCAGGTTGTTCTTTTATCTCTTTGTCTTTCGCCATTGTTCTCACCTCCTTTCTGTTTAAGTGAATGCGTACCTACTTATATGTTTAGGCAAAAAAATATTGACCCCTTTTTTGCTTTCAAATTTTTTCCACGATCTCCGGTTGTCCTGAACAGCCACAGGTGCAGATACGGTTAAGCCTTTGACGGCATTTTTCAAGGGTATCTCGGTTTAACGAATAATATATCCAATACCCCCGTCTTTCGTCTTGGACGAGCCCCGTGCTTTTGAGCACTCGTAAATGCTGGGATGCTGCGGACTGGGTTATCTTCAATGCTGCAGCTAACACATTAACGCTCATCGGCTCTTTTTTTAAGAGTTCAATAATCTCTATCCGTTTATCAACAGAGAGTATTTTGAATTGTTCCGCTGCTTCCTTCATGCTCCCCCTCAGCCATCCTTATAAGTTTATGCTAATATACTTTGATGCACTTTGGGTTGTCAAGCACTTTATTTACTCTTTCTAAGGGTTCAAAAACTCCAACGTAGACCCAAATAAATATTAGTGTCATCCTTAAACTGCCCGAAAGCGGAACCCGCATGGCTTGAAGCGCGGCGGAGACGGAAGCGCCGCCGGAGTGACACGCCGCGCCGGCCGAGGCGGCGACTCGTTTGCCGATTTGCTCGAGCAACTCATAGGCCAGAATGCCCGCGAACGAGACATTCAGCTTCATCGGGTGAAGCGTGAATCAACTTCGCCACCTTCGCGCGCGCGTGTTCAACGGCAAAACGGGCCTCGTTGCCGTATGCATGCGCGCTCGAGGGATTTCCGTACTTTAACCGCTGATAAGGCTGCATGGCGCGAATGACTTCGGCGGCGAGCGGCGTTGTCGCATTGTAGTCGAGGTAAATCGGTTTTTTCATTTTCATTTCCCTTTCTCAATCCACCGGCAAGCCATTCGCCCGCCGATTAATGAAATAGCATATATGTAATATCATTTTTCTGATGGCATATTACTTATACATGATTATGTCAAGCTAAAAGAAAAAAATATTGTAAGGGTTACTCCTTAAAACACTTCGGGCCGATTGCTTGCCCCTGAAATATCTTCATATTCCTATTTGTCTGTTTCACCAGGTAAATGGGGCAGCCATGACACGTTCTTACGTCGCAATTGTCATTATCTTTTATGGCTTCCCAGCATTTTTCTACGCAATTATGATAGGCGGGGCACTTGATCTGACCGCATTGCTTTATCTCCCAGCAAGGAGTGGCTAGGTAAAACACCTTAAGAGCCGTGATCGTCATTCCCACTTCTTCAAGATAAAATCTGATATTCTTGATAAACTGGATGTCATTCTGGGAATAACGCCGCTTGCCGTTGATACGGGCCGGCTTGATGAAACCGGCCTTTTCATATTCACGCAGCATGCGCTGCCCGACGCCCACGATTTGGCTTGCCACTTCGATGGTGTAGACCGGTTTTGAACTTTCGATATCTAATTCCATAAGCGGGATTAAATCATATATCCATGACAATGTCAAATAAAAGCAATCTCGACATCAAACTTCGGATTTGCAGCCAACCCGGAAAGAGAACCAGACAGTGCCAAGCATCCCGAGGGCGCCGCCGATCAGGAAGGTAGCGTCCGGACCCAAGGCACTCCACAAAAAATAGGACAGAAGGGGCGCCGGACAAAAGGCCAGAGAACGCAATCCCCAGTATAGCCCCACCCCCCGCGCCCTTATTTCAGCGGGGAACCCGGCGACGATAAGGGATTTCCGGGCAGGCTCGCCGATTTCGCGCAGGCCATTCAGAACAAATACTACGCTGAGGGCCAGCGTCAGCGGCACTCCGAGAGATGGCAGAATGCGGGGCAGCACGACCAGGTTTATGGGAAAGAGCGCAAAAAGAAAGAAGGTCAGGGTTATGAATGGCTTGGGACTGGGCGCCCGGTCCACCATCTTGCCGACGGGGATGTAGGTTAAAAGCGCCGTAAAGCTGGTGAGGGCAAGCAGGACTCCCGCTTCCTGATTGCTTCGCCCTAGCACCCCCACGACGTAAAGAACGGCGAAGTCCCGGACAAACCAGTCACCCCAGCGCAGAAAAATTTCCGCGGAGAGGAGGAGTTTCAAATCCCGGGGAATCCCGGCCAGCGCCTGCCGGATGGGAATGGACGGCGCATCATTCGTGGGACGCATGCGCGCCAGCAGGAAGAATTGGATGATGCAGGCAACCACGACAAAACCAAAAGCCAAGGAGAGGTTCAGCCAGAAGCCCACCGCCATGGCCACGCCCCCCACCAGTGGGCCCAGTATCTTCGGCAATCGTTTCGAGATGCTCTGGACGGCAAAAGCGATCGTGCGGCGGTTTTTGGGAACCTCGGAGCCCACCACGGCGAAGGTGGCGGGCACGGAGAGAGGCTCCCAGTTGCTGATTAAAAGTGCGCTGAAAACGATGGCGAGGGGGTGGCGAATCACGAGCAGGAGGATAAAACCCAGGAGCATCGGGACCGCCGAAACGATCAGCGCCGAGCGCGCCCCTAAACGGTGGGCCACCCTGCCACCGATGATGTATCCGAATCCCTCGAACAGATTGGCAAAAAAAGCAAAAAATCCCATGTACTTGGCGGCTTCCAACACCCGTGATGCCTCATTGACGCCGGTGACGGAATCCTTGAGATGGATAGCCAGGAAGTTTCGCCAGATCTCTTCCGCAAAACCCAGTCCCCCGACAACCACTAAAACGCCGACCGTGGCGCTATTGATGCCGAGCCAGCCGGCCAGCGATTCCCTGGCCGCCGTCCCTTTGCCTGCTTTTGCGGTGGCAAGATCATTCATTTTGTTCATTGCACAACCTTCCGTTCCGGAAACTCTTTCTCCTAACCTTCGAGCTGTTCACCGAAAAGCCCCGCGGCTTTTCCTTTGTCCTCTCGGTAGCAGATGCAGGATACGGACTATGATGAGCCTTGAATAGAGATCCCTGTCTTCCCTCGGACACCTCATCGCAATTTACCACATCAGTAGAAGCCAGCCGGCCGCGGCACCGGCGATCACCAGCCATGCTGCGTTAATTTTATATCGCCATCCTGCGACAAAGGCGGCCACCGCTATCAAAATCGTCCGCCATTCCGTAAGGGCAGAAATCCCCAGAGTGATGACGACGGCCGCCATCAAGCCAATGGCGCTGACATTCACGGCGTCAAGAAAGGCAGACATGATTTTCGATGCCCTGAGACGCGGAATGAGGGGATTCAGCAGCAAAACAAAGAAGAAGGACGGAAGGAAAATGGCTAACGTAGATATCACCGCACCGGGCGCGCCCGAAATCACATAACCGACAAAGGTTGCCGTGCTTAAGACGGGACCCGGCGTGAATTGTCCCACGGCAACTGCGTCGAGAAGCTGCTGCTGGGTGAGCCAACCATAATCCTTTACCAACCCCCCTTCGAGGAAGGCAATAAGGACGTAGCCGCTGCCATAGAGGACCGAGCCTATCTTCAAGAAGAACAGACCCAATTTCCATAGAGATATACCGACGATGCCTGCTGCTCCGACAGCGGCCGCAGCCACCGCCGCTTTGGCATCGCTATGCTTGACCATCGCCCACAAGGAGCTGAAAAACGAGATGCCCCACAAAGAGATATTTTTCTTTGCGGACTTTTTCACTCCATACAGCATGATGCCGGCTGCGCCGCCGCACAGCAGCGCCAGAATCTCATTGAGTCCGACCAGCGAGGCGGCGGCTACGGACATTCCTATAACGATCAACTGCCCGTTCTTCGCTGCCGTCTTTCCCAATCTGATGGCAGCCACGAGGATAACCGAAACGACAACAGGCTTAAGACCGAAGAAGAAAGGCGATATCTCCGGCAGCGACCCAAATTTTACATATATCCAGGCGAGCACCCCGGTGATGATCACCGCCGGCACAATAAATGACAGGCCCGCAACAATAAGACCTGCAATCCCCGCCCTGATATACCCGATATGGATGGCCATCTCCGTGGAGTTCGGTCCGGGTATCAGATTTGTTGCCCCCACAAGATCGAGAAAACCTTCCCGCGTCATCCACTGCCTGCGGCGGACCACCTCTTCCTCCATCATCGCTATGTGCGCGGCGGGGCCGCCGAATGCTATCGTTCCGAGCTTGAAAAAAAGTACTGCCAATTGTGCGATCCTGCCTTTTTCTTTCGGCAGAGAATTGGATGGTGTAGTCATTTTTCATTTCCTCATTCCGTGGCAAGCGCCGCCATAAAATCGGGTTCTCGGTCTTCTGTGGCGAGTATCGTAACTTAATATCGGTATCCGATATCAATCTAATTGCACTGACTAGCGTTGTCAAGGCATTTTTCTGATAGCCTGAATGATCGTTTCGCAAAAGGTGACTACGGTGATTTGGGCGTTCAATGTCCGATGATTCTGCTTATGAAGCCCGTTCTGTGCCGGTGAGCGGGGTTAGCCATGGCTAACACAAAAGAGGGGAAGATGGGGAGGGCATCGTGACGAATTGCCCTCCCCGTCTGTGCAACATGATCGGACGTTATTTCTTGAAAATTTTCTTGTATTGTTGATCCATTGTAGCGGCCGTTTCTTTCGTGTGACAGTAAAGCATGCACGAATTCGGCATCTTGTTTTTACCACTCTTTTCATCGATCCCGAACTGGATAGTCTTCGCAGGAGGAATCGCCTCGAAGGTATGGTTCGGAACCGATCCGGCCGTTATGGTGTAGGGCAGGTGGCAGGAGGAACAGGAGGCGACCTCATAGCGATGACCGGAATGTTTTTTAGGATCGGCAACAATACCTTCATGGCATTTCCCGCACAATGAACGCTCTTCTCCCTTCAACTGGCCTGTTCGATAAGAGAGGCTCCCTTTGTGGGGGTCGTGGCAGGTCACGCAAGTGAGGTCCGGTACGCCGTTATGACGACTCTTGATCCATTCGAGATACTGCTGACGGTGACGGTTGGCGTTCTTCTGATCCGGGAAGAAAGAGCCTGCTGCCGTATAAGGCTCCGGATCAAGGCCCTTCATCAAGGTGTCGGGCTTATTGAGTTCGTAATTGACCGGATAGTTGAACTTGCTCAAATCCCCTTTCATCCGCGCCCGGATATGACAGCGCCCACAATTCTCGGTGTTTTTGTCGATCACCGCCTTCACCTTTTTGGGGCTTTTGGCATGGTCGGCCGAGGGGCCGTGACAGGCCTCGCACCCGATGTTAAATTCCACAAAAGTGCGTTCTTTATAGTTCACGCCGGTGGCGTGGCAGTTTCCACACTCATTGAACCAATCAAGCCGCGCAAGAGAGCCATCCTTGTTCTTTCGAAGAGAGAAATGCTTTCTCGGCCGGGTATATTCAAATTCACCATCGATGATATTCCCTTTTTCATCCCAGAAGGTGTAACGTTCTTCCTTGTACCAGCCGCCGATGACATAGGCCCAGTCATACTGATCGGGTTTGGGGGCGCCTTCGAGGGTGAGGTCGGCCTTGGCATTTTTCAAATCGCCTTTGGCTATCGGACGGACCATCCAGGCATGAATGGTATTCTTCCAGTCATCATATTTTGCCTTGTGGCAGCTCTTGCATTTCTCCGAACCTGCGTAGACCTTGCCCGTGATCGGATCCTTGGACGGACCGGGCGCCATCTTCGCGGAAGCCGCGCCGACCCAAACAAAATAAAGAACAACGACCAAAAAGACTATAATTCCTCTTTTCATGCGCACTCTCCTTTCGTTTCAGTTTCAAAATTCTTAGAATGGGAACAGTCAAAGGCTGCCTTTCCGAAATAAAACTGTGAGAAAATTTTCTGAGACCGTTGTTTTGATGGTGCGGTGGTCCGGCGCCGAGAAAAAATGTTTTTTAGAAATCCTATGCCTGCTTCTATAATTGCTCGCGCTTGCATACGATTCCCTCTCATGATAAAAGTATAAGCTAACTATCACTATATTTATCGTATGTCAATATCATACTGCAATAATGTACCTGGATATAAGGAGATCGTATGATCCGTGAGCTTGAATTGGCGTTCATCAAACTCCACATCCTTTACCATGCGAGCAAAGAAGAGGTGTTTGGCATCGGCTTGATCAACGAACTGGCTCGTCATGGTTACACGATCGGTCCGGGAACGCTTTACCCCACACTGGCCAAGATGGAAAAGCAGGGGTTACTGTCCGTTGCGTCCAGAACGGTGCAACACAAGCAGCGTAAGTATTACCGAATCACTCCGCAGGGGAGGTCACTGCTGGAGCAGATGAAATACAAAATAGAAGAGTTATATAGAGAGATCATCAAGGAACGGTGAGTTCCGCAGTGATGTGCGCAAGGAAGGACTGCCATTCATTATTATTGCCGGAAGGGGCATAAATTGAAGAAACCGGAGTATCTGTGCATAGTTTCCTGTTAGCTCATGAAGTTCCCATCCGGTTGGGCTTTTTCTTCGGCAGCCTGCTTTTCATGGCCCTATGGGAGGTTATTTCTCCACGCCGCGCATTGACAACCGCCAAGGGGACGCGTTGGTTTGCCAATCTGGGGCTCATCGCCATCGATACGCTGGCCGTTCGGTTGTTGATCCCCCTGCAGGCGGTGGGCATGGCCCTGTACGCTGCCAACCATGGCTGGGGCATATTAAACGGCATCTTGCTACCGCAATGGTTCAAAATAACCCTCGGTGTTTTGGGCCTCGATTTCGTTATTTACCTGCAGCACGCCATGTTTCATGCAATACCGCTCTTCTGGCGTTTCCACCGGGTTCACCACACGGATCTTGATTTTGATGTGACCACCGGCGTCCGGTTTCATCCAGTGGAGATTTTTCTGTCCATGGGGATCAAGATGACCGCAGTGGTTTTGCTGGGGGCATCCGCCGCCGCGGTCATCCTCTTTGAGGTTCTTCTCAATGCGACCAGCATGTTCAACCACGGCAACGTCCGCCTGCCGGGCCGCATCGATGGGGTGCTGCGGCTATTCGTGGTTACGCCGGAGATGCACCGCGTGCACCACTCTGTAGTGATTCGGGAACACAACAGCAATTTCGGCTTTAATCTCCCCTGGTGGGACCGCCTTTTCGGGACCTATCGCCCCCAACCCGCCGCGGGACACGAAGGCATGACTATAGGCCTCAGCCGCTTTCGTGATTCCCTTGCCCTGACCTTCCCCCGTCTCCTCATTCTTCCCTTCACCGCGAAGACCATTCCTTGAATCGTCACAACTGCCTCAGGATGTCGGCCGGTTTCATCTTCGCCATCCGCCGGGCCATGAAATAGCTGGCAAGCCCCCCGGCTGCAAGCGACAGGGCCAGCGAGGCCGCGATCAGAGACGCCGACAGGCTGACCGGCAGGCTTATCGTCTGCGCGGCGGCCGCCGCGTCCTTGGCGAAGGCCGGCGTGAGGTTCATCTCCCAGGGGGTGGAGACGGGGATCGAGAGATAACCCAGGAGGTACGAGATCAGGTAGCCCGCCACGATGCCCGCAATGCCGCCCAGAAGCGCCTGCACAAAAACCTCCCCCATGAGCTGCTTGCGGACGTCGGCGCCGGTCCACCCCACCGCTTTGAGAATCCCGATCTCGCGGGCGCGCTCAACAAGGTTGGCAAGCATGGTCTTGATGATCAGGAAGATCGCCCCGCCCAGCGCGACCAGGGAGACGACCAGGGCGAACTGGTCGGAAATCCGGGAAACACCGCCCATCACCTCCAGAAACGAATCGGAACTGGCGATGGAGACACCCGGCAGGCCCTTCAGGACCTCCGTCTTGATCCGGTTCAGGAGGGAGGGATCCTTCAGGCGGAGGTAAATCGTGTTGACGCTCCCGGCTTCCTTTCCCAGGAGGGCCTGGGCGTCGGCCAACGGGAGGTAGATGTTCGCCGCGGCGATCTGCGATCCCTCTTTGATCTCCAGAAGTCCCACGACCGTAAACGAACGACCGCTGATGGCGAACGGATCGCCCAACTGCGCGTTGTGGAACTTGGCGTAATGCTTCTCCAGGACAACCTCGCCTTCGCGGTCGGGAAACCGCCCCTTGGCGAGCCAATCCTTCACCCGGACCGGTCCCAGGCTCGGCTGCGCCAGGTCCACCCCCATGATCGTCCGAAAGCCGCCCCGGTCGAATTCCCAGAGGAGGAGCGCGGCGGAGAGGGCATCAACACCGGGAACGGCCCGGAGTTTTTCGAGATCGCCGGCCGCGAGGAGCTGACTGGAGATCGGCAGGCGTATTCCGCGCATCGACTGGGCCGGCTGACCCGAGTCCACGGCGCGCATTTCCGGCCGCTGGACGACGAGGTCCGCCCCAAGGTTTTTGAAAGGGAGGCTCACGGCCTCCCGGTATGCGGCGGAGACCGCATTAATGGAGACGAACAAAGCGATCCCCACGGCAATGCCCAGGCAGTTGACCAGCATCCGTTGCCGGTGATGGCCGAGTTCCTTCAAAACATAGCGGTAATACATGATCACCTCACAGTAAAAATATCTATTTCTTCCCGGTGGCCTGATCGAGCGCCCCGCGCAGATCGGCAAGCGTCCACTTCCCCTGGAAGGAGGGGGGACCGGAACCGGTGGGAAATCCGACGAATAGAATCTCTTTCCCGTCGACCTTGAGGGTCGGTTTGCCGGCTATCCAGATGACCAGAGGCAGATGCTGCTTAACCCCTTTCTTGGCCATGAACTTCTCCCCTTCCGGGCTGTCGAAATCGTACCAGGAGACGGTGACGGTCTTGCCGTACCCGTTGCAGAGCTCCTTGATCCCCTTGATCGTCGAGAGCAGGGGGCCGTGGTTCATGTAGAGGATTTCTACGGAAACCGGCGGGGCGGGCAGGGCAGCCGCCGGTATGAAAAACAGGCAAAGGGCCAACAGACCATACAAAACAAACTTTTTCATGAGAGCACCTCCCCATCCTGCATCCGGATGACGCGTTCCGCCGTTTTGGCCAGCTCCGGTTCGTGGGTCACCATGAGCAGGGTCATCCCCTGTTCCCGATGCAGCCGGTTGACGATCGCCATGATCGCATCGCCGGTGGCGGTATCGAGGTTCCCCGTCGGCTCGTCGGCGAAAACGATCTTCGGGTTGTTGATCAGGGCGCGGGCGATGGCCACCCGCTGCTTCTCCCCGCCTGAGAGCGCCGCTGGCAGGTGTTCCGCCCGGTGTCCCATTTCCATCCGGTCGAGGATTTCCGACGCCCGCCGGCGTCGCTCCGCATCGGTCATCGCAACGGGAAACAGAGGCAGGGCCGTGTTTTCCCAGGCGGAGAGGGTCGGGATCAGGTTGAAGGACTGGAAGATAAACCCGACGTTCTGACGGCGGAAGAGGGCCAGTTCGTCCTCGGATGCGCCGGAGATCTCCTTCCCGGCGATCGTCACCCTTCCCGAGGTTGGGCGCTCCAGGCCGGAAAGGAGGGAGAGGAGGGTGGTCTTGCCGCAACCGGATTTGCCCACCAGGGCGACGAATTCCCCTTCCCGGACGGCGATCGACGCCCCCTTGACGACCGTCAGTTTGTCGAACATTTTGGTCAGACCGTCGCCGACCAGAATTGCTTCACTCATGTCTTAATACCTCCGAAGGTTTGATTTTTGAGATACGACGGCCCAGGAGCGCGCCGGTCAGGCCGCCGATCACGACGGAGAGCAGGACGGCAAACAAGGCCAGGGTTATAGGGATGTGGACGGGAAGCCGCAGGGTTTTGTACACGGCGTCGCCGCCGCCGGGAAGAAAATGCGGGTTCGGGCTCATCTCCCAGGGGATGGGGATGCTCACGGTCATGAAACCGAGCGCGAAGGCAGCCGCGTAGGCGATCAGGAGCCCCAGTATCCCGGCGATGAAACATTGGACGACCGACTCCGCAAGGAGCTGCAGGGTCACGTTCCGATGGGTCCAGCCGACGGCCTTCAGGACGCCGATCTCCCGCGCCCGTTCCGCCACATTTCCCGCCATTGTCTTGAAGGCGATCAGAACCGCAATGAGGATGGCGATGAGCGAGGCGACCAGGGTGAATTTATCCGACACGGCGAAAAAACTCCCCAAAAGCTTCAGGAAGGAGTCCGGAGTGGCGACGGCGACTTTATTCCCCAGAATGTCCTTGAGGGCAGCGGCCACGGGAGTGATCTTTTCCTGGTCCGCCCGGATGAACAGCAGATTCACATCCCCCGGTGCAAAGGGGGAAACCGACTGGAGCGGCTTGGAGGCCGCCGCGATGGTCTGCGCCTCTGCGAGAGGCAGGTAGAGATTGGCCACGGCGATCTTCGCGGCGTGGGAGGCGTCGATCAGACCCACGACGGGAAACGACCGGCCCGCGATGGATACGGTATCCCCCGGTTTGATGCCGAATTGCCGGGCGTAGGCCGCCTCAACGAGAGCTTCCGGTTTCCCCTCCGCGAGGTAGCGCCCCTCGGTGACAAAGTTCTTGAGGATCGACGGCCCGATGGGATTCTCCCGTTCGATCCCCAGGACGATCCAGGCCCGGTTCGGTTCGAACACCCAGAGGAGCACGGCCGTCCCCGTACCCAGGACGCCGGGAACTTTTTCGATCCGCTCGAGTTCATTCCTGCGGATCGTCACCGCCGAGCAGGGAAAGACCGCGCCGGTCAGCTCCTCGGGGACGTTTCCGGGGCGCTGCACCGTGATGTCGGCCCCGATCTCTTTCAAGGGGGCGCGGGCCGCCTCGTGGTAAGCGAGCGACAGAGCGTTGAGAATGACCAGGAGTGCGATGCCGATGGAAAGGCCGATCACGGCCATGACCGTTCTTCGCCTCTGGCGGGTGAGTTCCTGAAAAACATAACGTAGATTCAATGGTTGCCTCCGTTTTGGGAAAAGGGCGAATCCACTCGCCCGTTGTTTGAGCTTGTTCGTAAGAGCTCGATAAACCGTTTTTGCTGCTCGGGGGTCATGATCTTCTTCGACTCCGCGATGTGCACAATGACCTCTTTCTGAATTTCATCCTGATAAACCGCGATGTCCTTTCGGATCGTCTCCGTCCGCGGCAGATCGATCTCATCCTCCCCCAGCAGGTCGATCAGGAGGTTTCGCCTGGTGGCGACCGCCGCGTCAAGCTCATTGAGACGGCCATGGAACGATCGGGCCAGCGGTACCATTTTTGCCAGTTGCTCGGAGGAAAGACCGAGGTCCTGGTAGGGATGGTGGTCTTCAGGATTGAGGGGGCAGGGCGCCGACCGCGTGAAGCACGCGTTACGCCAGTAATGGTAGCCGATGGTGGCGACGGCGGATGCGTTGACGGCCAGCGACAGGGTCAGAACGGCAATCAGCAACCTCCCCTTCATTTCCGAACCTCCTGTGTAAAATGGGCCATGCGCAGGTAGCCGTCCCCCAGTGTCCCCGGCGGCGCGGCGGAAAAGGCCCTGAAAGAAACGATATCCGTAGCCGTTCGGGAAGCCTGTACCTGAGCGGGAGCGGACGAGAAACCCGACACCAGGGTGTTTCCCAAATAGCCCCCCAGCACCGCCCCCACGAGCAGAAGAACAACCGCCATCGCCGGGGCGAGACGCCACTGATCAACCCATGAAACCCAGGGGAAGCGCCATCGCGAACGGGGCTCGGGAATGGCCTTTATCCTCTCGGAGAGACGTCTTTCGAATCCAGCGGATGCTTCGATCTCCGGAATCTTCTCCAGCGATCGCCAGAGCAGTCCCAATTCGGCATAGGCGCTCCGGCAAGCCGGACACCCTTCCAGGTGCGTGGCGATTCGCTCCCGCGCTTTCTCGCCGATTTCCCCGTCCTGGTACGCGGCAAGCCTTTTTTGAATGCGATGGCACCTCATCTCGATCTTCTCTTCTCGTCCCGGTTCATACTTGACGGCTTCGTAAAAAGGCCGGATGCTGCGTTGCGCTTCACCCTTCGTCATTGCGGCGTACAAAAAGTACGCCTCATTCCTCAGGATTCGCGCGCCTTGCCTGCGGCCTTTTTACGAAGCCGTCCCATTTTCACGACTTTTTATGACTTTTTACGAGGTCGTCATACTTGATTAAACGACACGGAATGCAAAAACCTGCGGTGATTTTTAGCCGTTGACATGACAAGATGATAACTCAAACAAGATTGGCAGTTTGGGGCGCCGTCAAAGATGATCGTCACTACTCTTTACGATGCTTTGTTTTGGACATAGTGCCGCAACCGTTGAACCCTCTCCACTGCCGGCGGGTGAGAGTAATAGAATATTGCGTAAATGGGGTGGGGATGAAGATTGGCAAGATTTTCCCCGGAAAGTTTGATCAGGGCGGCGGCCAAGGCATCCGGAGCGCCGGAGAGCTCGCAACCAAACCGGTCCGCCTGCCACTCGTGTTGCCGCGAGAACCAGCTTGATAAAGGAGTAAAGGGAAATGCGACCAGTGAACCAAGAAACATGAGGATCACCAACTGTGCAGGGAAAGAGGATTGCGAGAGCCCCATCAGCCCCGGCAGTCCACCCCACTGCAAGAGCCGGTAGGCGAGGTAAAGTGCCAACAGCCCCCCTGTTTCCATCAGAATGAGCCGTTTCAGGATATGCCTCTTTTTCCAATGTCCTACCTCGTGGGCGAGGATGGCAAGAATCTCCCGATGATTCATCTGCGTTAATAAGGTGTCGAACAGGACAATCCGCTTCACTCTGCCGATGCCGGTGAAATAGGCATTCGAGTGACGGCTGCGGCGAGAGGCATCTACCTGCATCACCCGGCTCACTTTTACCCCAGCCTTCTCCATCATGGCCCTGATCTCTTCCTCCAGCCCCTCTTCCGCAACCGGGGAGAACTTAAAAAAGAGCGGTTCGATGACGTAGGGGGCGATATAGATCAGAAAGATCGTGACAACGGCAAAGAAGCCCCATACCCAGAGCCACCAAAAACCGGGACTCCAGCGGACTAACGCGAGTGCTCCGGAAACCAGCAGAGACAGAAGCAACAAGGAGATGGCCGTCGATTTGAGCAGATCCGCCAGCCAGAGTCGCTTGGTCAGGGTGTTGAAGCCATAGCGGTTTTCGATGCGGAACGTATGATAGAGGCTAAACGGGATATCGAGCAGGGTTTGGGCCAGGGCGAGGAAAAGAAAGAACAGCAAGCCGCTGACCACAAACGAACCGGAAAGAGATGAAATCCAGCGGTCATAGAGTCGCAGGCCGCCGAACAGGAAGGCAAGCAGCAGGAGATGGTCAACAACCGATTCGATCAGTCCCACTCGGCTCTGTTCCAGCGTATAGGCCGCTGTCCTGGCAAGAATTTCCGCGTCAATCACCCCCTCGAAACCGGACGGGACTTCAGCGCCGTGCAGCCTGAGATGGCGCAGATTGATGAATCGCAGCCAATAGCCGCACCCTATAACGAACAGATAGAGGATGAGCAGAATCGTCGTAACCGTCATAGCCCGCATGCTACTTGATTCGAGTGCGAAAGTCGAGGTTGTAAAACCGCGTCGTGTAATCCTTGCCGTCCTCGGCAGTATGTCGGAAATCCCGACATACTGCTTTTTCATCCAGTTCTCTGGTCTCGAAGATGTTTTTCAGATGCTCGGTGATCGTGCTGTGGCCCTTGTCAAAGAGCACGCCAATCGGCTTCTGCGTCAGCCAGACGGTTTCCTCTGCCACTCGGACCTCGATGCCGTCTTCGTTCGCCTGCCGGGTAAATATCAGGAACTTGGCGGTGCTGTTGCGGATTTGGAGTTTGTTTTTTCCCTTTTCATGGCCTGCTCCTATGGTTCTCCATTGAATGCACGATAAAGCATTATGGGCGTATGTGGCGGTAGGTATATTTCTCAATGTCATTCTTCATTCTCATATTACTTCTTCAAGCAACTGGCCGTTCTCTTTCAACCAGGCCTTCGCTTTGTCCATCAGTGGAGCTTGTGTGCGGACGACATTCCAGAACCGGGGCGTATGGTTAGTTTCGATAAGATGGGCAAGCTCGTGGACAACGACATAGTCGATGACAAACATCGGCGCCTTGATCAACCGCCAGTTGAAGCCGACGTTGTTCTTGACGGTGCAAGACCCCCAGCGATAACGGCTGTCCATGATCTTGATCCCGGCAACATTGACACCGAGTTCGCGGGCGTGTCCCTTGACCCGAGGGATGATCTTTTCTTTGGCCCTGCCGATATACCATTCCCGCAAAGCCTCTTCCCGCTTTTCCTCCAGGATCGCTGGAATCAGGAAGCACCGGGTAAACCGAACCTCGATCAGCCCCTTTTGGACCACCTCGATGCGGTATTGCCGCCCCAGGTAGAGCGCCGATTCGCCGCTGACCAGTTCCTTACCCGGTGGATGGGGCAGGTTCCGGTATTTCTGAGGGTGCCCTGTTTTTTCATAAATCCATTGACGCTTGGACTCGACGATCTGCCGGATCTTTACGTCGGATATCCCTTCCGGCGCATGCACCACAACGCTGCGATCCCGTTCAATGGTGATGGTCAGTTGGCGCCGCTTGGTAGATCGTTGAATCGTGTATTCCAGTACCACCTCAATCACTCCGCGTAGAGAATAGTATCGTTGTTTTTCTCCGCGATCTCCATGATGCGGCTGATGATATGGGCGCGGTTCTTGACCAGCCCGGGAAGTTTCGAGAACTCCGTAGCCAGTAGAACATCCTGGAGCTCGGACTTCAATTTCATGCGGGCGGAAATACTCTCCCAGAAGCCCGTGAGTTTCAATTCGCGTTCCATCGCGAGGAAGATCTTTTGGGTCAAATCCACAAGCCGGCTGATCTTGTCTTCCATGCTCGTCTTATCTGCAATCCCGAACAGCCCTTCCGCCGGTTCCATCCTGTCGTCAGGGAAGATATCGCCGAAGATTTCCCGTTTGAACATCCGAAACAGGGGCATCTGCTTCTTGCGGTGCAGCCCGTAGGTCGGCTCTTTAGCGGCTTTCATGATACGCGTCCGCAGCTTCTCCAACTCCTCGTAGATCTTGTTCCAGTTTTCGCGGAACTCCTCAAGAATCGCCGCTAATGCCTTGGCGAAGGAGGCCTGCAGATCCGGGTCGTCATCCAGTTCGACATCGAGGTGGTGGCGGATGGCGTGCTCCACTTCCGCCGCCTTGGTCTTGGTGCGTCCCCGCTTGCCGACCTGCTTTTCAAAGTCCGCATCGAGGATGGATATCGGCTCGATCTTCACCTCGATCCCTTTTGATTCCAGATAGGCGTCGGTGATGCCGCGCAGCTTGGGCGGGATGCCCTTCATGCTCAGGCGTTCGTCGCGGAAGTGTTTGGCGGCCAGCACGTTGATCGCAGTATGGGCCTGGTAGTCGGCCATGAAGTCCAAGGCTTGCCGGGCGGGAAAAACCAGGTTCAGGCACTTCGTCAGCTTCTTGAATGCCAGCATGTAGTCGAAACGCAGGTCTTCGTCATAGAAAATATCGAAGAACGCATCGTGGTCCGTCAGGTCCGTCAAGCCGTGCTTCCTGAGCAGGTCCATGACGGCGGCATGGCTGGCGGCGAGTTCCCGCAGCTCCTCCTCGGGGAAGCCCAGGGTATCGATTACTTCCTTCTGTTCACGTTCGTCGTAGGTGTCGATGGCCTTCTTCAGGTGGTGGCCGATACCCACATAATCGACCACAAATCCTTTGTCCTTGAACTCGCCGGCCACGCGATTCACGCGGGCGATGGCCTGAAGCAGATTGTGGGCGACGATCACCTTGTCCAGATACATCACCTGCTCCACCGGGGCATCGAAACCGGTAATGAGCATGTTCATTACAATCAATATCCCCATGTCCCCGGTGACGCCTTCCTCCTCGCCCCCAAAGGCCATCTTGAAGCTTTTGATACTGGCCTCGTGCCGGGAACTGTCCGAGTACGCCTTGAGGTGCGGCAGGTCGTTGTGATTGCCGGAGATGATGACATCCGTCGTCAGTTTTCGGAGCCGGTCGAGGTCTAGTTTTCTGGGGTTGGTCTGCTTCAGCTCGGCGAGCGCAGCCGCCAGGGCGTCGTCGATATGTTTCTTGTAACGCACCGCCGCCTCGCGGGAGGTGGTCACCACCTGCGCCTTATAGCCGTTAGGGAAGACATGGGTCAGGTAGTGGGTGACCATGTCCCTGGCCTTGGCGGCGATGGTCGGTTCGGCCTCCAAATAGGCGTCGCGGGAGCCGTAACCGAGGATCTCCATCCGCTGCTGGAGGTTGTAGTCGCTGAAGACATCCGCGAAGGCCGTATCCATGCCTGCCTGATCGGCCACTTCGGCGTTGTGAGTGCGGCCTTCATAGACGATCTCCAAGGTCACTCCGTCGTCGATGGACTGGCGCATGGTGTATTTGTCGATGTAGTCGCCGAAGACCCGCTCCGTCTTGTCGATAGGCGTGCCGGTGTAGCCGATGCGGGCGGCGTTGGGAATGCCCTTGTCGAGGTTGGCCCCGAGCATGGCGTACTGGGAGCGGTGGGCCTCGTCGGTCATCACCAGGATGTGGGGGCTGGCGTTCAGCTCCGGAAAGGTTTCCGTCAGGTCGGCTTCGCGAAACTTGTGGATCATGGCCATGACCAGGTCCGAGGAGTCCGAACGCAGAAGTTCCTTGAGCTTCCTGATGCTGTCGGCCACCTTGACCGTAAAGCCGATGCTTTGGCTGGTTTCGGTCAACTGGCCTTCGAGTTGGGTGCGGTCGGTCACGAAGACCACCTTCCAGTTCGAGAGCTGGGCGTGGCGGTACATCTCCCGCACCATGAACATCATGGTCAGCGATTTTCCCGAGCCCTGGGTATGCCAGATGATGCCGCTGCGCTCGCGGGGGCTTTCGCCTTTCAGCAGACGTTTCACCGCCAGCTTGACGGCGCGGAACTGCTGGTAGCGCCCGACGATCTTGATCGTCTCGCCCTTGTCGTTGGTCGAAAAGAGGGTGAAGGTGCGGATGAGATCCAACAGGTTGTCGCGGTCGAGCATCCCGGCGACGAGGCGCTGCTGATCGTTAGGGCCGCTGCCGCCGTGGGGGAGATCGTCCACCGTGCGGGGATAGGGATCGGCCCAACGGTAGAAGTGCTTCTCGCCATGGGTGGTGATGGTGCCGAACTTGGCCGCGTTCCGGCAGGTGGCGATGACGATCTGGTTGTAATAGAACAGGGGCGCGCTGCCCTCGCCCCTGGCGCCGCGCTGCTCGCTGTACCGGAGGAGTTGATCGATGGCTTCGGGGATGGCGTCCTTGACCTTGGGCGATTTGCATTCGATAACCGCCATCGGCAGGCCGTTCAGAAAGAGGACGATGTCCGGAACCACGTGGTGCTCCGTGCCCAGGATGCGCACCTTGATCTGGCAGACTGCGATAAAGCGGTTATTGTCCCGGTGGGTGAAGTCCACAAACCGCACCGTCGGGCTCTTCTCCCCGGTCCGGCGGTTTTCGCTGACACTGGTGTTTTCCAGGAGCAGCGTAAAGACGTGGCGGTTGTTTTTGATCAGATCGGTCCCGGGGAAACTCGCCGTGAGTTGTTTGACCGCCTCCTCCACCTGATCGTCTTCCAGCCAGTCGTTGATGACCGTGAGCTGCTCCCGCAATACCGACAGCATGACCACCTCGGTAAAGCTCTCACGAAAGGAGTCGCCGGGATGCTGTTTGCCGTCGAGATCGATAACCTCCCAGTCCAGCCCGGCAAGCTGATCAAGAAAAGGCTTTTCGACGTGGTTGCGTTCGTCAAGCTTGATGTACGGGGGCGTTTTGTCTACGGTCATGGCTTCTCCTTGACCACCCAATGGCCGCCCTTGTGGGGGCCGATACGCTCAATGACATGGGTTTCCTGCAGCTTACGGAGAGCGCGTTGGACGGCGCTGACGGATTTTCCAATTTGCTCTGCCAATGCGTCGATCGAAAGGCCGCCGTCGCTTTCCAGCAAGGCGACAATCTTCTCCGGCGTTTTCCCTGGCGTTTTCCCTGGCGTTTTCCCTGGCGTTTTCTCCGGTGTCCGGTCTTCACGCCTACCGCCGCTCCGGAACTGGACCATCAATCCCGAGGCATCGGTGCGGTATTCGGGCAGCGGCACGCCTGCCGCTTCGCATTCCCGGTTGATCTTCTCGATGCCCCGGCCCCATGATTCGATCATCCCGGCCCGGAAGAAGGCATTGGCAATCAGCGGGTTGAAGGGTCTGGATGCGTGTTTCGCCAACAACTGCGCCACGGTCCAGTTTTCAGGTAACAGACCGTCATTCCAGAAATAGATTCTGTCCTCGTACACGCTGATTTGGATGGGCAAACCGCCGCTGTAGTCCTTATGCACAATGGCGTTCAACAGGGCTTCCCGCAAGGCCGCCTTGGGAAAAGGGAACCTCTCCACACGGATGATCCCTTCATAGCTGATGGCCGCCTTGAGGTATTTGGTCAGCAGCAGGTCCATGGCTTTCTCCGCCTGGACGAAAAGGCTGCCGTGGATCTCGTCCTGATAGAGCAGATCGGCGTCCGTGTGGAAATAACCGATCTTGATGCAAGCCCCGACCACCCACTTTTCCGGATCGTGATGGAAAAGCAACAGGGCGGCGCGCTTGAGGTAATCCCCTTCCTTCAAGTTGAGATTGTCCATCAACAAGGCATTGCTTTCCGCCAGCACCTCATCGCTGACGCGATCGCTTTTGGCTGCTTTGGTGCGAAAAATATGGAATGATTCCTCTTTGAAATCGGCCACGTCAACCCTTGGTACCGGGACCCCATCCCAGTGCTTGCCCTGCTTCTTTAGCAAGAACTTGTCGAGGGCCGCCCCTTTCAGTTCCTGTTTTGTGCTGCCGGTGCGATAATAATACTCGCCCTTGTAGCTGACGGGATAGGGATAGGGTTCCACGACAATTTCGAGCAGCTCTTTATCCTGTTCGGCACGCAGATTGACATCAACGATAATCCCCAAAATGTCCTTGATTTTATTTGGTATGTCTTCCAGCAGTCTTTTGGCGTTGGCCACGCCCAGCACGGCGCCTTTATCGTTTTTGCCGATGATCAGTGTACCACCCTGTGCGTTGGCAAAACCGCAGACCCAGCGGATATATTCATCACGCCAGGACTCCTTCCATTCGATGGTTTGGGCTTCCTTAGGGCTCATACGCCGGCAGCCTTTCGTTGTCGATGACCTCCCAGCCCAGATCGGCCAACTGATCAAGGAGGGGTCTCTCGACGTGGTTGCGCTCGTCGAGTTTGATATATTGGGGTGTTTTATCCTGGGTCATTGCTTCATCTTCCTATATGAGGTTGGCTTGTAGATTAATATCCAGTAATGGCATACCGATTTTCTCTTTCCTTAAAAGCTTGTTTGCCGCCTTCTAGAAGCAAGCAAACAGCTTCACGCACCCCAAGATTGTTATTCTTACTGGTGTGTTCTAAGGAACCAGAATAGTACTTCATACATGGATATGGCTGTGAACCTGGCCGTTCCGCAGTTGCGATGATGACCTGTTCTGCGTCCGTAGCAACAACCAAGTTCGGATTATGAGTAATTAGGATAATTTGGCGACGCGTCTTTGCCTTTCGGATATATGGCACCAATTGTTTATAGACTGATGAGTTATCAAGGTTCCCCTCTGGCTGATCGATGATGAGTGGGCGGGTATCGTCCTCGTCCATCAGTAAGTAAAGGACAAGCAATGCAATCCCTCGCGTTCCGGGCGAGAGATATTCAAGTTCCGTTCCTCCGTATCGTACCTTGTAAGTGAGCGCAATGTGGTCCACGGAAAACATCCAGTCGTAAAGCTCTACGAGTGTGAGATGCGGCGCTGCGTACTTCTTCATAAAAGACACCGCGTCTACCTCTTCATAAAACTGCCCGAATGCAATCTTGATCTCTTCGACATCGCCCTTCTTCCATGCCGGAACGAGTGATGACTCGATAATACGTTCGATTCTTTTCCTCTTATCATCTGAACCAGAACGTCGCCCATCGAAGAATAGTGTCATCTTCTCAAGCCATGACCGAAAATCAATCTGATATCCTACGGCAATCTCGAACTTCATCGCAGTACCAAGCTTCTCAATCGCATCCTGCATGGGTGCATATAGCTCACGAAGACCGGTCTCATCTTCTTTGAGAGCAGAAAAAAATTTCATATAGAGATCCAGTCGTTGGTTTTGTTTTTGGACTAACTGTTTTGTGACACGCGTGTCTAAATTCTCAATTTCCTTTGCAAGTCTTTCAACTGTTGCCGTTCTCTCGGAAATTTGCTTCTGAAGGTCTAAAAGTCGCTTCTTGCTTACCTCGTCTTTGGAAATCCGGTCTCTCAGTTCACTGATCCGCTTTGTCACTGTGAATATGGTATTTTCTTCGGCACTATCGGCTTCTCTGCCTTTTAGATTAGATACTTCCGAGTCTATCTTCTTTAGTTCACTTTCCAATAGTTGATCGATTGTGTCGTCCCATTTGGGCAGTAATTTGCTCGTTAAGTCGCTCGGTATTCCCGTCTCCTGAAGTGTTTCGATAATCTCGTTGACATCGGACGCCACTTTCTTACGCAACGTATGATAAGTTTGTACCGAGTCTTCGATTGTCCTCCGCCGTCGAGTTTTGGAGGCTATGTCTTTCTCAAGATCCGCAAGCAGGCTTTGTTGCCCCTGAAGGCGCTCAAGAACCTCCTGGTCCACAAATTGAGTTGCATCTGGAAGTTGATTCTTTAAATCTTCCATCTGCTTTCCGGCATCGCGCTTCTTGTCTATTTTATCTTGGCGCTGTTCGAGGGACTGATTCAAACGTTCAATCTCTTTATGAAGTGTTGCCAGATCTCCTCGGAATCTTTCCCTTCGTGTGTTCGAGGCAGATTCTCGGGCCTTACGTAATTCGCTGAATGCGGAGTATCCCTCCTTCTGAATCTCGTCCAACCGCGCGAAAACTACGTCCTCGATGGCCACTTGCAGTTCATGACCTTCATGATCCGATGAACAAAGCCGTTCGACAAAATCTTGTGAAAGATAGCGAACCAGTGGACGAGCTGTTGAATATGGGTCTTCTGGAAGTATGGCTGGTGTAGTGGTACCGTTTTCCCAATTCAAGATCACCTTTACACCGGATAGGTGGAGCCACCCCTTCGTAATGAAAGATGATTGAGATTCAGTATCACATGACACACCTGCGGCTATGGCTGCTAGATCGGCGATCGCGGTTTTTCCGGTACCCTTCTCACCAATAACAGCAACCAAGCCTGAATTGAAATCAATGTCCTTTTGCGCAAACCATCCTTTTGCATCTCTGATACTCATACTTCGAATTAACCTACTTTTATCTGTAGGTTGTGGTGGAACATGTCCGATGTGGATGCGATCCTCAGGCTCCCAAACAATTTGACGCAACCCTTGGAATGTAGGGTCACTTTTAATCCAGCAATAACGGTCCAGATCGGGGCGAAAAAGCTTAGTCACTTCGTGCGCATCGCAGCCATGCACACAAGGCTTCAGAGCGCCATACTGCTTGATGATAACATCCATTGGGTAATCTGTTTTTTGCCCAAGGTAGTGGATGCGATCATTGGGATTACCTGAGAAAACAAGATCGCACCAGCGAAGCACCTCGTCCCGGATTGCACCAAAACCGCCAACAGGAAGCCCACTTATTCCATCTTTTCCATTAGTGATTCCAATCAAGCAATTGGAACGTAGCCACGCCTCCTTGTCCAGCCACTCCTTCAGGGCTGTCCGGTCAGGTTTGAATTGCTTAATGCCATAGCGGTATGCGTCGTCGCTGTCTAAGTCGGCTCTTTGCGCTCGCGCGAATTCGATTAACTCATTACGTACGCATCCATAATTTTCGCCATTGTAGTCAAACTTAAGATTTTTCAGTGCACGTTTGATCTTAGCGATGTGTTCGGGGTCCGAAGAGTCAATCAAGAGGTGCAAATTCAATGCATTGCCATCTTTTGTAGGTGGCATGATCCGGAACTCAATGTTGGGGATTAGAAGCTGAACGCTCTTAAGCCTACTCTCAATATTCTTTGCAGCAACAAGCTTTTCGTAACCATCGATTGACATGTAGTCCGTGACACCGATTACTGCAATGCCATTGTCTTCCGCAGCAGACTCCAATGCCGTCACATAATCGTCCCACGATAGACCCGCAAAAGACGTACCTAATTGGCTGAATGGAGTATGGACGTGTAGATCCCAACGCCGCCATTGGGACCCCTGTGGGTAGCTCGATGTCAGAAGTGAAAACGAGTCTTTTGGCGTTCCTATTGCGTGATTTTGCTTACCGGCTTTGCTGCTTTTAGAGACATTGTTCTGCCTCATAATCACCCACCTCCATATTATTCAGCAATCTGGTTATGCGTTGCTTGCCTGAGAGCAGGTCCTGCATGAGGGCTGTTTTGAGGGCGCGGAGTTTATCTAAATTGCACCCCGACACTTCCAGCGCTTCCTCAGCTCCTTTGATTAAAGCGTATGATTGTTGGCGCTCCTCCGTTTTCGGCCACGGAATTACAAAGCTTCTGACTTGTTGGTAATTCAATCCTTCCCGGTTTCCACCTGCATTAAATTTGAGAACTTGGTTCTGTCCAATGCTGGACTCGATTACAGCAGTAAGAAAACCAGCATCGCTTTGAGTAGCCTGATTCAACCGAATAGCGCACACGTGCTGATTTACGTTAGCCGAACAATTCATTTTTGGCATGGTGCAGCACCTTCCGATTGACGCACCTGTGATGTTCAAAAGCACGTCATTTTCAAACACCTCACTCCTTCTCATGGTGTCATGAATTCTCTGTGGTAAGTATGACACGTCCGAGAGTAGAAGACCTCCAAAATGGACGTTCTGGCTGCGAATAAATAGTACGCCTTCTTTTGTATAAACGGCTTCTCCGCCTCGCGGTGTTACACCACTCCCAACATGAACAGCCAAATCATCAAGTGTCAGGGCTTCCCACTCTACCGGAATCCGGCCCATGGAAGAGTCTTTGAATTTGTGGGTTTGTTCGGAGCGGCGGTTGCCGTGTTCGTCGATACCGCGGGTGAGGAGGTCCTGCATCAGGCCGATCTTGATGCGTTGCTGCTTGGCAATCAGCGCCTCGGTCTGTTCAATCGCCCGGTCCATCGTCGAGAGGATTTCGGCGATTTTAGTTTGTTCGGGTTTTGGCGGTGTCAGGATTTCAACTGACTCGATCGTAGATATTGATAGTCCAAAGCGCGTCGATCCACTCGCATGCAGTGCAAAAAAACGTGCTACTCTTGACGTAGCGAGTTGCTTTGCCAGATAGATAGAATCCACTTGATCTGCATTTGGCCGGATTAATGCCAGGTGGTAGCCGCAGACCAAATTGTCGATTTGGTCTAGAATGACGGCAGGTATCCCAATGTCATCCGGCGTTTCTGAGTCCTTGGTGATGATGACATCGCCCTTGTTCAGGCCAAACCGTTCAAGTTCAGTAGCCGAGGCGGATGCCTCCATGAATGGGAGACTACCTGTGACATATTCGTTCGAGTATACGTCCATGTAGTTACAAAGCTTCACTGGTTTCTCACTTGCAACGACTTTCTTGTCCACGTTACTGACGCGGATGTCAGCGAGTTCCCGTAATTTTCTGGTCGGCCACGTGTTGCTCATGCCGGGTTCCTTAAGGTAAAGCTGTTGAGACCGGCCGGTATCATTACTTCACATCCCAACGCCCGGCCTTTTTGCCGCCTATTCGTTGTAACATGCCCTTAGCCTTCAATTTATTGATATTATAGCGTATGCCTATTTCGGTCAGACCTAATTGCCGTGCCATTTCTTTTTGCGTAATAGATGGATTGGCTGTTATCAGTTTAATGATGGCTTTTTCCGTAACGGAGAGGGACTTATCGATAGTCTTATCGATAGTCTTATCCGACCTGTCATAAGATGGCCTGTTAAAGGCAGCTATAAAAAATTGGGCTACTTCCTGGAATTGTACGGTCGGCTCCTCGGCAAGGATGAGACGCATGCCGCGCCCCCAGGTCTCGACCATCTGGATGCGGCGCAGTAATTCGGCAATAAGGGGATTCCGCCGTCTGGAAACATTGCCCTTACGGATCCGATCGATGGTCAACCCGCCATAAAGCTCACCGGGATTGCGGATTTCAACGCGGTCTTTGAAAATGGCTACCTGCACATAGTCCGGGTCGCGATAGTCTCGATGACAGAAGGCGTTGATGATGGCTTCACGCATGGCGGCTACCGATACTTCAGGCACATCCACGCGGTAGAGGCCTTCGAGTTTCATGCCGATGTGAATGTTTTTGAGAATGTATTTTTGCGCTTCTTCGATGAGTTCCAGGATGTCGCCGGTGAAGTCGTGGCGGTCAATAATCGTGGCGCTGTCCATAGAGGCAAAGACGGCGCAGCGCAGTTGCAGCGTTGGCTCTTTTGCAAAAAAAAGAGGGGCCGCATTGAGCAATTGCCCATCCTGGAGCAGCCCAAGTTGTTCCAGTACATTTGCGCCCTTATCCCATGCGAGACCGGCGCGCTTCACAAAGGCCCTCATTTTTCTTTCGCTGAGGTCTTTCACAGAAGATTTGCAGGGCTGGTTATCCCACCGGAGCGCTTCGCGGTTTCTGGCAAGGATCAGGTTTTTAAGCTCCTTGGCGGTGAGATGCCTGTCCTCATCGGCCACACGCATATAGGCCCTGCCATAGGCAAAATAGGGAGTTTCCTTTCCAGAAAACGCAACCTTCACGCAGGATTTTCCGGATACGATTTCCGTTGTGATGTGCGGGAAAATCTTCGGTTCAATGTGTGCGGCGATGGTTTGCGAAAGGTCGCGCAGCGTCTTTTCAGTAACCTCCAGGCCAACCGCAACCCCGTCGCTTCTGACGCCGAACCACAGCTCGCCAGCGCCATGCTTGTTGAGAATGGCGGCAATGGAGTTCAGGCCATCCTTCAGTTCGGCAAGGCTCCTCTTGAGTTCGATGGATTCATTTTCCTTCATGGCCGATTTCCTCCCAGATACCCCAGGGCTTTCAGATAACTGTCCAGGGTCTTGAGCGTTTCGGTACGCCCCTGCTCCAACTCGCGGCTGGAGACGGCGTATTTGTCCCAGAAGTTTTCCACCACGGCGATGAGGCCGCGTTTTTCGGCGTTCAGGTAGTGGTTCAGTTCGCCTGCGGCGAGGTCATAGAGCTTCTTCAGGATCAAGGCCCGGGCTTCCTCTTCGGTGAGTTGGCCGACGATTGCGGCGAGAAGGTTGTCAGTCTTGGCGAGGCGCGCCGTGAGGGCGGCCCTGTCCTTGTTCAGGGCGGCGATCTTCTTCTTTTCATCTTTGTTCGAGGTATCGAGGTTCGCAAGTTGGGTGTCCACCTGGCGGATCAGCTCCATGCTTTCCGCTTTGAACTCGTCGCCGCCCAGGCGCTTGAGCTGGAGCTTGAGTTCCAGTTCGTCGGTTTTGGTCTTCAGGGCCGCCTTGAGATCTTTGATCCGCTTTTCGATGTCGGTGATGGCCTTTTCCTGCGCCCGGAGGGCGGCAAGCTCCCTGCGGGCCGATTCGCCCGTGTTGCACTTGAGATCGTCGATCAGGTCCTTGAGAGCCTTCTTGATAACGGCGGTGGTCACGTTTTCGTTTTCTTCCGGCTCATAGGCGGCCACTTCCTGCGCCGTTTCCACCGCTTCTGCCAGTTCTCCCTGGGCCTCGCCGATCCGGGACTCCAGCGTCTCGATCTCTTCGGCCCCGGCCCGGAAGAACGCCGCCACCAGGGAGTCGTCCGGGATCAGGCTGTGGTGCCAGCCGGTGGAGATGATGGTCTTCAGGTCATAGCGGATCTGCTGCCACCAGTTCACGAAGACGCCGGCGCTCTTGAACTCGTCGAGGACGCCCAGGGGGATGAGCTTGGCTTTCAGGGTGGTCAACAGCTCATGACGGACTTCCGGCATTTTTTTACCATTGTGCAGTCCGGAAAAATCGCCGCGGGCCACGGTCCACCAGGCTTCCAGGGCGTCATGGTGCGCGGCGAGGGTATCCCGGAGGGCGGGGTCGGTTTCGAGAACGGCCTTAATGGCGGGTTTGGCCTCCATCGACTCGCGGAAAGCAAGGTAGCCTGAGCGCCCGGGTTCGAAGAGCGTATCGGGCCGTATGCCGAAGCGGGCAAAGTCGGAGGCACGGGCACTAACTTCGGCCTCGGGAATGCCACCGATCAGGTGGGCCTGCACATCCTCCGGTTCCGGGTCGGGGGTGTTGTCCACATAACGGCGGATATTGAGGTTGTAGTCGTGGGTATCCACGATCTCGGCCTTGTCCACCAGGCGGCTGTATTTGGGGATCTCCCGCTTGTGGGTGAAGACGAAGTCGATCTTTTCGATGTCCTCGGGGCGCAGTTTGTTCTGGGCCTTGCCCTCGGCGTATTCGCGGTCGGCATTGATGAAGAGCACCTTGTTTTTGAGGGCCTCGGGCTTGCTTTTGTTGGCTACGATCACACAGGCCGGGATGCCCGTTCCGTAGAAGAGGCCGGGAGGCAGGCTGATGATCGCCTCGATCACATCGTCGTTGATGAAGATCTCGCGGATCAGCTTCTCTTTGCCACCGCGGAAGAGAACGCCGTGGGGCATGATAGTGGCCATGTGGCCGTGCGACTTTAAGCTGGCCAGCATGTGCTGCACAAACATAAGGTCGGCCTTCTTGCCGGTCTCGGGACACCATTCGCGGAAGCGGCTGGGGAATTTCAGGGTGGCGCGGCTGTAGTTCTGCGAGAAGGGCGGATTGGCCAGGACCCGGTCGAACTTGCGCACCTGACCGTTTTCCAGGATCAGCGGGTCCTCCAGGGTGTCGCCGTTTTCGATGGTGAAGCGGGTAATGTTATGGAGGATCATGTTCATGTTGCAGATCGACCAGACGGTGCCGTTGGAGTCCTGGCCGTAGAGGGCAAGGTCGTTGGGGTCCTGGCCCTGCTCCTCCACATACTGGTGGGACTGGATAGGGAAGCCGCCGGAGCCGACGGTGGGATCGTAGATCGTGTTGCCCGCCTCGGGCTTGGTGATCTGCACCAGCAGGCGCACCACTTCGGCGGGCGTGTAGAACTCGCCGCCTTTCTTGCCCGCGCTGTCGGCAAAGAACTTGATCAGGTATTCGTAGGCCGCGCCCAGAAGGTCCGGAAATTCGAAGTTGTCATTGACCAACACGAACCGGGGCTGGTTGAAGTGATCCAGCAGGTCCTTCCACTTCTGGTCGGGGATCTTGGTCTTGCCTTTAACGGCGTTGAAATCGATGTTGTTTTTGAGCACCCCGGCCAAGGCGTCGTTTTCCTCTTCGATAGCGGCAATGGCCTTGTTGAGCATGTTGCCGATATCGTGTTTGAGGTCCTTCAGCGCCGGGACAAGCTCACCGTTCGAGTCGATCCAGGATTCATGCCAGCGGGCGCGGACCGGAACGAAGAAGGTTTCGCCGTAGGAGGTTTTGTCCTCCAGCAGTTCCTTAACGAGCTCGGGCTGATCCTTCAGATGGGCGAAATTTCTCTGGCGCAATTGCTCGCGCTTGCGGTCGAACTCGTCGGAGAGGCGCTTGAGGAAGAGCATCCCGAAGATGAATTCCTTGAATTCCGAGGCGTCCATCTTGCCCCGCAGGATATCGGCGGATTTGAAGAGGAAGGATTCGAGCTGGGAGAGGGTGATCTTTTCCGTGGGCAAAACTCATTCCTCCTTGTATCGTATAACTGAATAACGCGCGGAGCTGCTTTGATTTACCCTGTCCGACACGTTTCTAATGATGCTTCAAATGATGGCTGCGTCCTCCTTTTGAAGGATGGATACCTTGCAAAACGCATAATCTTACCGTTATGGTTTATGATATTGCATAGTTCTCGAATTCAGTCAATCAATGACTTCAGGATATTAAACTTGACATTCCCAAAATTATCTGATGTTTAGATTGCCTCTGCCCGATTTATTCGGGTGGGAGATCAGGACAAGAAAGTGGGGAATCATGACAAAGGAAGAAAAGATTGAAGCCGTCAAGCAGCGGGCCAGAAAGAATTTTACACTGGGGTACAATTGTGCGGAATGTGTAACCGAGGCGGTGCTCAGCGAGATAGACACGGGCCTTCCTCCGGAAATCAAGAAAGTGGCCACGGGTTTCGGCGGGGGCGTCGGGCTCTTCGGCGATACCTGCGGGGCTATAGCAGGCGCAGTCATTTCTGTCGGCGCTGTACATGGCCGTAGCGCCCTACCGGAAGGCGACGGAAAAGAGGCGGTGAAAAAGTCGGCCAATCAATTATACGGGAGACCGGGACTTTATCGCCTTTTCAATCAAATCCCGAATCGATTCAAAGATAAATACGGTTTTACCCTATGCAGGGATCTGACATCCAAATGGCAGGAG
>Ga0209212_1001271_pt1 | contig 42410 bp, 28 predicted proteins | sample RifGroC2_FD_183996 | JGI IMG/M metagenome (GOLD analysis project Ga0209212, IMG submission 183996) | Groundwater microbial communities from Rifle, Colorado, USA - Groundwater C2 (SPAdes) (version 2) | ecosystem: Environmental > Aquatic > Deep subsurface > Groundwater | place: Rifle, Colorado... | reverse complement strand
AAGGAATTATCACATACAGGATTATTTAAGAATCCTTTGTAAATTTATTTATGTCAGTAATGGGAAGTTCTTAAATTGGGTTTGTCTTTCTATCTTAATTTTGGGTGTCTTTCGCACAAAACAGGACAATTCAGAAATTGAGATAAAAATCTGCTGTAAGATTTATGTATTCCTTAGTGAACTCATGCCTTTTTCCATGCTCAATAGTCAGAAATTTTTCCGTGGGTATGATGCTCTCCCTTCCAAAGGTAAGTATCAGCCTCCTTATTTCAGAAGTTGGTAATGGTTTTATTTTAAGGATATCGCGGCAATAGAATCCATGACCGGCAGCCTCGGCAATCAGCAGATTTCCTTCAATATATGACATTATAAGTTGCAAACGGCCATTTTCATTCAGCAAACGATTTGCACCAACCAGTACATCTGCTGAAGTCAGTGTATCATTGTGTCTGGCAGACGATTTCCTCTGATCAGGATTTCTGATTGAATCAGAAAAATAGGGAGGATTGGTTACAATAAGATCAAATTTATCAACATCATTGAATTCCTGCAGTGCTGATTCTTCAACTCTTATCCTGTCACACCACCTGCTACTGTTAATATTTTCACATGACTGCAGGAATGATTCATGGTCAGATTCTATGGCAACAATCTGGGCATTACAGCGCTGGGCAAGCATAAGCGCAATAAGACCGGTTCCTGTTCCAATATCAAGAATTCTCATTGCACCTGTAATATCAGCATATGCACCAAGAAGCACTCCGTCTGTACCAACTTTGAATGCAGACTTCTGCTGGTTAACTTTGAACTGCTTGAAATTAAAGTAATTATTTGCCATTTTCAGAACTCATCATTCACCCCAAGTCCAAACAGGGCAAAATCATATTTCACAGGATCAACAGGATCGAAATGCCGTAAAACTGAAGTAAGCTCTTCCACCGCTTTGAAATCATTCTGTTTACGTTTCAGCAATCCAAGCTTGCGGGCAGTATTGCCGGAATGAAGATCCAGCGGTATAAAAAGCTCTGAGGTGTTTATTCTTTTCCAGATTCCGAAATCCACTCCCCTGTTGTCATCTCTTACCATCCACCTCAGAAACATAAACAGCCTCTTCCCTGCGGCACCTGACATAATGTCTGCAAAGTGTTTTTCCGATCGTTTCTCGTGTGCTACGGAGAAAAAAACCTTGCGGAAGTGTGATAATCCTTCGCGCAGTGAACCACTTTCATTCATGCCCTCTAAAATGATATCTTCCATTGTATTGTATGACTTATAGATCTTTTTGAGACCTCGCATAAAGGTTTTGCAATCCCCTCCGTTAAAGGTTCTGTGTACAAACCCCGAAAAACTATCAAGTTCATTTTCACTGGCAGATACAATGAATTCATGTGGCGAATTGCCCATTGCTGACATTAGTTTATTACTGCTCCTGAGAATCAGATCGCGTCTTCCCCATGCAATTGTAGCAACCAGAAATCCTGCAATCTCCCTGTCAGCTGAAGAAGAGAACCTGTGAGGGATAGAAATAGGATCGCATTCAATAAATGAAGGGTTGTTGAACCTGAGATATTTTTCCTCGAGAAAATCCTTCAGCTCAGCGGCAGGTATGCCATTGTATGAACGCTTAAAGCTCATTTACGATAAGACCGTCTTTTATCTTAAGTATTCTGTCGGACATTTCTGCAAGCTGGCGGTCATGTGTAACGATAATAATTGTCTGTCCGAATGTATCCCTTAGCTTAAAGAAAAGTTTATGTAATTCATTTTTGTTTTCTGTATCAAGATTACCCGAAGGTTCATCGGCAAGTATAACAGAAGGGTTATTGACAAGGGCACGGGCAACCGCTACCCTTTGTTGCTCTCCACCGCTGAGTTCGGATGGTTTATGATCGAGCCTGTCAGAAAGACTGAGGAATCCGAGAAGCTCTTTTGCCGACTTCTCAGCATCAGTTTTGTTCCTGCCGGCAATGAATGCAGGGATACAAACATTTTCAAGTGCAGTGAATTCAGGAAGCAGCTGGTGAAACTGAAAAACAAATCCGATGTTTTTGTTACGGAAGGAGGCCAGCGATTTACCCCTGAGTTTGCTGATATCAGACCCGTCAAAGAATACTTTTCCCGAATCAGAACTGTCGAGGGTGCCTATTATCTGCAGAAGAGTTGTTTTTCCGGCCCCGCTGGCGCCAACAATCGATACCACCTCTTTATCCTCAACCTGGATGTCAATCCCTTTAAGGACTTTAAGGTCGCCATAAGCCTTTGTGATTCCGGTAGTTTTGATCATATCAGGAGGGTCAGTCACTGTATCCCCGGTAGTTGCCGTCAGAAACTATATCGTTATTGTATTTGACCTCATTATGAGAATCATTTACATCTTTATTTAAGTTATCAGCAACTTCATTCGCATCATTCTGAATAGTAGTGGCTACATCGTTCACCTCTTTGTTTACAGTGGATGTTACATCATTCATTTCGCTCTCTATGGAAGATGAGACCTCATTCACATCCTTATTAATTTTGTCAGAAAGATCGGTCACATCTTTTTTAATTGCATCGGTCACTTCATTCATGTCTCTTCTGATATCGGCAGTGCTGGTCTCCAGCTCTCTCTTTATCTCATCGGTGGCCTTTCTAAAATCACGCATTCCCTTTCCCACGCTTTTTGCAATGTCAGGTAGTTTCTCAGCTCCGAATAGCAGCAGTGCCACGAGTACAATAATAAAAATCTCAGGTCCGCTCATAATAAAACAATAATAATTGTCCCGTCATTCATTCCGGACAAAGTTAGAAAAGTTTAATGATATTCAATGCTCACAGATCTGGTTCGTAAGCTAAAATCAACGACAGACAACAAAAAAAAGTAGAGACGTTGCATGCAACGCCTCTACTTTGTTAAATGTTGTTAATATTTAGAATTTAAGTCCTTTTTTAGATGAAGTATCATAAACAACAGCAGTTGCAATAAAGATAGATGAGTATGTACCTACGATAATACCGATAATCATTGCAAATAGGAATCCTCTGATGGTTGCTCCTCCAAAGAAGAACATTGCAATAAGTACAAGGATTGAAGTCATACCTGTGTTCAGTGTACGGCTGAGAGTGTCGTTCATAGCGAGGTTTAGAACCTCATGCGGTGACCTCTTGCGATGCAGCGGCAGGAACTCCCTGACCCTGTCAAAGACAACCACCGAGTCGTTTACCGAATAACCTATCACAGTAAGTATTGCCGCAATGAATGACTGGTCGATCTCCATGGTGAAGGGCAGAAATCCCCAGAGCAGAGAGTAGATTCCGATTACAATCATTACATCGTGGCCGATTGCAACCAGAGCTCCGAGGCCAAACTGCCAGTTCCTGAACCGCATGAAGATATAAAGGAAGATAATAATAAGTGATAGCGACACTGCCCAGATTGCCTTGGTTTTAATATCACTTGCGATGGTTGGTCCAACTGTTTCGGAGCTGACCCTGTTTTGCGAAAGAAATATCTCCTTTGTAACACCCGGACCTGCCATTCCTTTCAGACCCTCATATAGAGCAGTCTCTATCTCATCATCCACGCCTGTCTCTTCTATTTTATATTTGGTTGTGATCCTGACCTGGTTGTTATTTCCGAATGTGACCACCTGGGGTGGCTCTCCGAATGACACGGCCAGGCTGGCAGCGACGTCCTCAGTTTTCACATCCTCTGCAAATCTTACTACATATGTTCGTCCTCCTGTAAAATCTATACCCGGATTAAGTCCCCTTACAAATAAGGAACTGATACCAATAAGTGTCAGAACTATTGATAATCCGTAGAAGATCTTCCTTTTTCCGATAAAATCGATATGTACGTTTTTCAGAATGTTGGCGGTGATCTTAATGGAGAAGCTGAGTTTCACATTTTTCTTTAGCAGGTATTCGTAGATCAGCCTGGTAATGAAGAGGGCGCTGAAGAGTGAAGTGAAAATACCAATAACAAGTGTTGTGGCAAAACCTTTGATAGGTCCGGTGCCAAATACATAAAGAATAACTCCGGTAAGAAGTGTGGTAATGTTTGAATCAAGTATAGCTGAAAGAGCTCCCTTGTAGCCATCGGCAATAGCAAGTTTAATCCCTTTACCGGCTCTCATCTCTTCACGGATCCGTTCATAGATCAGTACATTGGAATCGATTGACATACCAATTGTAAGAACAATACCGGCAATACCCGGAAGAGTCAGGACTGCTCCAAGTGAAGCTGAAACTCCCATCAGCAGGAAGACGTTTGCAAAAAGAGCAATATCGGCAATAGTACCTGCACTTCTGCTGTAATAGAAGAGCATGTATAACAAAACAATAATAAAAGCAATAATAAATGAGATAAGACCTGAACTTATTGCCTCTTTTCCGAGGGTAGGGCCAATAATGGTATCCGACATTATCCGTGCAGGAGCCGGCAATTTCCCTGACTTGAGGATATTTGCCAGGTCATCAGCCTCTTCTATTGTAAAATCACCTGTAATTTCAGTATTTCCGCCTGTAATTTCATTTTGTACTCTCGGGTAGGAACGAACATAACCGTCAAGAACAACAGCCAGACAACGGTCAATATTCTCGCGAGTCATTCTGGCCCATATCTTTGCACCCTCGGCATTCATCGACATGTCGACTTTGACTTCCGATCCGGTTATTCCTGATGAAGGTCTGGCAGAAGTAATCACATCTCCGTCAAGCGGTGGCCTGCCATCGCGTGTTGTGATTTTAATGGCATGAAGTTCATATAATGTTTTTGATGGATCGTACTTGTAAGGATTCTGGCTCCACATGAAGATAAGGTCGCGTGGGAACAAGGCCTTTACCTGGTTCATCCTGAGCATGTTATTTACTTCAGCAGTATCCTTTGAACTGGCAAGACCTATCATGCTTGAAGGTAATGGCTGCCCCTCCGGTGTTACCCTCGGGCTGAGTACTCCGAAAAGAGGATTCTGAAGTGCGAACTCTTCACGTGTTGCAGCTTCAGCAGGCTGAGTTGTGTCTTTGGCAATTATATCTAAAAGAGACTGATCCTCACTGGTTGTATCAGCAGGAGTAACTGCTTTCTGTTCAGCAACAGGAGAATCAGGTTTCTCTGAATTGGCCTGTATCTCCTTAAGAAGGTTATTGGCTGCCGACAGGTATCCGATAATCTCTCCGTTTTCATAAGTCTCCCAGAATTCAAGGTTTGCAGTTCCCTGCAGAAGCTCCCTTACTCGCTGCGGATCAGTCTGACCCGGAAGTTCAATTAATATACGACCTTTTGTTGCCAGCTGGGTGATATTAGGCTGAACAACGCCAAATCTGTCAATCCTGGTACGGAGTATGTTGAATGCATTTGAAATAGCAGCTGTAACCTCATCATCAAGCACATTCATTACTTCCTGATTCGTGGAGTTGAAGTTGATCTTCTCCTTCATCTCAATCGTTCCGAAAATGGATGCAAGCTTGGCATTCGGATCAGTTTCACTAAATGCCTGTCCGAAAAGAGTAAGATAATCTGCCTGACTTTGTCTCTGCATCTGCTTTGCTCTTGCAAGGGCAGCTGTGAAAGTTTTATCAGTATTATAATTTGACAGAGCCTTGAGGATATCTTCCACCGACACCTCGAGAATTACGTTCATACCCCCTTTAAGGTCGAGTCCAAGGTTTATCTCCTTTTTCTGACATTCCTTAAATGAGTACCCCAGAAAACTCCACTGATCCTCTGTCAGTGTAGATATTGAATCGATATACTGTGTTTCCTTCACAAGGTCGCCCTGTGCATATTTTCTGGCTTCCTTTTTAACCATGTAGGTAGCACCGGTAAATGATAACTGGTAAATTGATACCAGACCCAGTGCAATTGCCAGAACGATGATAGCTGCTTTATTCTGCATTTGTCTTCTGTTTAGGAATTATTCCGATAATTTTCTTGTTGTCCTTCTTTATTGAGGCGCAAAGATATTAAAATTTTATATAAACTATAATTTATTAAACAGTTGATTGTAGTAGAAAAAAAGGGGCTCAATATTGTGCCCCTTTATTAAGAATGATAAATATCAGATCTTATTCAATCAGTTTCTCATAGTCTGTATCAAGAGGTTTTCTGTTTACAAAATCGTACAACGTCAGGTTACGCAGGTTAAAATAGTATGACCAGTAATTCTGCAGTGACTGTACATAAGCTCTTCGATTCTGGTCCTTTTTTGTATCGGCATTATTGAGTTCAAGTACAGCTATTTTACCTATCAGGAACCTCTGCTTTGTAACTTCATACATCTTCATTGCAACAGTATCTGATTTCGCTGCAATGCCAACCTGTGCCGATTGAAGGTTAAACTGTTCAACATCGAGAAGCAGGTTCTGCTGAAAATCAATTATTGCCTGTTGCGACTGAACCTGTGCAAGCTCAAGGCTCGACTGTGCCATTCTGTATCTTCCGCGTCCGAGCCCCCAGTCGAGTAAAGGCATTGTGAATCCTATCCTCACTCTTTGCTGTTTGCCCGGGTCCTGGTATGCAAGGTTGAAATCAGGATCCTGATCACGCAAACCAAAGGATGCCATGAGGTTGGCATTGAATCCCTTTTCCGCTTTTGCCTGGGCAACATTGCTCTCAGCTGTCAAAATAGTAAGCTGCTGATTCAACATCTCGGGATTGTTCTGCATGGCCAGATCAAAAACTTCCTGGGAGCTTACCTGAAGGGCAGGTATTTCCGATGGAATAATCAGCTCAAGCCGCACATTTTCATTGAATCCCAGAAATGATCTGAGTCGTATCTCCCTGTCTCTGAGATTCATCTCTGCTTCCTTTCTTGCAGTTTCGGCATTAAGCCATGAGAGCTGCATCTGAAGCAGTTCATCCTCTGCAATTGTCCCGAGGTCATACCTGCCTTTTGCTATTCTCCACAGAGTATCGGCATTGGAGTAGTTCATCTCTGCAATCTGCTTGTTTATCTGGGCAGTGGCAAGGAAGAAAAAATAATTAACCGCCTGCTGATGAACCGATTCAATGTTTGAGAGGAAGGTTTTCTTTGCTGCTTCATACTTAAGAGGTTCCGTTTTTTTCTGCCACTTCAGGGGGTTGTATCGGAAGAGCGGTTGCGTCAGACCGATACTAAGAGGAGTTGAAATATACTGCCGGTTGTCATTTTCAAGGTCGTTGAAAAGAGTAAGATCAGACTGTAACGCAATAGATCCACCTGTTACTCCTATATTCTGCGAAAGTGACAATGCTGCCAGGTTACTCAGGGTATTTGATGTCCTGTATTGATAACCACCTTCAGTCGAGTTCCACACCTTATCATATGAGTTGCTGAAATCAGGTGTTGTTCCGGTCATTGTGAGTGAAGGTCTGTATTGAGCAACGAATGTTCTGTACTGCCAGTAACTTGCCCTGAACCTGTGCTTCGCCATAAGCGCATTAGGCGATTGATCTTCAGATAACTTTATTACCTCTTCGAAAGTCAGCATTTTTATCTCCTGTGCTCTTATTAATGCAGGGGAAATAGCAAATAAGGATACCAGGAGGAAGTAATATACACTCCTCATTTTAAAATAATTATTCATATCTCAACGATTCAATTGGATCTTTTTCTGATGCTCTTTTTGCCGGCGAATAACCAAATACAACTCCTACTGCTGCAGATACTCCGAAAGCAATAAACACGGAGAAGAAGGATACTATTGTCATGATGCCAGCAATCTGTTCGATCAGCTTTGCCATTACGACACCAAAGAATATTCCTATGAATCCACCGGAAACACTAATTAAAACAGCCTCTGAAAGGAACTGTACCACTATATCCATTTTCTTCGCTCCGATTGCCATACGGGTTCCGATTTCCTTGATCCTTTCCATAACGGATGCAAACATGATATTCATAATACCTATACCGCCGACAATAAGAGAAATACTCGCTATTGCGCCAAGTACTATATTGAAGATATCTTTCGTCCGCTGTTGCTGTTTGAGCAACAATTCAGGAACAGTGATCTCAAAGTCCCTGACCCCTGTATGACGGCGTATCAGCATGCGGCTCAGAATTTCGGTAGTAGGCTGAAGCTGCTCTGTTTCAGCAACCTGAACGACAATTCTGTCAAGCTGGTTATAATTGGTCTCAGAATCAGTTGATGCATCCGAGCTGCTTGATACAACTCTCGACATCATCATGCCGCCACCGCCAAAAAACTGCATAGAGGAGGCTTCCGATACCGTCTTGGTGTTTACAAGAGCCCTGTTCTGGTACCGCAGCAACATGGTCTGAATAGGGATGTAAATATTATCATTATACACATTCACCCCTTTCTCCTCGAATCCTGTAAGACTTACATTTGTTTTCTGAAGAACACCTATCACTTTAAGCCAGATACCATTAAATTTAATGTACTGTCCCAGAGGATCTATTTTGCTGAAGAATTTTGCCCTGATATTGGCTCCTATTATGCAAACCTGTATGCCGTTCTCTTCCTGGTAATTATTAAAAATGGTTCCTGCCACAAGAGGCAGATTATAAAGATGAAAGTAATCGTTTGATACTCCGACAAGTTTCGCAGTGTATTTAACTCCGTTCATCATTGCAATCGAGTTAAAGGAGATTTCAGGGCTGATCCTCTTTACCGACGGAAGGGTTTCCCTGATAGCTTCAACATCGAGCATATTGAGGCCCCTGGAGAATTTCTTCTGCTGCTTCTCTCCCTCTTCACTGGCCGATGATTTATCAGGGATTACAGGATTAACAAGGATATTGTTAACTCCTACCATCTTCATCTGATCCATTATCTCCTGTTTGGCCCCTTTCCCTATTGCGAGCATGGCGATAACAGCAGCTACTCCAAAAATTATTCCAAGCGCTGTCAGTATTGATTTCAGCTTGTTTGAGATTATCGATTCAACTGCTATTTCAATATCATGGAAATATTTTATTATAAACCTTAGCATACTGATTATTTGTTAGTTACGTAATAATTCTATTAACCGGTTAATTATATGCATCAGGATCTATCTTATTGTTTCTACCTGTCTTACTGCATTTGTTCGTCTTGCAGAAGTGTCTCTTGCAGCTCCCCCCTGCTGACCACCCATCATACGCATTCTTCTCATTGCTGCTGTATCCCTCGGGCCTCCGGTTCCCTGTCTGGCCCCGCCGGACTGGATTCTCTGCATCATTTCAGGAGTCATATTCTGTCCTTCACCAAAACCTGCCATCCGCTGACTATTCTCCCTGGCTTTCTCAGCTTCCTCCCTGAGACGCTTCTCCTCATCTTTTTTAGCTCTCTCCCTGTCCTTTATCACAGTGATCAGCTCCTGGCCAACCAGCTTGAAGCCTTCCGGCTCCATAGGTGTGCTAAGATATATCATAGTGCCTTCTTCAACTCCCTGCTCAATTATAATATTATTCTCATTTGATTCTCCCAGTACCACAACCTGCTTATTGCCATTTTTAAGATACACGAACGGGATGCTGTCGGTTCCTGCCTGAACACTTTCAAGAGGGATATAGATAACATCACTTATTGTTTTAGTAATTATTTTATTCCCGGTTGTCATTGATGGTCTTAAAATCGGGTCAGATCCATCAACTTTGATCAGCACTTCAAATACTTTTGCATCAGCATTCGGAAGCTGCTCCCCGATATTGGCAACACTCGTTACAGTACCTGTATAAGATTTTTCAGGGAAAGCATCGACAGCCATCTCAACCGTCTGTCCTGCTTTAACTTTACTTACATCGATCTCGTTCACGTATGTTTTGGAAAGCATCGACGACATATCAGGAAGAGTTGCCACAACATTATCCCATGGATTAATAGAGGACCCGACTTTCCTTTTAGCTCCTGTCCTGTCTCTTTTATAGATAACCATACCGGGAGAGGGAGCTGTTATAATAAATTTTGAAAGGATATCCTGGAGATCGGAAACTCTTTTCTGCTGATCTGCAAGCTGGTTTTTATTATTCCTCATTTCGGATTTAGCCTGTTCAACTTTCAGTGCATAACTTCTGATCGACTGATCTAGTGATCGGTTTGCCTTGTCAAGGGCAATTTCAGCCTGCCGGATTGTTGTAGGTGGTTCATATTTCGATTGCTGAAGGGTTATTCCAGCCTCCTCAACAGTAAATCGCAAATTCTTGATATTATCCCGTAAATTACTGAGATTTACTGCAGTATCAAGTATCTTCATTTCAAGGTTGGTCTGGTATGTTGTAAGCCGTTCAAGCTCATCCTTGAGAGTATTATCAAACGATGTCCTGTCAAGAGTGGCTATAAAGTCTCCCTTCTGAACCTCTGTTCCTTCAGGTACGAGATCCTGGATCTTTATGTCCATTACCCTTATATTCCTTGCCTGTGTAAACTCAGGTCCGCGTATGTCGGTTGAATTCTCAGCCATCAATTCACCTGTTGTGGTTACTACGATATCGAACTGACCTCTCTTCGATTCAGAATAAAGGTTAGCAATATCTTTCCTTGAGGTTGCTTTACTGAATATTATCAGGATCAAGATTGCTAACACAACAACAATTCCTGTAATAATGATTGTTCTTTTCATCTGATACTTTAATTATTAAATACCTGTAAAACTGTGCAAAAGTATTAAAACATGCTTTCTGCCTTAAATCCATTAACAATAATTAACCAATTATTAACTCTTTGCAGATACTAAAAAGACAGTGAAAAGCACAGATTTATTCCAGCTGCAGGGATAATTATCCCTTATTTAAATATTTTTAACAATTTCAATCACCCTGTCAGCTAAACCATCAGCCTCATGAATTGTTCGGCCTTCAGCATAAATTCGCATTACAGGTTCTGTATTTGATTTTCTCACCTGAACCCATCCTGTGGTTGTTTCGATCCATAATCCGTCTCTCTCATCTGTAAGGTGACCCGGGAAATTGTTTTTAATTGCCGATAATATATGGCTGAATTCCAATGAAGGATCAAGGGCAATTTTTCTTTTTGCCATAACATAATCAGGATATCCTTGCCTCAGGTCGGAACATTTAGTCTTACTTATTGCCAGGTGTGAAAGGAAAAGCGCTATTCCGCCCAGGGCGTCACGTCCGTAATGAAGCTCCGGGTATATTACTCCCCCATTTCCCTCGCCACCTATCACAGCTTCTCTTCTTTTCATCTCCTCAACCACATTTACTTCACCTACCGGAGTTGAGTAATGCTTACAGTAGTGTTTTTCACTTATATCCCTCAGGGCTCTCGAAGAGGACAAGTTGGATACAGTGCTTCCCGGGGTGTTGCCAAGAATGTAATCAGTGACAGCAACCAGCGTATATTCTTCTCCGAACATCGAACCATCTTCACATACAATTGCAAGACGGTCGACATCGGGATCAACAACCAAACCGATGTCAGCTTTCTCCTTCACAACCAAAGCTGAAATATCTTTAAGATTAGCAGGCAATGGTTCAGGATTATGGGCAAAGTTCCCGTCAGGTATGGTGTTCAGTTCAAATATTTTTTTTACTCCGAGGGCATCAAGCAGCTGTGGCACAATAATTCCTCCAACCGAATTGATGCAATCTATAGCAATTGAAAACCGGGCTGATTTGATAGCATGAACATTCACAAGTTTTAGTTTAAGGATCATGTCAATATGCTTTTGTCCCCAGCTGTCATCAAAATCAAGTGTGCCAATAGAATCAACCGGACTAAAAATAAAATCCTCCCGGTCAGCTATATCGAGAACCTCATTGCCCTGATCCGCTGAAAGAAATTCACCGGCTTCAGTAAGTAGTTTCAGAGCATTCCATTCGGCAGGATTATGGCTCGCCGTTATGATAATTCCACCGTCGGATCCTGTTCCGGTAACAGCAACCTCAACTGTTGGTGTTGTTGCCATACCCAGATCAGTGACATTAATGCCAAGGCTGCGCAAGGATGTTACTACCAGGCTGTTTACAATGCCGCCCGATTTCCTGCCGTCGCGACCGACAACAACCTTAAGCTTTTCTTTCTTATGTCTCCGCTGCAGCCAGATACCGTATGCAGCAGTAAACTTCACTATGTCAACCGGAGTAAAACATTCGCCTGGTTTTCCCCCGATGGTTCCCCTTATTCCTGATATAGATTTTATTAAAGCCATGATTGAAATTTTAGTACACAAAGGTGCAAAAAATTCAGCAAAACAGATTATCGCCAAATAATCGTACCTTTGCACCCTGATAATTAATTGATATGGAGTACAGAAAACCCGCAGGCAGACCTGGCCTGAAAAATGAAAAGTCCCGGGGTAAGGTAATCAGAGCTGACCAAAAAACCGGTAAAAATATTACCGGGAAAGGTGTATCTGCTATCAGAGGAAAGAATCAGGAAATCATAAAGATAAGGCTGAACAAGTTTATAGCTAACAGCGGCGTCTGCTCACGCAGGGATGCCGATGAACATATAAAGAACGGATTAATAACAGTGAATGGCAGGAGTGTTACGGACCTGGGGACAAAAGTATCATATGATGACGACGTCAGGTACAGGAACAAGCGTCTTTCTGCTGAAAAGAAGGTTTATATCCTTATGAATAAACCAAAGGATTACGTTACAACTGTTGAAGATCCTCATGCTGAAAAGACAGTTCTTGACCTTCTGGGTGATGACTTTCCTGAGAGGGTTTATCCTGTAGGAAGGCTTGACAAAGCAACTACCGGGGTTCTTCTTCTTACAAATGACGGTGATCTTACCGGAAAACTCACACATCCCAAATATAAAAGGAGAAAGATATACCATGTTTTTCTCGACAAAGTTGTTACCAAAAATGATCTCTTCAAAATCACTGAGGGTATTGAACTTGATGGTGATACAATCGTTGCTGATGCAGTATCCTATGCCGACCCTGAAGATAAAACACAGATAGGGATAGAACTGCATTCCGGACAGAACAGGGTTATACGCAGGATGTTTGAAACACTTGGATACAGAGTGAAAAAACTCGACAGGGTCTATTTTGCAGGACTGACCAAAAAGAATGTTCCCCGCGGAAAGTGGAGGTATCTGAATGAGAAAGAAGTTAATATGCTTAAACGCGGAATTTTTTAGTTTACAGAATGAGTCACAAGGCAGGTTTCGTAAATATTCTGGGGAATCCCAATGTTGGTAAATCAACAATAATGAATGCGCTGGTCGGAGAGAAACTCTCCATTATCACCTCAAAGGCCCAGACAACGCGCCAGAGGATTATGGGTATTGTTAACGGGGATGATTTTCAGATTGTTTATTCCGATACTCCGGGCATTCTTAAACCAAGGTACAAGCTGCAGGAGACGATGATGAACTCAGTCAATCTTGCATTGTCCGATGCAGACATGATCATTTATGTAACTGATGTCACCGAAAAGGGAGCAAATGAAGGTGAATATATCGACAAGATTAAAGAATCGGAGATACCGGTACTGGTTGTGGTCAACAAAGTTGATCTTTCAAACCAGGATGAACTTGAGAAGATCGCAGGATTATGGCATGCATCCTTTCCCGGGTCACCGGTAATACCGGTCTCCGCTCTGAAGAATTTTAATCTTGATGTACTTCTTAATGCCATACTCTCAAAACTGCCGGAGGGAGAACCATATTTCCCAAAAGATCAGTTAACGGACAAAATAGAACGATTCTTCGCTTCAGAGATCATACGTGAAAAGATCCTGATACACTATAAGAAAGAGATCCCTTATTCAGTTGAAATTGAGATAGAGAGTTTTTCAGAGGAGAAATCGCTAATAAGAATAAGAGCTGTTATCCATGTTGTCCGCGACAGTCAGAAAGGAATAATAATAGGTCATAAGGGTAGTATGCTGAAGAGGGTTGGAACAGAAGCCAGGCGTGATATGGAGGGTTTCTTCAGGAAAAAGGTATTTCTTGAAGTCTATGTGAAAGTCTCAAAGGACTGGAGAGACAAATCCGATATGCTTAAAAAGTTCGGCTACAGGTAAGAGGTTAAATAAAGTTTTAAATGAGTAGAATCGTTGCAATAGTAGGAAGACCGAATGTAGGAAAGTCAACCCTGTTCAACAGGCTAACCGATTCAAGGGAAGCCATTGTTGACGAGGTAAGCGGAGTAACACGCGACAGGAACTATGGCAGGTCGAACTGGAACGGTATTGAATTTTCAGTTATCGATACCGGCGGGTATGTGCAAAACTCCGATGATATCTTTGAGGAAGAGATAAACAAGCAGGTACTTCTGGCAATAGAGGAATCGGACCTCATCCTGTTTATGGTTGATGTTACTATTGGAATTCATGAACTTGATTCTCAGGTGGCCTCTCTCCTGAGAAGGTATAATAAGAAGGTAATTGTTGTCGTAAACAAGGTTGATAACAATGAGAGGCTCATTGATGCAACCGAGTTTTATAACCTGGGGCTTGGCGACTATTTTCCCCTGAGTTCAATAAACGGCAGCGGAACAGGTGACCTGCTGGACGCCGTAGTCAAAAATCTTCCTCTATCAGAAGAAGAACAGTTCCCGGACCTCCCCAGGATCGCTATTGTCGGACGTCCTAATGTCGGGAAATCATCACTGGTAAACTCGCTGCTCGGAGAGGAAAGAAACATTGTTACACCTTTAGCAGGAACCACCCGTGATTCAATATATACACGATACAATAAATTCCAGCATGACTTTCTGCTTGTTGATACTGCGGGACTGCGGAAAAAAGGCAAGGTAAGTGAAGATATTGAGTTCTATTCAGTTATGCGTGCTGTAAGGACCATTGAAAGTTCAGATATATGTCTTCTCCTGCTCGATGCCACAAGGGGTATAGAAGCCCAGGATCTCAATATAATGTCGCTCATTCAGAAGAACAATAAGGGAATGATAGTACTGGTCAATAAATGGGATCTTATTGAAAAAGAAAATAACATAACAACCAGGTTTGAAGAGTTGATCCGGGAAAAGACCGCACCATTCACTGACTACCCTATACTTTTCATCTCTGCCATCAATAAGCAGAGGATCCATAAGGTTCTTGAACTGATTGAAGTGGTCAACAGCAACAGGAACAGAAAAATAGGTACAGCCGAGCTGAATGATGTGATGCTGCCGCTTATTAAAAACTATCCTCCTCCGGCATTAAAAGGGAAGTATGTTAAGATCAAGTATGTTACCCAGTTGCCTATCTACACTCCTGCCTTTGCCTTTTTTTGTAACCTCCCCCAATATGTTAAGGAGCCTTACAGAAGGTATCTGGAGAACAGGATGAGAGAAAAATTTGACTTTACGGGAGTACCTGTAAGGATTTTTTTCCGAAAAAAATAGTGATCTTTGGTGTGATTTTTGTGATAAATGATTAAGTGACAAAAAATCATGAGAAAACTCAGACTTCTGGTCATATTATTCTTTGCGCTTGCAGCAGTTATGGCCTGCATCAAAATTGAGCAATTGCCGGCAATTCCCAGTATTGAATTCACCAGCTTTGAGATTTTTGACACACTCGACATACTTGGAAACACTTCAAAAGCCGGCAGATTGCTGTTCAGGTTCGAAGACGGGGATGGTGATCTGGGCCTAACGGCTCCTTCCGGATCGCAGACCGATACCACGAACATGAATCTGATACTTTTCAGAAAAATCGACGGAACAATGGTGCGGGTGACCGATAAGAATGATCCCCTGCTGCCCTATGATTCATACAGGATACCTTTCATGGAGAGACTGGGCCAGAATCAGATACTAAGAGGATCCATTTCAGTTACATTCATCTATCAGTCCTATAGCCGGGATGATACTATCAAATATGATTTCCTGATTAAAGACAGGGCAGAAAACTTCAGCAATCTGGCCGAAACACCTGAAATAATAGTTTCAGAGAATAATATTTATTCGAAATAACCGATTTTGCGGCTCATAGTTTAACCCCAATGAGCAGTATATCATCCACCTGTTCATAGCTCCCCTTCCACTCTTTATAAAAATCCGAGATGACCACTTCCTGTTCTGACATTGGAAGATGCGATACCTGTTCAATAAGCCGTTTTAGTCTTGCTATTTTAAGTTTTTTACCATCATTGCCACCAAACTGATCGGGAAGACCATCAGAGAAGAGATAGATTGTATCTCCCTTATTCAGATAATACTCCTGGTCATCGAAGTATTTCTCCATAACTGACTCCCCGCCCACAGACGATCGGTTGCCCTTAATATAAAATGATTCCCCGCCGATAACAATAATTACGGGCCGCATTGCAGAAGCAAACCTTACATGCCGCTTTTTAAGGCTGAACTCACATACAACCATATCCATCCCGTCATTTGAGACTCCCAGCTCAACATTCTGATTAAGAGTTGAAAAGATGTGCCTGTCAAGCAAAGTAAGAACCTCGGATGGTTTTGAAATACGCTGCCTCGAAACAATATCCTGCAAAAGAGTTGACCCTATCATCGACATGAATGCACCGGGCACTCCATGTCCCGTCGAATCAGCACATACCAGGATGAACTTATCATCGTCAAGCCTGTCGAACCAGTAAAAATCTCCACTTACAATATCCCTTGGATGAAAAAGCACAAATGCATCCCTGAAGGCTTCCTTTAGTTTACCAAAATCGGGGAGAATGCTGGCCTGGATACGTTTGGCGTAATTAATGCTGTCGGTGATCTCAAGATTCTGAAGCTCAATCTCGCCTTTCTGCTTTATAACTACGCTTGTTCTTGATTCAAGTTCAGTCTCAAGGTACTCCTGCAATTTTTTCTGCCCTTTTTCCCTGACCTTTATTATCACAACTACTACTCCTGTAAGAATTGCAATCCATGCTATAATAGCTCCCCAGGTTCTCCACCATGGTTTCTTTATCTGTATAATAAATGAGAGAGGTTCCTTTTGTGAGATACCGTCTTCATTTACAGAAATAATGTTGAATCTGTATTTTCCATCACCAAGGCTGTAGGGTATTTCCCTTATCGACCTCAGTTTACTCCATGTTTTATCGAAATTCTCTACAAAAGTACTATAGTAAACCTTCGCCGGATCCCTGAAACTAATGCCTGTAAAGTTTAACCTGATAATGTATTTTTTATAAGGAAGCGTATACTCAGGCTGATAATCATACACTATATCGTTAATAGTTATATAGTTAAGATTTGTAAAGGGAGGAATACTGCTTTTATTGTCTTTTGCCCTGTCATAAATAATAAGCCCGTCAGTTGTGCCAATAAATATTTTCCTGTCAGGTGATTCAAACATTCCTCCCGGATTGCATACTCCTGATTTTGCAAAGTCGGATCCGAATGTCCTTACGCTTCCTGTCAGAGCATTATATCTCGAGAAACCCTTTTCATGTCCGATCCAGATATTATTCTCGGAATCCGCCAGTATACTGTAACAATAGTTTGACAAAAGATCATATGATCTCTGTATGGCTGTTACGGTATCATTCTGAAACCTGAAAGCACGGTTACCCCGTGTTGAAATCCATACTGTGCCATCGCGCCCCTGAGAAAATGACTGTATTCTGTTTACGGTGTTTCCGGTCATGGATCCTTCTGCAATATGGATCTCGAAGTTACGGTCAATAATGAAAAGCCTGTCACCCTCATTGTTTCCTACTACTGCCCTGCCTTCCGAGTCAAGAAGAATTGTATTTATGCTGCTGTGAGGCAGGCCGTTATTAATGTCAAATTTCTTTAAGAACTTCCCATTTTCCCTGTTAAGTACTATTACCCCGTTTATGGTGGCAAGCCAGATATTCCTATCATCCACCTTTATATCCCTGATATTGTCAGCTCCTGAATCACCTGAACTGTAAAACAGTCTGACCTGACCCGAACGGTTTCTGATAAAGAGCCCTTTTCCCGCGGTACCTATCCAGAGGTTTTCTTCATCATCAATGTAATAGGATGTGATCTCCGTACGCCCGATGCCTCTGAGAAGATCCGTAAAGGATTCTGATATGCCCTTTACGGGATCGAACAGATGAAATCCTGAAGGAGTGCCTAATATGTACTTTTCATTCAACATATTGACGTACAGAATATTATTTTCTGCTGCATTCCTGCCAGGCCTGTAATAACCGAAAGCATATGAGGTAAGCATTGAAACTCCATCGCCATAAGTACCGAACCAGTAATTCCCCTCAATATCCTGAAAGAGAGTTTTTACATCATTACTGACAAGACCTGAGAGTATATCGTATCTCTTCACATCCTTCACCGATCCGTTGTCAGGTGAAAGACGGAACTGGATGACTCCCGAGCCAAATGTCGAGATCCAGAAATTCTCCTCCCTGTCTGTCATAATTGACTGTATGCTCAGTGACTCCCAGTCAGGATGGTCCGCAAACCTTTCCAATGAATTACCGCCCGCCGTAAATGAAAGCCTGAAGAGGCCATTTCCTTCAGTGCCTATCAGGAATTTTGAGGGATCATCAGTCGGATGTATAGCCGTTACATTTGAATAATCGAATCCTTCCACTATGGTTATAATCTTTACTGAATCTTTGGCAATACGGCATATGAGAAGGTTTTCCTGTGTGCCGATAAGCAAGTCGCCGCTCCGGTTAAAACAACCTGAAAACATCACCGGATCAACAGAAAGTGAGTATTGAAAAGTCTCGCCCGGATCAGATGAATTAATCGCAAAAATTGATTTTCCCTGTGGTATTACATAAATCATTCCCCCGGGTCCTTCAATGATATCACTGATACTTTTAGTATTTGATAATGGGACCTTAACAAGTTTCCTGTCACTCAGAAAAAAAACAGAACCATCGCTGCAACCAAACCACAGCTTACCTGACTTATCTTTCAGATTTGTTATCGGATACCTCCCTGATAAAGAATCGGGATATGCCACCTTATAGAATTCAAATCCGTCAAACCGTGCAATTCCATTACCCATACCAATCCACAGATAGCCATCATTCGACTGGTTAATAGTATATATAAAGATATTGGGAATATTGCTCTCACCTCCGTAGTTCCGGAAATTATAAGTCTGACCTTCTAACAGCGTTGAAAATAAAAAAAAGCAACCCAGGATACTGGTAAATATTTTCAACTTTATGTTAAACACCATTTGATAGTATGTTTATTTCCTGGCAGGGATTTTTTCTCTAGTCACAACAGGCTGGTAAACCGGTACTCCGCCGATCGGTGAGCTGTAAAACTTAATTGCATCTCCCCGCTGGTTCTCAAGAGTTATAACTACATTGTTATTTTTGACAAGCTCTCCCTGCCGTTTATGAAACTGAAAATCAAGAGAGGAATTAATTTCTGCCGGTTCAATCGGAATTGTGGAATTGACCCAGTTGGCTTCATTTGAAATCGGTACTTCAATGCCTCTTTTATATCTCGAAACCACAAGTATCTTGCCATCATTATCCCAGTCAAAATTGCTTTGCTTTACTGAAACAATTCCTGTATCAACATACGGGTAAATATGAGCAATGCTCCTGAAATCGTTCCACATGCGGAAAGTATATTCATAAGTAAATGCATTAGCTCCTTCAATAGCAAGGTTTGAGTTGGCATCGCGGCTCAGAAAATATCTGTAAAGATTTCCATCATCGCCTGCAATTCCTTCACAAACAACTTTAAATATATAACTGTTCCATTTCTGGTTAAATTCACCTTCAGTCTGATTAAATGGCCCGAAGGAGTAGTATTTGTTATCATACCGGGCTTCCTGTCCAAACACCCTCGAGGCCAGAAGGTTTCCGGTTTTGTAGTTCACCCCGTTCAGAAGCCCCCTTGCTTCTTCATGCTGTTCAGGATCAGCTCCTTTTCCACCGTATACAGAAAAGAGGGTTTTGGTATTGAAATCACCCTGTATTTCATCATGTTCACCTCCGCAATCGGGATCAAAGACCCTTATATAAAATTGCTGGATGTATTCTTTCGGAATGGAGAAGAAAAATATCTGGTTAAAATCGTCATCTCCCCATGAGATTTTACCATCTTTCCCGAATGTAACAAGAAAAGGTATATTCTCATCTTTCCCGGGAACAGCCTGTGAAGAAACCTCCGGAGAAACCAGAAATCCCGTCAGAAGAATAATAACCAGTGTTATATATATTGAATTAACAAATTTCATGCGTCTAAAATTAGTTATTTTCAGCATTATGGCTGACGTGTTATTGTAATATTTTTACAAATGCACGTCTCTCTTGCCATTCCTCCCGGCACCGGTTCTTCAGTTACTATCAGCTGAATATTATAAATGCCGGGCTTTAAATAACTCTTATCAACTTCCCTGCCAATCTGAATTGTTTCATCGCCGAAATTCCAGTAATACTGTGAAATGCTCCAGCCCGGAAGATAAGTCTGATCTGCATTAAGGCGAATAATTCTGCCAGCTTCAGCCACTTCAGGAGCAGTAATGTATGGTTGTTCTATATCGGTTATTATCAGGGAATCGGATTTCTCATTGTAAAGAACCTCTTTTGTAATAAGGTTCACAACATCGAGCTGGACAAGATATGCTCCCGGACCGGCATAACAGTGCTCAACCACAGCGCCAACGGCTTTACTGCCGTCGCCGAATCTCCATTCATACCGGAATGGAGTAGTATCAAACTTGGCAGCATTTTCCTCCTTAAACCGGTAACAATAACTGTTTTCCACAAGAGTATCGCATGCATCCAGACGTTTTATCGTAGATGAGAAGCTGTAGATATCATCTCTGCTGTTGCGGTTTGATGAAAAGAAACCTTTTTGCTGATTTCCTTCCGCTATAAACGCAAAATCATCATAGGTTGAATTAATCGGTTCCGGAAGAAGTGCCGGTGCTTCCCATTTGCCTTCATACCTGGTAGTCGAATAAACATCCATTTTCCCTGCCCCCCCTGTTCTGTTTGAAGTAAAATACAACTTTCCGGGGGAATGGATAAACGGATAATTCTCAGAAGCAGGCGAGTTGACCAGTGGTCCCATGTTAACAGGAGGGGACCACTCATTGTTAATTAATTCACAGTAATAAATATCAGAACCACCCTGACCTCCGGGCATTGCAGAGGCAAAATAGAGAAATTTCCCGTCATTGCTTATCGAAGGATGTCCGATATCATATCCCGGATTGTTATGTCTGAATGGCCGTAGCCCAACAAGCTCTGTGCCTGAGAGTTCTGCAATGAATATACCGCTGTGATTCCTGAACTTTTTGTTTCGTGCCTGTTTACCTGTCTCTGTCTCGCTTGTGAAATATACAGTTATGCCATCAGGCGCAATACAGAATGGACCGATATTGAATTTTGAACTGCGCTCGCTCTTTATCTCCTTAATATTACGCCATTCTGAAGTGTCAATCCTTTCTGCCAGGTACATATTATATAAACGCCTTCCGTCATAAGATGTCCTGTCTTTGATACCACTGAACCGTTTGTCGGAACAGAAAATAATCCCATTCTCAACAATAACAGGGGAAATCTCATTGAAGTAATTTGTATTGAAAGGCATCTTCTTCACATTATATAAAGACGGCTGCTGGGCTTCAGCATGAGGAATTGCAGCCAGAAGGCTTAAAATGATACTTATTATATATATTGTACTTTTACCCATAAAACTAGAAATACCTTGGATTGGCAGCGCTTACCTTTGAGCCGAACTCATACCGCAGTGCAAACTCAGCCGAACCAGTTGAATATGGCGGGCTCATTCTGCCAACCGGATAATCGTAAGAAAAACCAAACATAAGCTGGGGAGTGACCTGCAACTGCAGGATACCTACCACCACCTCTTCATTGGTTCTCCATGACCCTCCAAACCAGATAATGTCTGCTAAAATAAAATTGCCGTTTATATCAAACTGCTTGAATTTTTCTGCCTCATCCAGTGAATAATGAATCAGCACTGAAGGCTTGAATTTGAAAAAGTCGGAGAATGTTATAAGTCCTCCTCCTGAAAATATAAAGTCATAATCATTGAACCTATGATATGACTGAACAGAATTTGTGCCTGTTTTCTGATAGCTCAGAAACTGCGGAACAGAAAATCCCGCAAATAATTTCTCACTGAAATAATAGACTCCGGCTCCAACATTAGGGAGAATATACGGATCATCATTATTTGTAAAAACCTTATCACCGGGGGTAGTGGTACTGATTTTAGAAAAATCGCTGTTTGACATGTCAATCCCACCCTTAAGGCCGAATGAAAGCTTCCCTCTGGCCAATCTTATATGATAAGCATAACTTGCATATATACTTGATGTTTTGGTATAACCATACTGCATGAACTGGCCCAGAAGCCCAAGTGCCACCTTGTCGTTTTTAAACGGAGCATGCAGTGAAACTGATTGCAGTGTCGGAGCTCCTTCAGTTCCGATCCACTGCTGCCTGTATGAAAGAAATCCGCTGAGGGCTCCCCTCGTACCTGTATAGGCAGGATTTATTACCAGCCCGTTCTGCAAATACTGACTGTATACCGGATACCCAAGGCTTATGCTGGTAGAATCAGGTGCAGCCTGTATGGTCAGACTGGTCAGAATAAAAATAAAAAGCAGACTGAAAATCCGCCCGCGAATTCTGGCTGGTATGAAACCCGTATATGACTTTTTCAATATAAGCAACACTATCTTCTCTTTAATACAATAAATCCGCTTCTTTTTGTAGGCCCTGCATCAGTTTTATCCGGATCAATCATCAATATGTAGTAATAAGTGCCCTCCGGAAGATCAATTCCTTTGGAGTTTTTTCCATCCCAGTCACTCCATTGCTGACCATTCTTGTTTGTAGTGTGGAATACCTCTGAACCGGCACTGTTAACAATACTCAGTTCTACTTCCTGAAAATCCGTCTCAAGTCCTTTTACCTCAAAGACATCATTCATCCCGTCACCATTTGGAGAAAATCCATTTGGTATTCCAATTTTTAAAACAGTTATAATTACTTCATCTTTGTTAATACATGGTCCGTTTGTAACGGTCCACAGGAATGTATTTGGCGAGCTGATTGAAAGGTATTTTACTTCAGTGGTACTGAGTGCCGGATCAACAATTTCCCCTTCTCCTGATGTAAATGTCCATAAAGCGGTTTCATACGCCGGGTAAATTATTGGAGAAGCACGCATTATGTAATAACCATCAGGCGAGTAAATTGTCGTGTCAGGCCCTGCAGAAACCGGGCTTGACGGAAGCTTGTGTATCAGCAGGTCTACAAAGTCTGAGGTATCAATGCAACAATTCAGATCGCCGGAAGTTACTACCCTTCTGTATTTCATATCAATACTTAGTGCCGGAGGCTGATAGTTCCCTGAGGGATCGTTATTTGTGCCTGTGGCCGGAGGCCAGGTCGCTCCGTTATCGGTGCTTTGCAACCATAGATATTTATAGTTCCCATCACCTCCGGTGGGGGTATTCCCTGTGATAACGGCCGGTACATAATCTTTGCATATTACGGCAGGAGGAATCACTATATTATTACCAATTGAAGGAAGTACTATAATCCTGATAGTAGCAGCACTTATGTCAGAGCATGCACCGGAAAGAACTTTACGCTTGTAATACGTTGTAGCATTCAGCGCCGGCGGATCATATCCCTGCGCTGTGCCCGCTGCTACAACAGGGTTCCAGGTGGAATTATCTGTTGAGAAGAGCCATTCGTATGCATAATCGCCCGGAATATTGGTACCACCGGTTGGCAAAGTAGCTTTAAACCTGTTCGGATTTGCTCCGTTGCATATAGTTGTATCGGTTCCTCCTGACATCAGCGAAATAATATTGCCAGTAATAACCTTATGAACATTTATTCTTACTGATTTGCTGATATCAGAACAGGAGGATGAATTTACAATCCGCCGGTATCGTGTAGTATCGGTCAAAGCAGGAGGCTGATAATCACGCCCTGTAGCTCCCGTTATAGGTGTCCACACAGGATTGGATTTTGAGCTGTCCTGCCAGATATAGGTATAGGTTCCGTCGCCGTTAAGAGGATCCGAACCTGTAAGCAATACCGGAGGCAGACCCGAACATGCGTTCTGCTCAGCAGTAACAATATTGTTATTAGTAAGCACAGGGTAATCCCTCAGCAGTACCATTGAAGTTGTATCCACGCACACATCCTGACTTCCTGATTTTATTACCCTCATGAACTTATACTCATTCAAAGGAACCTTTTCAGCCGGTTCTGCGGGATTGTAATTTGCCGTGTTATTAATACCAGTCGCAGGGGCCCACGAAGAACCATTCATACTGCTTATCCATAAGTATCTGTATGAGTTATCTCCGCCTCCAAGGGCAGGTGTGGTGGAAGGGGTAGTTCCTGTCAGATCGTTGAAAGTCATCCCGTAGCAGATATCCTGCGGCAGAGATAAGATTCTGTTATTGCTTATTGTATCGAGTACATTGATCCTTACCGAAGCTGATACATCAACGCATCTTCCGGAAGTAACTGTACGCCTGTACCATGAAGTCAGAGTAAGTCCCGGTCCCGGTGTATAAGCTTCCAGGCTGTCGTTATTTGCAGGTGCACTGAATGAAGCATCATCTGTACTGACAGTCCATTTGAAGTTGTAAATGCCGTTACCATCCTGGAGACTTGCTTTCGAAACAAGTGCAACAGGATCCCGGGCATAACAGATTGTGTCGGGATCTCCGATTATATTGCTTTTGATATAAGGCTGAACAATGACCTTAACAGGCTTGCTAATATCAACAAGTACATCAGGAGTACTGCTGTCGGTAACAATTCTTCTGAACCATGTTGTCTGTGTAAGTATAGCAGGTGGTGTATAGTTCTGTGCGTTATTCACTCCCGGAGCAGGAGCAAAACCTGTTGATTCAGATGAGGTGCTGTATTCCCACAGTAGTGTATATGGAGTAGTTCCTCCGAAAGGTATTGTACCTGAAATGACTCCGAAGGGTACATTTGAACATATTGAGTCTGTCTGGTCTCCGGTAACCGTAGAACGTATTGAATTAAAGAGGAAGCCGTTCAGTAAAGGGGAGTAGTTATTCAGAGTTCCACCGTCAAGCCCGGATACGCCAAGAGTAGATCCGGGAGGTCTGGTACCTCCCAATCCTCCTGAAACTGTTTTAGTTACATTGGCAGGAGGTGTAATATTATTGGTAAGGATCAGCCCTCCCCCTCCGCCTCCGCCCTCCCCCCACGGGTTACTTGTATTTCCTCCTTTTCCGCCTTTCACTGAGATTGTCAGATCGGATGATGCTCCTGATGCAAAACTCTGAAGGTAGAGTGCTATTGAACCTCCTCCGCCTGCGCCTCCTGCTCCGGCATTTCCCGATACACTCGGATAAGTTGTATTAGGAGAGCCTCCCTCTGCATTAATTATTTGTCCATTTCCCTTAATTGTATCACAGATTATAATTATTATTCCTCCTCCATTTGCTCCCGGAGTTGCGGTCGTATTACCTGCTTCATAAGTTGAAGCGCCTCCACCACCACCCATAAAGAAACCTCCCTCAATATCTGTGAATCTTATTGTCAGACCTCCAATTCCTCCGTCATTACTTGGTACACAGGCTGCACTCTCCCTACCTCCTTTTCCTCCGCTGAGGCCCCAGTTCGATCCCCCGCCACCACCCGAAAATCTTCCGTTTCCACCACCGCCACCTGTAAAATTAGCTCCTTTCCCTTTAGCATAATCAGGAAAAACCGGTGGAATGTTTCCCAGGGCAATAAATGCCCTGGTAGCAGGACTTTCACCCTTATATCCCGAATTAGTATTACTTGCAGGAAAACTGAAATTATTCAAGCCACTTGAGGATATGCAGGTACCATCCCCCTGCGAAATGATCCCTCCTTTAAAGCCCTTGCCTGAAACATCAATATCAGCCTCCAGAGTGAGAGTACTTCCTATGATCATTGCCAGAACACCCCCGGTTTTAGTGATACTGTCCCATGGCTGACAGGTAAGTGTCGAGGTGACAGTAGCTGTATTGTAATACGGAACCTTTACAAGCTGCAACCTTCCTGCTACATCAAAAGGGTTTACAATATTGGCTCTGAAAACTACATTTTTTGTACCTGTGTTGACTGATTCAATTATCAGGAATTCACTAAAACCCGGCTTACCGTAAAAATCCTTGAAAGATCCATAATCTCCTGTTTCCGGAACATTAATACTCGCTCCCTTCATCTGAATCAGAAGAACCGTATCTCCGGGTGCAAGATTGTCAACATCAGTTAATGTAACATTATCGATTCCTATACTTTCCACTCTTCTGTAAATATTGACAATGTTGCCGATCTTTTTATCCTGTGAATACAGAGAAGCCGCCAATCCTAAAAGAATTAGTAAACTCAGCAGTATTTTTTTAATATTGTTCCCTGACTTCACTATCATAAAACTGATACGAACTGCTAATATAGATAATAAATTGAATTATTCAATCTCAATTTTGACGAGTTGTTTTCACAATGGTTTTTCAACAGTATACTTGACCGGAAGCTCTACAAAAAAGATTGTTCCTTTGTCACTCTCCGATTCAAACCATATGGTTCCGCCGGCATTCTCAACATACTTTCTTACAATGGACAGACCCAATCCCATCCCGGAGGATTTTGTAGTGAAATTCGGAGTGAACATCTTCATCCTGATATCCTCAGGTATACCGGTACCGTTGTCTGATATAGCCACAGTCACTTTGTTCCCCTTTATCTCCATTTTAATACCTACAACTCCTAGCTTTCCCTGTGGTATTGATTGAATTGCATTCTTGATAAGGTTGGAGAAGATGCCGTTAAGATGCTCCCTGTCAGCAAAAACTATCACCTTGCTTTCACGTGGCCATTCAACATCAAATCTGAGATTATCACTGTTCCTGTACAATTCAAGAGAGATCCTGACCTGCTCTGTAAGGTCAACCTCTGCCGGATTGTTGCCGGGCATTTTTGCAAATGATGAAAATGACGTGGCTATCGACGAAAGGTTATCAATATACTCAATCTGGTTCCTTGAGAAATTTTCAAGCTTCCTTTCAAATCCGGGGATCTTGTCATGCCATGACTTAAGGAGCTGCTGAATATTTAATTTCATAGGTGTCAGCGGATTCTTGATCTCGTGAGCTATCTGTTTTGCCATCTCCCTCCACGCATATTCCCTTTCTGAATTTGCAAGTTTTCGTGCACTCTCCTCTATTTCATCCACCATACTGTTATACTGCCTTACGAGCTCCCCTATCTCATCGCTCCCCCTGTATTTCAAATGTTCACTTTTCTTTCCTACTCCGACCGATGCCAGACCTTCACTCAGCATCGAGAGAGGTGCTGTGAGTCTGCCGCTTATAAAAACAGAGAGACTCATTGTTATCAGCACGAGGAGTAGCGTGAAATTAATAACAGCAACAATCAGGTTGGAGATCTCATTCGCGAGGAGACTCTGCATCCTGAAATAGGGTAAATTCAGATATGCCAGTACCTGTCCCTCATTATTGTAAAAAGGCACATATGCTGATATATACTCCATCTTACCTATTCTCTCTTTCTGATAATATTCGCTTCTGGTAAGATCCGACATGTTGATCAAAGCCAGGTTATTTATCCTCCGGCTGATCAGATCGCGGTAGAAAATCTCCTCTCTTGAAGTTGCAATCAGATATCCGTGAACATCATAGAGATTAATATCAGTGTTAAAGATATTTGAAAGTCTGACCAGGAAATCATTCAGCGATGAATAAGCAGCATTGCGCCAGTCGGTTGAAATCCGCTTTTCTGATGCCAGCCTTCCTTCCATCTCAAGATAAACAGAATTAAGCTTCTCCCTGATATTCTCGTTATGCTTCGACTGATATTCCTTTATGGTAAGCATCGCAACAACAGTACCTATCAGAATGAAGGAAAATAACAGAATTCCTGTATATGAAAGCTGAAGCTTCTGGCGGAAATTCAAAGCAGTCATTTTCCTGAACGAAGGGATGCGTATCAGAAGAATTAGAAGATTTGAGAAGATCAGGATAAAAGCAAACAGGTAGGCAAAAGATATTATCAGGTCGCCCGGGGTAAGATCAGGTAGTGATATAATAACGGTTGCACTCCCGTTTTTGTAAACCACATGCCTGAATCCCCCGATACTGAATATTCTGTAATCCGATAACCCATCAACATATTCTGTATCAGTTTTATCGTAAGGAAAATCACCCGTTCTGAGGACAATTTCCCCATTTATGAATTTTGCAAATGAATAATCCTTTAATCCGGTATATTTATGATACTTTTTATCAAGAAGCAATTCAGAGTATCCCGGCTGAAATACATTTACGTCACTGTAAAGTTCAATAAATAATCCGTTTGTGATTCTCTTTCCGGTCTTATAGAATAATCTTCCAAGATAGTTAGTCCTTCCTCCCTGATTATCAATAAAATAAAATCCTGTGCCTGTCAGCTGCTGGCCATTCATCCTGATGCGCTTATCGAAGAATCCGAAACAATTCTCCTTCCTGGAATTACCTGTTCCGATCTGAAGCAATTCATCATTTGAGCAGAGGACAATGTTATAATTGTAGTTTCCCCAGTAGCCTTCAAGGTAAGTATTACGAATGTAGTTTGTGATCCGGTCTGCATCTTCCCTGTTCTTATTGAACGATTCAGCTGACATCATCCTCTTCAACAGAGTGTCACCCGAAATAACCGGCCACAGATCAAGCAAAAGGTGCTCTGCCTCAGGATCATTCTCCGTAGACAATGAAACCGCCTGGATCTTGAGGTTTTCCGTCTTCTTATCTTCAGACAGGATAGTAATGAAATGAAGTGAATAAATCCCGAAGATCAGCGATACCAGAACTGTAGTATTGAACAATCCTGAATTGCGACGGACCGACATCCATATGCTCAACACAACAGCCAGCCAGAAGATCGCAAGTATAATGAATTCCTTCACGTCACCTGAATAAAAAGGCAGCAGTCCGGACAGAGATATCAGTGTTAACAAAATAACAACAGGGGAGGATAAAGATCTGGCATTTATTAAAAATTTCAGAATCAGGAACAATGGTGCCAGCAGAAACAGTAATATGGATACATATCCGGCTATGCTGTACAAGCTTAATTCCAATACTTTGTATGATTCAAAATTTATGTTTGACGTGGAAATAAGACGACTGAACAGATTATGAAATAAAGAGATCATCACTGCTCCGGCTATCATTGAAAAAAGTGTTAACAGAATAAGTTTTATTTTTCTTCCCCGGATTGATTCAGGGATGGGAAAATCTCTGAAAAAAACATAGGATAAGAGCGATGCAAGAAGCGCCAGAATTAACATGTGCCCGAGTGATGGTACCAGGCTGTTGAGGGAAAAGCTGTAAGGAGAAAACAGATCCGTAAGAAAGAAAACCGATGGTTTACCGGTAACCAGAAGAAGATAGTACAATACTGAAAAACTGAGCAGTAGAAGGAGCGTTGAAAGCGATCTGTTAATTCTGCCTGACATATACTTTGCCAGTTGCATACTAAACAGAATGTAAAAGACAAAAGTTAAAATCCACAACATGAAAGGTATATAAACCATATAACTGAGCTCTTTCTTCCCGGGGAACAGCAAGGCAAAAAGGAACCTGCCATTTTTATCTTTCACGTGAAAAGCCGATGCATCCTCATCTGTGCTGAAACCAACATTTTCAGACAATCTGAATTCTTTCTCAAAACCATTCCTGATTATATCATTTGTAAAACCGTACTCGGTACGTATCCTCAGAAGACCTATCAGCTTCTCATTTCCTGCCTGTATGGTCTTTGTAAGGAACCACCCGTTCTGCAGAAATGTGAGAGGTCTGGTGTAAAGAGTATCATCAAGCAGTAAAGGAACATCAAATTCATTGTCCGACCAGTAAATAAGCTTATTGTCGATATATTCGAGTATAGTAATATTATTTTCGTCCGCCTTCAGGAAAATATTGTTTTCCGATAATGAACCATGATGGTCCTCATTGGCAAGAACCGGCTTCATATCATTAAGGCAGGTCTCCATTATCATCTCCTTTTCCGCAATGATCCTGTTGAAGGCCCTGGTTCTGAAATGATATTCAGAATCACTGAAATAAAACTTCTCCGAAACGAGCGACACTGACACGAATATCAGTGTCAGGATCAGAAATAAAATAAGATTGCGTAACCCGTTCATTTTTCAAACCTCTGTTTACTCGTGGTGATATGGCTCTCCTTTAATGATTGTGAATGCCCTGTACAGCTGTTCAAGAAACAATAACCGTACCAGCTGATGCGGAAAAGTCATTTTTGAAAGAGAAATCCTTAAATCAGACATGCCGCAGATCTCTTTTGAAAAACCCCATGGGCCCCCTATAATGAATACTACCCGCTTATTGGATGTTATGAATATCTTTTCAAGCCAGCCTGCCAGTTCAATGGTCCTGTATTCCTTTCCACGTTCATCCAGGAGAACTATAAAATCATCAGGATTAAGATATTGAAGTATCTTCTTCCCCTCCTTAACCTTTTGTTCCTCAACCGGCATGTTCCTGGTATTCCTGAGATCAGGAAGAGTTATTACATCAAAGGCATGGTATTTGCTGATGCGTGAGGTATAAAGGCCGGCAATCTCTGACAGGTTTTTATCTGTGGTTTTTCCCGTTTGCAATAACACTAACTTCATAAAGAGCCCTGAACATTTTACATCATGAATAACTGACATTAACAAAAGTAACAATTTATGAAGATGCAACTATAATAAACTCATGATAAGAAATCACTATATGATCAATAAAAAGAGATCAGTATCTAAATAAGTATTAAATTTGTATTGCGATTTTTAAAAATGCAGCTTAACAAAACACTTTTCAATGAAATCTTCAAATATTATTCCGGCGGTTTTGATCGCTTTCAGCAGCCTGACAGGTAATGCACAGGAGCAACCGAGGATTCCCGGAGGGATTTCTATTGCAATAAAAGCCGGGAATTCAGCGGAGTTGGCCAAATATCTTAACTCAACCGTGGAACTTCTGCTTCTCGACAAGGAAGATTTCTATAAAAAAAATGTAGCCGAAACAATCCTCAGGGATTTTTTCAACGAATACAGGACTAAGGATTTTACAATACGTCATCAGGGTGCTAAAAACGATGCACAGTATGCCATCGGCAATCTGAAAACCGAGAAGGGTGACTTTCGCGTATATTTTCTCCTGAAGAAAATCAACAATGAACTGCTGATTCATCAGATACGTATTGAACCTGACAATGGAAGATAAGCTTCTTAAAGATTTTATTACAAGAAGTCTTGCCGAAGATCTTGGAGATGGTGATCATTCATCACAGGCTTGTATTCCGGATAATTCGAAAGGCCAGGCAAAACTCATTGTAAAACAGAATGGCATAATAGCCGGAATCAGGGTGGCCAGGGAGGTTTTTTCCATTATTGACCGGAATATTGATTTCAGTTTATTTATTGAAGATGGCACTACTGTCAAACCTGGTGATATAGTATTCCATATTTCAGGGAACATACATTCAATACTCAAGTCAGAAAGGCTCGTCCTTAATATTATGCAAAGAATGAGCGGAATAGCTACAAGCACAAATGAATATGTTGCCAGGCTTCATGGACTAAGAACAAAAATACTTGATACCAGAAAGACATCACCGGGCTTAAGATTCCTTGAAAAAGAAGCGGTCAGGATTGGTGGCGCCTTAAATCACAGAATGGGTCTTTACGACATGATAATGCTCAAGGACAATCATATTGATTATGCCGGAGGCATTGAGAATGCCATTAAAAGCACAAATGAATATATCCGGAATAACAAGCTTAATATCAAGGTTGAGATTGAGGCAAGAACCTTTCATGATATCGAAAGAATTATTTCTGCAGGAGGTATTGATCGGATAATGCTCGATAATTTCAGTATCGAAAACACCCTGGCTGCCGTAAAGCTTATTGATGGCAGGTTCGAAACAGAATCATCCGGGGGTATAAGCCTTGAAACAATAAGATCTTATGCAGAATGCGGAGTCGATTTTATTTCAGTCGGCGCCCTTACCCATCATATTAAAAGCCTCGATATGAGCCTCAAAGCTTTCTGATCAGGTTTCCGCGTCTCCTAAACCCTTTAACATTAAGCCTTATATCTCTTTCAACTAAACTGCTGTCAATTAAAGATCAACTTTACTGATGTATAAACTTAACTGTTCTTCGATTTAATATTTTTTTGATTAATTTCGTGGCCACATACTTTTCATAATGAAAAAAGGGATAATTCTCTTTGCATTACTGGCAATTATTGGATGCAAGGAGAAACAGGCAGAGACATATTTTACAGCTGAAAAGGCTCTGTTGTATTTTAAAAAAGTAGAGGAAATATGCAATCTTGACAACGGAAGATTATGGGGGAAAAATCTTTATGGCCCGTTAATGTTCATTGACAGGGAAACCCGGAGAATAATATCAAACAGCCCCGACGAAGAAGGATTTCTCAAATACAATAATGGTATATATACGGGAGTTTATCCCAGGTATCTTCTCATAAGTAATTCTCCTCTGCACTTTGGAGGTGTTTTGTTTGCCATGGCGCCGCTGCCTTCAGAAGAAGATGAGTTTCGTATAACAGCACGGGCTGTTCACAGCCTCTTTCACCGGTTCCAGGAGATGAATGGATTAAGCTCTTCAGGTTACAATACAAATAACATGGATGAGAAGCAGGCCAGGCTCTGGATCAAGCTTGAGTGGAAAGCTCTGAGAAAAGCGATTACAAGTGAAGGTAATGAACGAAATCTTGCAATAAGAGACGCTCTTATCTTCAGGGGAGCCAACAGGGAACTCTACCAGAATGATGCAAATGATGAAAATCATTTTGAGAACTATGAAGGTCTCGCCACATTCACCTATACACTGCTCGGTACAAGTACCTGTGAGGAATACAGGACAAAACTATTTGAGAACCTCGACAGGATATATGCAATGCAGTCATATGCAAGGTCGTACGGATTTATTCATGGGGCACTGTATGCAACCCTGCTGCATGAAAGCGGGTTTAACTTTACGATGATAAACTCCCCGAACTTCGACCTTGGAAAAGCCGTTAAGGAACTCTATTCAATTGACCTCCCGGAATTTTGCAGAGACGTTGCAGGAAGTATTGCCCTGAATTATGACATTCCCATTATAAACGAGGAAGAGGAAAAAAGACTGGCAGATATCAGGGAGAGCGTGAACAAACAAATCAGCCTTTTTACCGAGAAACCGGTTGTATATTTCGCCCTGGAAAGTCCCTATTTCGATTTTGAACCTGAAAATCTTCAATCATTTGATACCCTCGGCACTATCTATAATTCAATCCGCGTATCCGACAACTGGGGTAAGCTCACTGTCGATAAAGGAGGCTGCCTGGTATCAAATAATTTCAAACGCCTCAGAATTACAGCAAAAGGATTTAAAGCGGAGAGAAACCGTATTTCAGGAGACGGCTGGAACCTTATACTTAATGATGGCTGGGAAATGATAGTCGTAGGACCAAACTACTACGTCAGAAAACTAATGCCTTGAATATGGTATGGCGGTATGACGGTATGGCGGTATGGCGGTATGGCGGTATGGCGGTATGGCGGTATGGCGGTATGGCGGTATGACGGTATGACGGTATGACGGTATGGCGGTATGGCGGTATGACGGTATGGCGGTATGACGGTATGGCGGTATGGCGGTATGGCGGTCTCCCTGTGCCCTGTGCCCTGCGCCCTGCGCCCTCCCCATTAAGACATCTTCTTAAGTTCCTTTATCCTCTCTTCAATTGACTTTATCCTGGACTCCGTATCACTTTTCTTCCTCCTTTCAAGCTCGAGTACATTTGCCGGTGCATTGGCAACAAATCGCTCATTATCAAGTTTTTTCATTACATTCAACAAGAATCCTCTATTATATGTAAGATCATCCTTCAGCTTTACGATTTCCGCTGCTGTATCGATCTTTCCCTGAAGTGGAATGAAATATTCAGTTGTTCCTATCATAAATGAAGCTGCCTCTTTTTGTTTCTCTGTAACAAATGAGATATCAGTCAGATTGCACAACCTGGTTAAGACAGGAAAAAGACTAATATCATAACTATCAGCATCTGAAAGTATCATAAGCTCCATGCTCTCCCTGTTAGGGATATCCCTGGTTTTTCTGACTGCTCTTAAAGCTGTCACTGTCTCTTTGATCTTTTCAAAATCAGATATCAGCTCCCTGTTGAACCGTTTTGCCTCCGGCATCACGGATATCATAATGCTTTCACCCGGCATTCTTTCAGACAGATTCTGCCATAATTCTTCAGTGATAAATGGCATAAACGGATGTATAACCTTCAGAAGGCTTTCAAATATTACTATTGTATCAGTATAGGTCCGGCGGTCAATAGCTTTCTGGTATTCGGGCTTAATGATTTCGAGGTACCATCCTGAGAACTCATCCCAGAACAGCTTGTAAGAGATCATCAGCGCTTCCGAAATCCTGAATTTTCTGAAATTCAGATCTATATCATGAATATCCTTTTTCAATACCTCATTCATCCATTTAACCGCAACTTTTGATGAACCGGGCTGTTCAATCGTGTCATCAATATTCCAGTGTTGTACAAGTCTGAATGCGTTCCAGATCTTATTGGCAAAATTCCGACCCTGCTCAGGCAGACTGTCCTCATAAAGGAGATCATTTCCTGCAGGCGAGCATAAAAGCATGCCAACTCTTACTCCATCAGCCCCGAATTTTTCAATAAGCTCGATTGGTTCAGGTGAGTTTCCAAGGGATTTCGACATCTTTCTTCGCTGCTGATCACGTACAAGGCCCGTCAGATAAACATTGCTGAAAGGTTTTTCTCCCTTGTACTCATATCCTGCAATGATCATACGGGCAACCCAGAAAAAGAGTATTTCAGGCGCTGTTATCAGGTCGTTGGTCGGATAATAGTAATTATAATCAGGATTCTCAGGGTGGTTAATGCCGTCGAATGATGTAATTGGCCACAACCATGATGAGAACCAGGTATCAAGCACATCCTCATCCTGCCGCAGATCGTCCGGCTTTAATGAAGACCTGCCGCTTTTCTTCCTGGCAAGCTCAAGCGCTTCCTTCTCATTCTCAGCAACTACAAATTCACTATTATCATAATACCAGGCAGGGATCCTGTGTCCCCACCACAGCTGCCTGCTGATGCACCAGTCATGTACATTCTCCATCCAGTGGCGGTAGAGATTCCTGAATTTTGCAGGATGAAGATGTATCTCACCATCCATCACCGCTTCGAGTGCCGGTTTTGATATCTCTTTCATTTTAAGGAACCACTGGAGCGATAGACGTGGTTCTATTACAGCATTGGTACGTTCGGAACGTCCGATCTTATTATCGTAATTCTCAACCTTTACCAGGTTTCCTCTGGCCCTGAGTTCTTTTTCGGCAAGGTCTTTGGCAACAAACCTGTCAACCCCGGCAAACATTCCGGCCCTCTGACTAATTGTTCCATCATCATTGAATACATCGATTGAGGGTAGCTTATGTCTTATACCGATCTCATAATCATTAATATCATGAGCCGGGGTGATCTTCAGGCATCCTGTTCCGAATTCCTTATCAACATAACTGTCAAAAATAAATGGTACTTCCCTGTCAACCATGGGTACTATTACCTTTTTGCCTTTGAGATGTGTATACCTCTCATCTTCAGGATTTGCACAGACTGCAGTGTCGCCAAGTATTGTCTCGGGACGGGTTGTTGCAACAGTTACATAACCATCTTCCCCTACAATCTTATACCTGACATAATAGAGCTTTGATTTCTCGTCAGTATAATTTACCTCCTCATCCGATACTGCAGTCATAGCCTGAGGATCCCAGTTAACCATCCTTACACCTCTGTAAATAAGGCCTTTGTTATGAAGGTCAACGAAAACTTTGATTACAGAATCATATCTCTTCTCATCCATGGTGAAAAGGGTACGGTCCCAGTCGCATGATGCTCCCAGCCGTTTCAACTGCTCAAGGATTATACCACCGTGTTTATGAGTCCATTCCCATGCATGTCCGAGAAATTCCTCACGTGTAAGATCTCTTTTTTCAATCCCTTCTTCCTTAAGCTTGGCTACAACTTTAGCCTCGGTTGCAATTGAAGCATGATCGGTACCGGGAACCCAACAGGCATTTTTCCCCTGCATGCGTGCCCTGCGTACCAGCACATCCTGAATTGTATTGTTGAGCATGTGGCCCATATGAAGCACTCCGGTCACATTGGGAGGAGGAATGACAATTGTATACGGTTCCCTGTCATCAGGAGTACTCCTGAAGAATCCCTGCTCCATCCAGTAACTGTACCACTTGCTTTCTGCTTTACCAGGTTCGTATTTTGAAGGAATATTCATGTTTTGCTAAGGGCATTAAATTTAATGAAATGCAAAATTATAAAAATTCATTACATTACTGTGCACTTCTGGCCGGCTGCAATCAGGTAATTTATCAGATATGTTTCCGGGTATTCTCTTATTTCGTACTTTTGTCTTTCACTTAATAAACAGATCTATGCCGTCGATATCAGCCAAAGGCAAAGCAATGCCTGCATCACCGATAAGGAAACTGGTTCCCTATTCGGAAGAGGCAAAACGCAAGGGAAGAAAAGTGTACCATCTCAATATCGGTCAACCGGATATTCCTACACCTGAAGTCGCCCTCGATGCATTGCGCAATATAAAGATGAATGTTATCGAGTATAGCCATTCAGCCGGCAACGAATCATACCGGCGAAAGCTTGCCTCTTTCTACCAGAATCTAGGCATAAATGTTGACCACACCCAGATGCTGGTAACCACCGGAGGCTCTGAGGCTATCCTGTTTGCCCTGATGTCATGCCTTGATCCGGGTGACGAAGTCATAACCACTGAACCCTTCTATGCCAACTATAACGGTTTTGCAACCACTGCCGGAGTAAAGATTGTACCTGTAACATCTTATATTAAAGATGATTTTGCACTTCCACCGATCAGTGAGATTGAGGCGAAAATCACCTCAAAGACAAAAGGCATAATAATATGTAATCCTAATAACCCAACCGGTTATCTCTATTCAAAAGAGGAGATAATCCATTTAAGGGAGATAATTAAACGACATGATCTTTACCTCTTCTCCGATGAAGCCTACCGGGAATTTTGTTATGACGGGGCTTCTCACTTTTCATCTTTGCATCTTGAAGGCGTTGATGATAATGTCATTATGCTCGATTCTATATCCAAACGGTACAGTGAATGTGGTGTAAGGATAGGCGCCCTGGTTACAAGGAACAAAGAGGTAATATCAACAGCACTCAAATTTGCACAGGCCAGGCTATCACCGCCCGGACTGGGTCAGATTGCAGGTGAAGCTTCAATTGACACACCTGAGAACTACTTCAGGGATGTTAACGCGGAATATACGGCCCGTCGTAATTATATGGTCGAAGCGCTCAATAAGATCCCCGGCGTATACTGCCCCAAACCCAAAGGTGCTTTCTATGCTGTTGTAAAACTGCCTGTGGATGATTCCGATAAATTTGCACAGTGGCTTCTTGAAGAGTTCGAATATGAGAACCAGACTGTTATGTTTGCTCCTGCTTCAGGTTTTTACTCTACACCAGGACTGGGAAAAAATGAAGTGCGAATTGCTTATGTCCTGAAGATCGAAGACCTTAAGAATGCGATGAAGGTCCTTGCTGAAGCACTTATGGTATATCCGGGGAAGGGATAAAACTGATTTTAATTCAGGATAGGATTTAAAGATTGCTTCGTCGCTTCGCTCCTCGCAATGACTGAAACTTTATTTAATCCAGTTAAACTCTTAGCTAAGCGAAGTTTGTAACTTCGCTTTATATGTATTCGTCATAAACCATCAGCTAAGCGAAGTTTGCAACTTCGCTTTATATGTTTTAATCTAAAGCCGACGAAGTCACAGACTTCGCCGAGCATAACAAAAGCAATTAATAAATCATGTATTTCGCTTAGCATCACTTAAGCATTTAATAGATCAGGTATTTCGATCTGATCTTTCCGAATTCGTCAAGTCCCGCCTTCCACGTTTCCCGTATCTGTTCTGCCGACATACCCTGTATGATCTGCTCACGGATCAACGTTCCGCCGGCCAGCTTGTCAAAATATGAGGTGAAGAATTTGTCCTTATCAGGAAAGTCTCTGTATGCAGCGATCACCCATTCAAGGTTAACCTTAGGTTTTGGGACCAGGCCGTTTTTTGTGGCATCCCTGAGGTCTGTTCCGTAACACTTCACGCCAAGCAATGGAGGATTCGTGGCTCCCGGAACACTCTCGGGGGTAAAGCTGAATCCTCTGTCAGGCAAATGAGGAGTTCCGTAAACCTGGAAAGGGAAAGAAGTACCCCGTCCGAGCGATAAATTAGTCCCTTCAAAAAAGCAGGTAGACGGATACAGGTATACTGAATTCTGATTCGGAAGATTCGGGGAAGGCTTTACAGGTAAAATATAATAGGTACTGTGCGTATAGTTGTTGCATGCGATAACGGTAAGATCGCATTTAATGCCTCCGCTGAGCCAACCTTCTCCGTTCACCATCTGAGCATATTCTCCCACGGTCATTCCATGTGCAATGGGTACAGGATGCATCCCTACAAACGACCTGTATGCAGTATCAAGAATGTTCCCGTCATAATAAAAACCATTAGGGTTTGGCCTGTCGAGTATCATGCATCCTGTATTATTTTCAGCACAAGCCTCCATCACATAATGAAGAGTAGAAATGTAAGTATAAAACCGCGCTCCTACATCCTGAATATCAAATATTACCACGTCAATACCTGCAAGGTCACCGGAAGTTGGCTTGAAATGCGATCCGTAAAGGCTGATCAGTGAAATTCCGGTTTCAGTATCCTTTCCGCTTTCAATCTTTTCACCGGCGTCAGCCATATTCCTGAAACCATGTTCGGGGGAGAAGATTACTTTGATATTCATCCCCATAGAAAGGAGTGTGTCTACAAGATGCGTTTTTCCAACCATGGATGTCTGGTTTGCTACAATGGCAACTGTTTTACCTTCAATCAATCCTTTATACTCGTCTATCCAGTAAGAGCCCGGAACAGGATCTTTTACAGCGTTGCAGGATATTCCAATTAAAATAAAAGTAAAGGCTAAGATAATTGTAAAGGATTTTTGTTTCATTGTGTTCTGAATTTGTCAAATGCAAAACTAATATATTTAATGGCATTCTAAATTGAAAGAATTCCTCTTTTCAATAATCCACCCATAAATCCCCTGGCCGTAAACATAAATGTAATATTGCAGATACAAAGTTCAGAAAAAGTTTCCCCTCTTTTTGAAGGAGGAGAAACTTTTCAAGTCACTGCATTTACAATACTACTCTTAGGTTGATTGCTATGGAGGTTTGGGGGTATATCCTGTAATTGAGCCATCCTCTCCTAAAAAAATATTACATTTGATGACTTAATCAGAAAATGAATTTTCCATACTTCATAGCACAGCGTCTTATCAAAGGCAGGAAAGAAGAGACATCCTTCTCCCGTCCTATTAATGTTATTGCAATAATAGGAATAGCCACAGGACTTGCTGTAATGATACTTGCGGTAGCCATTCTTACAGGATTTAAGCAGGAGATAAGGCATAAGGTGGTGGGATTCGGATCACATATCCAGATCATGAATTATGATTCCAACATTTCATTCGAAACGACACCAATCAGTGACACTCAGTCATTTGTCCCCAAAATAAAAGAGATACCCGGCGTAAAGCATATACAGGTATTTGCCACAAAAGCCGGGATAATCAAGACAGATGATGACATTCAGGGCGTTGTGCTCAAGGGCGTGGGAAGTGACTATGACTGGAGCTATTTCAGCAGTTCTATTGTCGATGGTTCTGTATTCGCCGTGAATGACACCTCACGGTCAGACAAAGTAATAATCTCCAAAAAGATCTCCGACATGCTCCGGTTGAAAACCGGCGACTCCTTTGCAATGCATTTTGTTCAGGATCCTCCGCGTATGAGGAAATTCACAATAAGCGGCATTTATGAAACCAGTCTGGAGGAGTTCGACAAGATCTATGTTTTTTGCGATATAGGGCATATAAAGCGCCTTAACGGATGGGAAGAGACCATGGTCAGCGGATTTGAAATTTTCATCAATGATTTCGATGATCTTGATGCAATGACAGAGAAAGTTGAGGAGGCTATCGGGTACAGGGTTTCTGAAGAAGAGGCCAGGTATAAGATTACCAGTATCAGGAAAAAATACCCCCAGATATTCGACTGGCTGAATTTCCAGGATATAAATGTGATAATCATTATTATACTTATGATTGTTGTTGCCGGATTCAATATGATCTCAGGTTTGCTTATACTGATCCTCGAAAAGACCAATATGATCGGCATTCTCAAAGCGCTTGGTTCAGATGACAAATCTATAAGGAAAGTCTTTCTTTACCAGGCTGCATACCTTATCGGAAAGGGTTTGCTATGGGGCAACCTGATAGGATTGGGCATTGCTTTCCTTCAGCTTAAAACCGGACTGATCTCTCTCAATCCCGCTTCATACTATATTAAGACAGTCCCGGTGAATCTTGAGTTAACACATATTCTTTTGTTGAATACAGGAACAATGGTGGCAATTATTATCATGCTTCTTGTGCCCTCACAGCTGATCAGCCGTATAACACCGGTAAAAGCGATCAGGTACGATTAGAAACTCAGACAGAATACCGTTTCCTTTCCCGGAATCGAACTGACCTTAAGGTTTCCCCCATGAACCCTCATAATCTGTTTTGAGATACTCAACCCGATTCCTGATCCGTTTTGTTTTGTGGAAAAGAACGGGATAAAAATTTCATCAATAATCTCCTTCGAGATTCCCGGACCATTATCAACAACACATATTTCTGTATGATTAAAAATATCCGTTCCGGCAACCAGACTTATCCTTGCATTCGCATTACCTGCATTGGCTTCAAGTGCATTTTTCAGAAGATTTATTAAGACTTGTGTGATCATATTCTTATCTGCATATAGCTCCAGATCAGGATTTTTCAGATCGACAGATAATTCAATTCCTGTGCTTTTCTGCATTGAATTATAAAGAAGCCGCACATGGGTTATAAGGTCGTCCACTTTAAAAAGTTTCTTATCAGGATCGGGAATACGGGTCAGCTTACGGTAAGATTCAACAAACAACATAAGTCCGTTGCCCTGCTGTTTTATAACTGTCAATCCCTGCAAAGTAGTGTTTATCTTTTCCCCGGTCAGATGTTCGGGTGATATGGATTTCTCACCGTCATAGTAGATCTTTATCAAGCTATCCGAAAGTGATGTTATCGGAGTTATGGAATTCATAATTTCATGCATCAGAACTCTGATGAGTTTCATCCATGCATCGACCTCCTTCTCATCAAGTTCGTGCTTAATATCCTGGATGGATAATATTCCCAGCTCATCTTTGTCTGTTCCGGATACGGTTGATTTAAGCAACAATTGAATTTCGCCCTGTTTCGTGTTTATAGCTATCAGTTGTCTTTCGGAAGGCCTGAGATTTTTGATTGCAGTATAAAGCTTACTGTCAATCCGTTCAATCTGTGCGAGATGGGTCAATGTATCAACCGATAGGAGTCTCCTGGCAGCTGAATTTGCATGGTGGATAAAACCTTTGTTGTCATAAGTTATTATGCCTGTGGCAAGCATCCCGAGTATCCTGCTGAAAAACTGTTCCTGCTGCCTGTTTTCCATTTTGAGCTTTTGTATCTGCAGGTTCACGTTATTCATGCTCTGATGCAATTCTTTAAGAGAACCGCTTTTGTTATCAACAGAAAAAGAGAGATTTGAATCATCATTTTTCACGGAATCAAAAAAGAACCTTAAGTTCCGGTTTGTTCTGTTGAGGAATATTATAAGATTTACTGTCAGGATTGTTATTAACAGAATACAGATAATTGTCAGACGAATTGAATGCTGACTGATCAGGCTGTACCCCAATAAAACAGAAGATGCTGTTATAAGCAGTACTATTATTATAATATTAATATACAACTTCTTACTTAACATCCGGTTTATTCTTTCTGAACTTATTATATAGTGTCTGCCTGGTTATACCAAGCTGTTCGGCTGCAGCTGTGAGATTGCCATTGTTCTTCTCAATAGCCATGCTTATAAGCTTCTCTTCCATTGCTTCAAGGGTGGGCAGGGATTCGGGGCTTATGTTACCTGCAGGTTTAAGGTAAAGATCCTCAGGTTTTACTACACTGGTATCGCAAAGTATAACAGCTTTTTCAATTGTGTTCTGAAGTTCACGGATATTACCCGGCCATGTATATCTCATCAGCTTATCATATGCCTGATGGTTTATTCTCAGATCCGGTTTGTTATATTTCAATATAAATTTCTTAAGAAAGAAATCGGCCAGTTCAATAATATCGTTCCCTCTTTCCCTGAGCGGAGGCAGCTCTATCTGAATGGTGTTTATCCTGTACAGGAGATCCTCCCTGAACAGGCTCTCTTTTACCATATTCACGAGGTTCTTGTTTGTGGCGCAGATGAGCCTTATGTCGGTTGATATGGGTTCATTCGATCCT
>Ga0209212_1001270_pt1 | contig 42411 bp, 30 predicted proteins | sample RifGroC2_FD_183996 | JGI IMG/M metagenome (GOLD analysis project Ga0209212, IMG submission 183996) | Groundwater microbial communities from Rifle, Colorado, USA - Groundwater C2 (SPAdes) (version 2) | ecosystem: Environmental > Aquatic > Deep subsurface > Groundwater | place: Rifle, Colorado... | reverse complement strand
CAACAATAATAACCCAAGTAAGTATTTTGAAGTAAACAATAAAGATAAAACAGTATGGGAAGTTGAGGCCGGAGCTCAGCGAAAATTGTCATCAAGCATTATTATGTTTGTCGAAATTTCAAGCCCTAAACTTGATAGCAATATTCCCCTCGCCAATAATCCCAGTGACGCCGTGCGCACCACTCCTGCTCTTGTCTCTACCTCCGCCAGCACAAACCCCGCGGTGAAAAACCGATCAAAATGGCCCATAGATTTCGGGTTAGATCCCAAAGATTTTGCTGGGGTGGGGGCATCTGCGTGGCAGGTCGAACAAAAAAAGCTCTTCCAGGCAGTTCTCGGCGAAAGCCATTTCGACACTTTGCTTGTCCCGGTGCAGGTTAATGGCCATGCGATTGATCATACCGGAAGATCGTTGATGTCATATGCAATTCATAACCGCCTGACGGAATGCGGTGTCTCACTCGCCAATCCGTCCTTGATCGCGAGAGCGCTTGGCGAAAATAACCGGATTTTCGATCGGCAGGAAATTTATGCTCTTGCTCAGCAAATGAAGGCTCGCAGCATTATCATGCCATTGGCCGGGCACTATGGCGCAGGAGTCGTCTCGATCAGTTTTATTCGTTTGATGGCAGACAGCGGGGGGAAATTCAGCGACGAAAGCACATTTTCGCAGACGAAAACCTTCCACGGCCCTCTTTCCGATGAGAAGCCCGAATACGAGGTTTTGCTGATACACCTCGATAGCGCACTGAAAGAGCTCGGCTACAGCATAACGCGCAAGAAGACGGCAGCAAAGAACGATGTCTTAACTCCACCCGTGATACCCGCCTCGCCGCTCGACCTTTTTTCTAAAAGTAATATGTCCATCATGGAAAACGCATACTATCTTCAGCTCCTCGGAGTCTTGCACCCCGGGCAGAATCTGAGGATGGAGGAGTTATTCGAACGTTCGTTAATCGAATCATGGCAATTGGATGCAAAAAATCCGAACCGCTCGCTGTTGATAGCACGGGCATTATTGTACCTGAATAGACGTCCACTGGCGCTGAATGTCCTTACAAAACCAGAGACGCCTGAGGAAAAGGCTTTATACGCTTACATGGATGGGGATTTGTTGACACTGAAAGAGGTGCTTCCTCAGATAAAATCACCAATTAATAAATTGGTCAGTAGCATCGAATATCAGGATCTCCTCTGGAAATATACCAGGCAGCCCTTGAAAAAATCCGACATCGAGCAAATCACGAACGCCAATCCGGAATGGTCCGCGCTGATCATGAGGCGCCTTTTGACCCACTGGGAATGGCAGATACAGCCGAATCTTTACGTCAAATACAATATGGATCAGGTCTTTCCTATCGAAGGTTACACGGCAAAAGGCTTGGCTGAAGGCCAAAATACACTCGTGGCACCTTTGTTGATCCCGGTGAATGTAGAGCTTTCAGCTTACGAGCACTATCGGCGGACACTCACAAGCAAAAAGGAATCACTCTTTTCTGCCCAGGAAGCGACAAAATTAAAAAAAATCGACCTTCTTGAACTGTTGTATGAAACGAGTGAGGCAAATCTGATAAAGGGCGTAACTCTGTCGCTGTTCAATCGTGGGATCGCGGATGAGGCGCTTGAAAAAATAAGAAGTTATGAGCCTGCCTACAAGGATCATCCGTTCCTGACATTCATGAAAGGACGGGCACTTTTGCAGAAAGCCAGAGAAAGTCAAGGAGAGCAGCGAAAGCAGCTGGAAGAGGAGGGGAAGAAATTAGTGTCCAGCAGTTTTTTCTGGCCACAAGGACAAGTTCTTTACCTTGAATTTCAGGATTACGCCAGTGACATGCCAAGGGTAAAATCGTACGAAAAAGATTTTCCTAAGCGATATTACTTTTTGCCAATTTTTCTTCCTCAAAGGCAGAACCTTGAGAATTCTCTGCTGTATACCCATGATAATTTCGCCGTCGTTGTGCGGTTATATAACGACCATAGGCAGCCAATTGGTAACCCAAAGGCCAAAGAATTTTTAAGCCAGCTCAAAAATCGTTTTCACGGTTCACCAAGCCTCTATGAACTGTTGGCAACCGCGAGTGAGAACGATGGAGATCTGAAGGGAGCCGAACAGAATTGCAGAAAAGCCATCGAATCTCTGCCAGAAGACTGGACAGCCTATAAAAACTTAGGGGCGATACAAATAAAACAGGGGGAATTTGAGAAATCGTTGACTACATTTATGAGCTATCCGCCATTTAAAGAAGTTAATTCAACAAATTCAGTCTTTCTCGCGAATAGCGCGTATGAAGCAGCAACATATTTTTATAATCTTGGTTTAACAGAAAAGGCAAAACCATTATTCGACCTTTCGGTAAGTTTTGATTCAGGTTCGGGCACTCAATATTATTCTCAGGCGTATAAAAGTCTAGTGGATAATAGATATGAGGAATCCGCTAAGGCATTTAAGCTTGGATTGAAGCGTTATGAATTAAGTGAGTTTTACGCTGGATATATCAAGACTCTTCATGCCATTGGGCGAAGAGAGGAGGCTTGGGCCGTCTTTGATAGTTTGCCCTCAAACAAAAGACAGCTTGTGGTTTGGGAGGCTGCTATTTCAGGGCTGTATTTGGAGGGAAAAAGCGATGAACAAATTGATGCATGGTTTGCAAAGCAGATAAACAATGAAGACATTGATTTTTATCTTCAACGTCTTGTCGCCAGAAGCAACTACAACTTTAAGATCAGTGAAAAAGAGCCGAAAGAAAAACGAGATTATTTGGATTTATACGTTCGAGTGAGAGATGGTAAAGACATCAAATCGAAACCTATCGATTATTTTTCAATGGGAGGCGTGCTGTCTCCGTTTCTGCCCAACATGGCATTTTATTACAACAGTATTGGAGAAAACGAACTATACGAAAAGAAACTTGCCACGTACTCGAGCATCCCGAGATTTAATGATATGTTGGCGGTTGGTATAATATCTGCATTAAATAATAAACATGAATATGCACTGGATCAATTAGATAAGGCATGGCGCTATATTCCATTCTCATATGCAGGGGAAATTTACCTTCCTCCGATGTATTTATTGGCAGATAGCTGCGAATTGCTTTATGAAAAAACAGGTAATAAAAAATATCTAGATGCGAGCTTGAGTTATGCAAAACTGCATAATGCAAAGGACCCTACGGCATTTTGGCCCTACGGATTTATTGCAAAATATTCTAAAGACGAGAATGAAAGGCTAAGTGCATTAGGTAATCTCATTTATTTTGATAGAAATTACGTTATTGGTAAAAAGTTTTCGGCAAAGGACGTGAAATCTGCAAAGAAGATTTTCAATGAAAGTAATTCATTTAAAGCATTCCTAGATTGATATCCTTCGCCCTTTGGGTACAGAGATAGTTATTACCTGACACTGCCGCCCCTAGCTGATGGGTTCGCTCGTGATTGTAGTGATGCAGGTATGTATCCAGATCCTTCTGCATCTCGTCGACGGCCTCATACCAAACCTTCCGCCCCTGGATACGGAAGTGCTCGTCCAACAGGGTTCGGTGCAGGCGCTCGACAAAACCGTTGCTCTGTGGTCTGCGGACCTTGGTGGTGCGATGCTCGATCCCTTCGAGTTGCAGGAAGAGCTCGTAGGGATGCTTGTCGGGGCGTCCACAAAACTCGCGACCGTTGTCCGACAGAATCGTTGTAATGCAGGCCCCATGCTGGTCAAAGAAGGGGAGCACGTCTTCGTTCAGCACATGCACGGCGGTCAGTGGTAGCTTGCTGGAGTAGAGCCGGCCCCAGGCGTAGCGGGAAAAACAATCGATGACTGATTGCAGGTAGACGCGCCCTACACCCTTGAGATTGCCGACGAAGAAGGTATCGACCGCCACCAGATCGCCGGTATGTTCAGATTCGATGTGGCGCTCGCGCTGAAACGTTCCAGCAGCCTGATCTGGCTGTCGGAGAGCTCCAGACTCTGCTCGCGTACATGACGTCCCAGCCGCAACAAACGTTCGTGACGGGTCATCAGGCCGTGACGGCTCCAGACAGCGCGAACACCCCCGGAGCTGACCTGGATACCCTGCAGGGCTAACTGCTGGGCAACGCGCAACGGGCCATGCGTCGGGAATTGCAGGCTATGATCGAAGCCGCCGCCGGCGCGGAGTTGACTACTCCATCTCAACCCGGTGCGGTCGGGACTGGCGGTGGTGTATTGAGATCGGGCTTGCCCTCCTTCCCGAAGCTTTCCTATTGACAGCAGCGGGCGTCGAGTATTAAATATGGGCACTTTTTAAGCTCACAATTTTCCCCACTATGAGAGGCACAAAAATGACAAAGAAACTGATGGTACTTGCAGCCCTGGCCGGCTTGGTCCTGATTGTCGCCAGCGGCTGCACCCCGGCCGGTGACAAGAAGATCGAACTCAAGGACCTGCGCGACAAAGTCAGTTACAGCATCGGCATGAACATCGGCGCCGACTTCAAGCGCCAGGGGATCGATCTCGATCCCGACCTCATCGCCCAGGCGATCAAGGACGTGATCAAGGGGGCGCCGCTCCTGCTGACCGAAGCGCAGGTCAAGGAAGCGATCACCGCCTACCAGAAAGAACTGGAAGTGAAGATGGAGGCCAAGGCCAAGGCCGACCTCGAAAAGAACGCGAAGGAAGGTGCCGCTTTTCTGGCTGAAAACGGCAAGAAGGAAGGGGTTAAAACCCTGGCGAGCGGCCTGCAGTACAAGGTGCTGACCCCCGGCACAGGGAAGAAACCGTCCGCCGCCGACACCGTTTCCGTGCACTACCGCGGCACCCTCATCGACGGGACCGAGTTCGACAGCTCCTTCAAACGCAACGAGCCGGCGACCTTCCCCGTCTCCGGCGTCATCCCGGGGTGGACCGAGGCGTTGCAGCTGATGGAGGAAGGGGCCAAGTGGCAGCTCGTTATCCCCGCCGCCCTCGCCTACGGCGAGCGTGGCGCCGGCCAGCAGATCGGCCCCAACTCCACCCTGATCTTCGAGGTTGAACTCCTCAAGGTGCAGTAGCCGCAACGCTGCGTTTTCGCTTGATCCCCAGGCCGTCGGTCCCAGTCCCCACTGAGACCGGCGGCCTGATTTTTCTCGTGTCGCGGGGGTACCCGCAATGAAAGGATGTTTACCGATGCGACAGGTCAAAACCGGCGACAGCGTCAAGGTTCATTACAACGGACGCTTGAGCGACGGTTCCGAGTTCGATTCGAGCGCCGGCAACGAACCGCTGGCCTTTACCCTCGGCGACGGCGAGGTCATTGCCGGCTTCGACGAGGCGGTGCTGGGAATGGCGGTTGGCGAGAGCAAGACGGTGACGATTCCGGCCGAGCAGGCCTACGGCCCCCTCCTCCCCGACATGGTGGCGCGGGTAGCGCGGGCCGACCTGCCGGAAGATCTGGAGCTGACCCTCGGCGCCCAGATGGAAGTCTCCCAGGAGGACGGCAGCACCTTCCTCGTCATGATCACCGAGCTCGGCGACGACTTCGTCACCCTCGACGCCAATCATCCCCTGGCAGGCAAGGATCTCGTCTTCGATCTCCATCTCGTCGAGATCGTCGAGCCGACCACCCATTAACCCCCTTGACAGGATGGAGGATGATCATGTCTCAGGCTATTCCCGCGCAATTTTCTTCGGTGACGGTGCCGTGCAAGGCGAACGTCTACTTTGACGGCAAGGTCGTCAGCCACACCCTTCTCTTCGCCGATGGCGGCAAGAAGACCCTCGGCCTCATCTACCCCGGCAGCTACCGTTTCGACACCGCCGCTCCCGAGCGCATGGATATCGTCGCCGGCCGCTGCCGCGCCCGCCTGGCGGGAAAGAGCGAATGGCACGAGTACGCGGCCGGCAGCGGCTTCGCCATCCCCGGCAATTCGTCTTTCGACATCGCCGTCGAGGACGGGGTCGCCGAATATCTCTGCTCCTTCGGCTAAAGAGAGAATTGCCGCAAAGAGAATAAAAAAAGGCCCCGTTTTCCGGGGCCTTTTGCATTACTGTGGGAGCTTGACCGCTTACTTCTTGTGGCAATCGCCGCATTTGGTCGGGCCGGCGCCTTTGGCGTGGCAGTCCTTGCACAGGGCATGGGCTTTGTCTTTGTCGAGTTCGAGCTTGCCGCCCTTGGCGTCGGCATGGCAGACGGTGCAGGCGTTTTTCTCGCCATGGACCTTGTGGTTGAAGGTGACATCGCCGTTTTTGGCTTTGAGGATGACGGTGTCGGCGGCGATGGCGATGGTGGCGGCGAAAGCGACCAGCATCAGGGCAACGAGCAGTTTTTTCATCTTCTTTTCCTCCTGGTTTGGGTTGATAAGGCGAGGCACACTATAACTTTGTCATTAGACGCTGTCAATATGGATTTTTTCTCTGTAATGGCGCCTACATGGCATCGGACCGGGGGGGCGGAGGGGTGACTGGCGCCGTGCATGAGGGGGCGCCGGCGCAGCAGAGTCGCTTTACGGGCGCGGCAGGTTGTGCAGGCGGCGGAGGATGTCGTCCATGCGGCCGGCCGACTCGGGGGTGACCTTGTGGGCGGTGAGGTTGGAAACGACGATGACGATGAGCAGGGTGAGGGGGCAGACGATGAGGGAGGACGACGTCGCCGGGAGGAGGCCGCCGTCGCTGAAGAAAGGGACCTTGAGCAGCCAGCCGCCCATGGCCAGCAGGGTCATGTCGAGGCCGAAGATCAAACCGGCGATGGCGCCGTACTTGTTGGCCCGGCTGTACCAGATGCCGGCGACGCAGACCGGGAAGATGGTGTTGCCGGCGAGGGCGAAGGCCATGGCGACGGTCTGGGCGATGAGGGCGGGGGGATTGAGGGCGGCGAGGACGATGCCGCCGCAGAGGATGGCGGTGAAGACGCGGCCGACATGCAGGCGCTCCTGCTCGCTGCTTGCGGGACGGACGACGGTGGCGTACCAGTCGTGGGCGACGGCCGAAGCGCCGGTGATGAGGAGGCCGGCCAGAGTTGAAATGCCGGCGGCCAGCGCTCCGGCGGCGAGGTAGCCGAGGAAGGCGGGGCCGAGGCCGGCCCGCTCGGGGGCCGAGAGGATGATGACGTCGGCGACGGCCTGTCCGCCCAGGGGGTTCCAGTAGCGCCCCATGATGGCGTAGACCGGCGACGACCAGTAGAGGAGGCCGATGAAGAAGAGGGCCCAGAGGACCGACTTGCGCGCGGTATCCTCGCTGGTGACGGTGTAGAAACGCATGAGGATGTGGGGGAGGCCGGCGGTGCCGACCATGAGGGTGAAGACGAGGGCGATGAACTGGTAGATGTCGCCGCCGGTCCCCCAGGGGAGAAAGACGGTGGCGGCGCGGGCGAGGTCGTCGCCGGTGAGCTGGCCGCCGGCGCTCTCCGCCACTTTGCCCTCCATGATCCCGGAGAGGATCGCGCCGTATTCCAGCTGCGGCAGGATGCCGGCGCCGCCGGCCTTCTGGATGAGGATCCACAGGGGGATGAGGAAGGAGGAGATGAGGATGACGTATTGCAGTTGCTGGTTGCGGGTGACCCCGGTCATCCCCGAAATGAGGAGATAGCTCAAGGTGATGCCGGCGGCGAAGACGATGCTGGCGGCGTAGCCGAGGCCGAAGATCCAGCCGCAGATGAGGCCGATCCCCTTGAACTGGGCGATGGCGTAGGTGACGGCGATGATGACGGTGACGCCGGCGGTGATGAGGCGCACGGCGTGGCAGTCGAAGCGATCGCCGACGAATTCGGCCACGGTGAATTTGCCGAAACGGCGCAGCTGCGCGGCGAGGAGGACGAGGAGGAGGACGTAGCCGCCAGTCCAGCCGAGGATGTAGCCGAGGCCGAACCACCCCTTGAGGTAGAGGAGGCCGGCGACCCCCATGAAGGAGGCGGCGCTCATCCAGTCGGCGGCGATGGCGGCGCCGTTGCCGATCTTGCCGATCCCCTGGCCGGCGACCCAATAGCCGCTGGTGGTCGAGACCCGGGAGTAGATGCCGATAAGGAGGTAGAGGGCGAGGGTGGCGAGCATGATCATCGCCGGCAGCGGCTTGAAGCCCGGTTCGATCTCGAAAATCTCTTCCCCCCCGGCACTGGCGCCAGTGGCGGCGATCAGGAGGAAGAGGAGCAGCGCACCGAGGGTGAGCAGGCGGGAAGAGCGCATTACCACGGCCTCGCCAGGCGCCGGGTCCAGAGCCGGCAATAGAGTTTGCACAGCAGCACGTAGCCGATGGTGCAGCCCTGGGCGATGAGCCAGTAGTGCAGGGGGAAGCCGCAAAAGCGGGTCGCGGTCAGAAAGGAGCGCCCCAGCCCCGTCGAATCGCCGAGTCCGGCCAGCCAGATCAAGAGCGGCAGACCGAAACTGAGCAAGGCCCAGAGCGAAAGGACGATGACGGCGATGCGCACCTCGCGCCGTTGCCGCTCCCCCCGGGGGCGAAAAAAATTGATTTCCACACGCTTCGGTTCAGTCATGGCGGTGAAGATAACGTAACTTGCGGCGATTATCTAGAGCTTTCATGCGCCGGTGGCTGGGACAGGCGGACCAGGAGGGGGAGGTCGGCGGCGAGAAAGGGAAAACCGGCCAGGGCTTCCGGGGGCACCCAGCGGTGTTCGGCGACCTGAAGATTGCGGATGGTGGCGGAGAGGGGGGTACAGCGGTAGGCGAGGAGAAGGACCGCACCCCACTCGTAGCGATGATGGACGACGTCGAAGAGGGTGTCGACACGGATAGCCAGGTCGAGTTCCTCGCGGATTTCGCGGCAGAGGCAGGCGGCGGGGGACTCCCCCCCTTCGAGTTTGCCGCCGGGGAATTCCCACAGCCCCCCCTGACGTTTCCCTTCCGGGCGGCGGGTGATGAGGATCTCGCCGGCGCGACCGATGATGGCGGCGGTAACGATGAGGGGTTGCATGGATCTTCCTTTCGGGGTGCGACCGGGGAGAGCGGCGGGATTTTTTGCTGACAGCGGCTTCGCCGCTGTGGTAAAGAAAGGCGGCGTTGCGCCTTGCTTTCAGGGAGAATAACTATGTTCAGGCTGTCCGACAAGGGCCGCGGCATTCGTGACATGTTCGATGCCATCGCTCCCCGCTACGACCTTCTCAATCGGCTCCTCTCCTTCGGCATCGACCGCCGCTGGCGGCGTTTCGCCGTCGCCCAGTTGCAGATCCCCGCCGGCGGCATGGTCCTCGATGTCGCCACCGGCACCGGCGATGTCGCCCTGACCATCGCCGCCGCCACGCCGTCTTCGGTCCGCATCGTCGGCGAGGATTTCACCCCCGGCATGCTCCGCCACGGCCGCGACAAGATCGCCCGCTCCCCCCACGCCGACCGCATCTTCCTCGTCAATGCCCCGTGCGAGGCGATGCCCCATCCCGCCGCCCTCTTCGACGGGGTCACCATCGCCTTCGGTATCCGCAATGTCGTCGATCGCGCCGCCGGCCTGGCCGAGATGGCGCGGGTCCTCAAACCGGGCGGGCGCGCCGTCATCCTCGAATTCTCCACTCCGCAGAGCCGCTTTTTCAAAGGTCTCTACCACGGCTATTTCCGCCGTGTTCTCCCCGCCATCGGCGGTCTCCTCTCCAAACGCAGCGCCTACCAGTATCTCCCCGATTCGGTCCTCGAATTCCCCGATCGCCAGAGCTTCATGGCGATGATGGCGACGGCCGACTTTGTCGACATCGTCTACCACGATCTGACCTTCGGCATCGCCACAGTCTATGTAGGAACCCGCCCCTAAAAAACTTTCCTCATTTCTTCTCTCCCCCGACCAGATCCCCCAGATCTTCGATCATCTTCCCCGGCAGGCCGAAGGCCCGTCTGAAGAAGCCGACGGTCATATCCGAGAGCGAGGTAAAGGGGATGGCCTTGATCTCCGGTTCCTCGGCCCGGCCGGTAATGCGGAACTGGGCGGTGATCAGGGCCTTCTCCTTGCCGGTGAAGACCCAGCCGGCCAGCGGAATGCTGGAAACGATCTTGTCGACGGTTCGCAACGGCTTGATCCCCAAGGTCAGGTCGAGGCGGTTGTTGACGAGATCGCCGCCGCCGACGGCCGCCAGATTCATGGCGTTGCTCTCGACCACCAGGTCCTCGGTCTGCAGGAGACCCTGCCGCAGAGCCAGCGTTCCCCGCAAACGGTCAAAGGGCATCCCTTCATTGGCCATGTCGGGGAGACGCAGGGCAAAGATCTGCGAAACATTGAGGATGGAGAAGACCTTGGCCAGGACCGGGAACTGGCGCAGTACCCCATTCTCAAGCTGGACACTGAAATCCCCCGAGGATGTCGACAGGAAGCGGCCGAGTTCCCCCTGCAGATAAAAGTCACCGTCGAGGCTCCCTTCGATGAGGCCCTTGCGCCGCAGCAGCTGATTGTGGACGGCCGCCGCATCGGCGTTCTCGATCTTCCCCGAGAGGGTCAAGAGGGGGTGCTCGGCCGAGAGGTCGCGCACCAGCACCTGACCGGTGCAACTCCCGACCCCGGTGCGCAGGCGCAGCGGCAGGACCAGGAGCTGGCCGTGCTCCAGGGTCAGCAGAGCCCGGCCCGCGGTGAAGGGAAGGCCATAGATATTCCCCTTGTCGGCGGCGATGCGGATGGCGAGCCTGACGCCGCCCCCGTGGGGCGGTGCTGCTCCTTTGGCCGGGACCGCCGGAGTTGCGGCATTTGCCTGCTGCCAGAGTTGGACCACCTCTTCGACATTGGCGCGTTCGGCGACGATGTCGAGGTCGACCTGCGGCGCGTTGAAGTCGCGCAGACGGCCCTGGACCACGGCGCTGGTGCCGCCATCGAGATTGGCGCGAACGCCATCGAAGTCGATGCCGTTAGTGTCGATAACGACCCGACCGGCGACGCTGCGGATGACCGCGCTTTCGGAGCGGAAAACGAGGTCACGGGCGCGAATTTTTTCGCCGCTGACGGTGAGATCGAGGCGTATGTTGTCGAAGGAGCCGAGATTGCCGCGGCCACTGAGGAGAGACGTGCCGACCAATCCGGAAACATGTTCGATGGCGATCCGCCCATCGACGATGGCAAGCTTGCCACTGGCTGCGGAAACGTCGGCAACGGCGCCGCCGAGGTGCAGGGAGAGGTCGCGAAAGACGACCTCGCCATGGTTGCTGTCGACGGCGTCGTCGTCGCCGGCGATGACCCAGCGGCCACTGATGGCGCCGCGGGGGCGCAACAGATTGAAGGCGGCGATGTCGGTCTTGACTTCGGCAAAGTCGAGTTTGGTCAGATCGATGATGAAGAGAAAGGGGCGTCCCGCTTGCAGGCCGAGGCGACCGCTGCCGCGCAGGTCGAGGAGGGGGCTCTGCAGATAAAAATGGCCGATGGCCAACTCCTGCGCCCCGAGGTCGGCGGTGACGAAGAGCTCGCCCGGGGTGCCGCGTCGTTTCAGGGTGGTGGCGTCGCGGGTCAGTTCGAGATTGTGCAGGTCGGCCTTGAGCCCGGCGACAAGGTGGTCGAGACTGCCGCCGACCGTGGCGTGCACCGGGATGTCGCCGCTGGCGACGGTACCGGAGGGGGGGTGACCGGGGAGACGGGCGAAGAGGGCGGCCGCCGACAAGGTTCCGTCGACACGCAGATCGAGATGCGCCGGGGTATTTTCTTGTGCCGCGAGTCCACCCTGAAAGCGGACCTTGCCGCCCAGGAGGCCGGCTTCACCTGCCGCCAGGGTCAACGTCTCGTTGCGCCAGCTGCCGGCGAAGCCGACCTCGTGCACCGCGCCGAGACCGGGGAGTTCGAGGAGACCATGGCGCAAGGCGAACTCCGCTTCGCGCAAGACACCGCTGGCGGACGCCATTTCCCCGCCCGGAGCCGTCAGGGGCCAGTGCAGGCGCAGGCGGGCAATGTCGGCGCTGCCGTCGCGCAGGAGCCGGCGCAGCAGCAACAGCGGTTCCGGTGCGCCATGGTCGGGGAGGAGGGGGAGGAGCCGGGGGATGGGCGTTTCCGGCAGGGTCAGGTCCGCGATCAACTCGCCGGTTCCCAGCGTGGCCGGCCACCGCAGCTCGCCGCCGAGACGCAGCCCGTCCCATTCGGCGGCGAGGCCCGAGAGGCGGTGCTCGCTGCCGGCGTTCCAGCGACCGGAGACGGCCACGTTGCGCAGCGGCAACGGCTGGCCATAGAAGGCGGGGAGAGCGAGAGCGAGGTCGCGGCCGGTCAGGGTCAGGGCGATATCGAGACCATCTTGCGGCGTCCCCGTCAGCCTGCCGCCGAGGTCGCCGCGCCCGGAAAAGGTCACCCCGGCAAGGGGCCAGCCGAGGACGGCGCCGAGGTCACCGGGGTTGACCCGGTCGAGAGCGAGGCGCAGGTCGATGCGGCCGCGGCGCCAGTCGCTGAGGGTGGTCGGGAAATCGAGGGCGCCGTTCGCCGCCATCGGGGTACTGGTGCCGGCCCGGTGCCAGGTGGCGCTGCTGCGCAAGGTGGCGACACCGCCGCCACCGAGGTTGGTCAGGCTGACCGCGATGTCGCGGATCTCCCAGCCGGCGTCAGGACCGGGGCGGCGTTGGTCGACGAGACGGATGAGACCGTGGTGCAGGGTGAGATCGCGGACCAGGGTCGTCTGCAGCATGGTGTCGAGGCGTTGCAGCAGCGTCTCGAAGCCGGCCTTTTCTTTTTCCTCGACGCGGGTGCGGGCCAGGGTGTATTCCGGGGTATCGAGGAGGAGCCGGTTGAAGGTCAGATGGCCGCGCAGCAGGGGCAGCAGTTCGAGGCGCAGGGCGAGGCGGGCGGCGCGGAGGATCCCTTCTTCTTCGCGGTCGCCGACGACGACCTCGCTGAATTCGAGGGCAATGCCGCCGTGCAGGGCGAAACGGGCGCTGCCGAGGTGGACCGGACGCTGCAGTGCCGTGCTCAGGCGTTGCTCGAGCTCGACCCGGTGGCGGTCGAGGTCGAAGTTGTAGAGGAAGAGCCCGAGCCAGGCGCCGGCGCCGAGGAGGATAATGGTGAGGACGGTGAGGATGGGGTGGCGGCGGAACATGCGATCTCGCTTCACGAAGGGGAATGGCCATAGGCTGTGCCGGAATGCATCATAGCCGCCACCGCCGCCGGTCGCAAGGGAAACCCGCGGCAGAAAAGACCTTTACACCCCCGCCAGGGGCATGCTAAAAATCCATTTCACGCTCCCTCCCCGCCCGCCCACAGAAGATATGCGAACCTGCCATGTACGGACATCGCCCGACCTGCGTCGAAATCGATCTCACTGCCCTTCGGCACAATTACGCCGCCGCCCGCCGTCAGGCTGGTTCCGAGCGTGCCCTTCTCGCCGTGGTCAAGGCCGATGCCTACGGCCACGGAGCGAGCCGGGTGGCGCCGGTCCTCGAAGCGGCCGGCGTCGACCTTTTCGGCGTCGCCATTGTCGAGGAAGGGGTCGAGCTGCGCAGCGCCGGCATTCGCCGGCCGATCCTCGTCCTCGGCGGCATCTTCCCCGGCCAGGAAGAGGACCTTTTTCGTCATCGGCTCACCCCGACCATCTTCGACCTCGACCTGGCCCGACGCCTCAACGGGCTGGCGGCCGCCCGTGGCGAAGTCCTCCCCTTTCACCTCAAGCTCGATACCGGCATGGGGCGCATCGGCTTTCGCCCGGACGAGCTCCCGGCGGTCCTTGCCGCCCTCTCCGCCCTGACCTCCCTCAAGCTGGACGGGGTCAGCTCCCATCTCGCCCTCGCCGACGAGCCGGAGCACCCCTTCACCGGCGAACAGCTCGTGCGTTTTCGCGCCGCCCTCGCCGCCGTGCGCGCCGCCGGGCTGACGCCGCGCCATATTCATATCAGCAACAGTGCCGCCCTCTTTTCCCGGGAGCTTCCCGAGTGCAATCTCGTCCGTCCCGGCATCGTCCTCTACGGCGGCCTCCCCTCGGCGGCCTTTGCCGGGCGCATCGACCTGCAGCCGGTCATGAGCTTCCGCTCGCGCATCGCCCAGCTCAAAACGGTCCCCGGCGGCAGCGGGATCTCCTATGGCCACCGCTTCGTCGCTCCGGGGGAGACCCGCATTGCCGCCGTCCCCGTCGGTTACGCCGATGGCTACAGCCGCCACCTCACCGGCAAGGGGGAGGTGCTGGTGCGCGGCCGGCGCGCCCCGGTGGCCGGCACCATCTGCATGGACTGGACGATGATCGACGTCAGCGCCATCCCCGAGGTCGCCGTCGGCGACGAAATCACCCTCCTTGGGCGCGACAACGGCCAGGTCATCAGCGGCGAAGAGTGGGCGGAAAAAGCCGGCACCATCGCCTATGAAGTCTTTTGCCAGGTGAGCAAGCGGGTACCGCGCCTCTACAAGGGCTGATGAAAAACGCCCATCTGCGGCGTTGCCCTGGTCCGCGTCGCTGCGCCGTCCCCTCGGGGACGCCTCGCTCCTTGGCCTGCGGGCGCCTTGCACCTGGGCATTTTTGCTCAGCCTCGGGAGCGGTGTCATTTAGGAACGTTGAGTGCCGAGCCGCGACGCAGCCATAAAAAGGCCCTGCCATGAGTCCTTCCTCCCGTCCTGCCACCTTCCGACTTGCTCTCGATCTCGGCACCACCACTCTGGCCGGACGCCTGTGCGCCGCCGACGGGACGGTCCTGGCCGAGGGCAAGCGGAGCAATCCCCAGGCAATCCTCGGCGCCGATGTCATCCGCCGCCTCGAAGCGGCCCTGGCGGGAGAAGGGGAGCGACTGCGCGATCTCCTCGTCGGCGGGATCGATGAACTGCTGGGAGAACTGCTGCGCCAAGCCGGCGGCGAACGTCGCGACATCGGCAGGGCGGCGGCCTGTGCCAATCCGGCGATCTCTCTCCTGTTGCGCGGCGGCGATCCGGCCCGCATCCTCTTCCCCCCCCACCGCCCCGACGATCGGGGCGGCGTCATGCTCGATCCTGCATCTCTCGGTCTGCAACTGCCGGTTCCCCTCTACCTCTTCCCCCTGGTCAGCGGCTTTGTCGGCGGCGATCTCGTCGCTTTCCTCCACTCCCGCCCGCAACTCGTTTCCCACAGCTTCTTTCTCGATGTCGGCACCAACGGCGAGATGGCCTATTTCGACGGGGCGCGCTGGTGGACGACCTCCGTCCCCGCCGGCCCGGCTTTCGAGGGGGGCGACATCGCCAGCGGCATGGCCGCCACCCCCGGCGCCATTGCCGGGGTGACCATCGGCGGCGAGCGCCTGTTGCTCGACGTCATCGGCGGCGGTCCCCCCCGCGGTCTCTGCGGCAGCGGGCTGGCCGAGGCGGTGGCGGCCGGGCTGAGCGCCGGGCTCATCGACGGCAGGGGGCGGATTCTCGCGCCGGAGGAGGTGGCGACCGGCCTGTCGCGCTACCTGGTGGTCACGCCGGCGGGAGCGGCCTTGTGTCTGCATCACGATGCCGCCGGCCTGCTCCTCCTCACCCAGGCCGACGTCCGCGCCTTCCAGCTGGCCAAGGGCGCAGTCAGGGCCGGCATCGACTGTCTCCTCGCCCGCGCCGGGGCCTCTGCGGCCCTCTGCCGCGAGGTTGTCGTCACTGGCGCCTTCGGCCTTTCCCTGCGCCCCGAGGTCCTGAAAAGGGTTGCCATGCTTCCGGCGGCCATGGTAGAAAATGTCCTCTTTACCCCCGGCGGCGCCCTCGCCGGCGTCGACCGCGCCCTGGCCGCACCCGACGGTTATGATCAGGTGCAGCGCCTGGCCGAGCAGCTCAAACCTTACCCCCTTTCGGGCACCCCGGCTTTTGAAAGTGCTTTTCTGGCGGCGCTCGATTTTGCCTCAGTTCCACATTAATCATTCGCAAAGGAATCACACCATGGCCACCATTAAACGCGCCCTCATCAGCCTCTCCGACAAAGCCGGCATCGTCGACTTCGCTCGCGCCCTGCAAGGGTTCGGCGTCGAAATCCTCTCCACCGGAGGAACTGCGGCGCTGCTGCGCCAGGAAGGGCTGACGGTCAAGGACGTTGCCGACTTTACCGGCTTCCCCGAAATGCTCGACGGCCGCGTCAAGACCCTCCATCCCAAGGTCCATGGCGGGATTCTCGGCATGCGCGACAATCGTGAGCACGTCGCCAAGATGGCGGAGCACGGCATCGAGCCGATCGACATGGTGGTGGTCAATCTCTACCCCTTCGCGGCGACGGTGGCCAAGGCCGACTGCACCCTGGAGGAGGCCATCGAAAATATCGACATCGGTGGTCCGACCATGCTGCGCAGCGCCGCCAAGAACAACCGCGACGTTACCGTCCTCGTCGATCCCGCCGACTACGCCCCGGTTCTCGCCGAGATGCAGGCCAATGCCGGCGCCGTCTCCCGCGCCACTAACTTCGGTCTGGCAGTGAAGGTCTATCAGCACACCGCCGCTTACGACGGCGCCATCTCCAACTGGCTCGGCAAGAAGCTCTCCGCTGCTGATGTTGACTTCCCACCGACTCTGACCCTGCAATTCCACAAGGCGCAGGGGCTGCGCTACGGCGAAAACGCCCACCAGCTGGCGGCCTTCTACGTCGAGAAGGAGGTCAAGGAAGCCTCCATCGCCACCGCCCGCCAGCTGCAAGGGAAGGAACTCTCCTACAACAATATCGGCGACACCGACGCCGCCCTCGAATGTATCAAGCAGTTCACCGAAGGTCCGGCCTGCGTCATCGTCAAGCATGCCAACCCCTGTGGCGTCGCCAGCGGCAAGGACCTCCTCGAGGCCTACGACCGCGCCTACAAGACCGATCCCGAGTCGGCCTTCGGCGGCATCATCGCCGTCAACCGCGAACTCGACGCGGCGACGGCCCAGGCCATTGTCGAGCGCCAGTTCGTCGAAGTCATCATCGCCCCGACCGTCTCCGCCGCCGCTTCGGAGATCGTCGCCGCCAAGAAGAACGTCCGTCTCCTCGCCTGCGGCCAGTGGCCGGCCGTGAGCGGGCAACGTCTCGATCTCAAGCGGGTCAACGGCGGCCTCCTGGTGCAGGAGGCCGATCTCGACCTCTACAGCGAGCTCAAGGTCGTCTCCAAACGGCAGCCGACGGCGAAGGAGATGGAGGACCTCCTCTTCACCTGGCGCGTCGCCAAGTTCGTCAAGAGCAACGCCATCGTCTACGGCCGCGACGGCATGACCATCGGCGTCGGCGCCGGCCAGATGAGCCGGGTCAACTCGGCGCGCATCGCCGCCATCAAGGCCGAGAACGCCGGGCTGGCCGTCCCCGGCTCGGTCATGGCCTCCGACGCCTTCTTCCCCTTCCGTGACGGCATCGACAACGCCGCCGCCGTCGGCATCGCCGCCGTCATCCAGCCCGGCGGTTCCATGCGCGACGCCGAAGTCATCGCCGCCGCCGACGAGCACGGCATGGCCATGGTCTTCACCGGCATGCGCCACTTCCGGCACTAGGGGTGTAGGGCGTTCAACGCAAAGACGCAAAGGCGAAGCCCAGACAAGGCGCAAAGGAAAACAGGCGGGGGCTTTTGGGTACACCGGGCAAAAATACCAATCAGATCATGGTTTGAACTCGGAATTAAGGTTTTTAACCGAAAATGACCATGATTTTCTTAGCGTTTTGCTCCACCCCGTAGCGTCTTTGCGTTGAAAGTTATGAAGGTTGGCATGAACAGGATCGATCATCGGACATACTACCTGCTGGTCCTCGTGGTTGCGCTGGTTCTTTCGTTCGCTATCTATGCCAACACCTTTGCCAATGACTGGACCTACGACGATTTCCCGGTCATTGTCAACAATACCGACATCCAGTCGATCTCAGGTTTTTTGCAGGATCAGTATCCCGGCCGCCCACTGCGCGAACTCTCGTTTCTTCTCGATTATTCCCTCTTTGGCGGTGAACCATCGGGCTGGCATGTCCAGCAAATCTTCTGGCATGCTCTCAACGGTTTTCTCCTCTTCTGTGTCGGGGTGCGGTTGGGGGTCAGGAATTGGCTTGCCGCTCTCGGCGCCCTGCTTTTTCTTGTGCATCCTGTTCAGGTCGAGGTCGTGGCCGGACTTTCACACCGCAAGGATTCACTGCAACTGGCTTTCTCCCTGCTGGCCTTTTGGGCATACATGAATGTCGGCGACGATACTCCCACGCGCAGACGTTGGTTTGCTCTGGCGCTTGTTGCAGCCCTGCTGGCGTTTCTGGCCAAGGAACAGGCGCTGATCCTTCTCCCCTTTTTCGCCGGTTATGAGCTGGCCATGGTACCGCGGGGACAGCGATTTCTGGCCCGTGACCCGCGATGGGTTATGGGTCTTCTTCTCGCCGGGGGAGTAGCGTTTTTGTTGTGGCTGGCATTTTGCGGCGGAGCGGAACTATTTATCACCCAATACCCGGGGCACCTGTTCAAAATGAATATCCACAACGGGACGCTGTCGACTTACGTCATGGTGGTCTTGAAGTCGTGGGCGTTTATGGCGGGGAAGTTCATATTCCCCTCCCATCTGGCGATTGAGTACGTCTTTCCGGCACCGCGGAGCTGGTTCGATCCGTGGGTCGTTGCCGGGGCTGGCTTGCTGGCAGGCTACTTCGTCTCCCTGATTCTGGCATGGCGTCTATATCGCCCGTTTTTCGTCGTCTTGTTGTGGACCGGTTTTTTCTGGCTACCCCTGGCACATCTCTGGCCGGTGACTTCCTATTTTGCTGCGGATCGCTATCTGTACGTTATCTCCGCCGGCGTATTGCTGGGCCTCGGAGCACTGCTTGAGAAGATCTCGTTCCGCCGAAATGTTGCTGTTTTATGTCTGGCCCTGACCCCTTTCCTTATGGTGCTGAGCTGGAATCAGAACAAGGTGTGGCAGGACAACCTTACACTCTTTACCCGAGCAGTTCAGGTAAGCCCGACGTCGTCAGGCGCTCTGACGGGGCTTGGCGAGGCGTATTTTTTGCGAGAAGAATTTGAACAGGCCATGGCACCGTTGCAAGCGGCGGTCATGAACTGGAATGCTCCCCTCTCTTATTTCTACCTCGGGCATATCTATGAAATGAAGGGTGAGACGCAGAAAGCTATTCGCCATTTTTGTTTCTATGTGAATAGTAAGGGTGAAGTGTCCGATACCGTGGCTACCAAGAAGGATATCTCCCAATACCTCCGGAGCAGATACGGCACGGAATGTCGTTAGCCGGAGATGGAAAAAGCGCAGGCCGATGTGCCTAATGCAAAGGTGCCAAGGAGTAAGGCGCAAAAGCAACCAAGTGGGGCATTTAGGTACACCAAGCAACAGGATCAAGCTGAAATACGGTTTAAGCCCGGGTTAATGCTTTTAGCCAAAAAAGACCTCGATTTTCTTAGCGTCTTGCCCCACCCCTTAGCGTCTTTACGTTGAAAGTTTCAAAGCTTTGAAGGAGATATAGATGAAAGTTCTCGTAATCGGTGGCGGTGGTCGCGAACACGCTTTGGTTTGGAAAATCGCCCAGTCGCCCCTGGTCAGCAAGGTCTTCTGTGCGCCGGGGAACCCCGGCATCGGGACGATAGCCGAGAATGTCGACCTTGCCGTCGACGATCTCCCCGGTCTCCTCGCCTTTGCCCGCCGCGAGGGGATCGGTCTCACCGTCGTCGGGCCGGAACTCCCCCTCTCCCAGGGGATCGTCGATCTCTTCGAGGAATACGGGCTCAAGGTCTTCGGCCCGCGCCGCAATGCCGCCATCATCGAGGCGAGCAAGGCCTTCTCCAAGGAACTGATGCACAAGTATTCCATCCCGACCGCCGCCTACGAGGTCTTCAGCGAGATCGCCCCGGCTCTCGCCTTCGTCGATCGCCTCGGCGCGCCGATCGTGATCAAGGCCGACGGCCTCGCCGCCGGCAAGGGGGTGGTCGTCGCCCAGAGTCGCGACGAAGCCCATGCCGCGGTGCGCGACATGCTCTCCGGCAATGCCTTCGGTGACGCCGGTTCGCGGGTGGTGGTCGAGGAGTTCCTGCGCGGCGAAGAGGCCTCCTTTCTCGCCTTCACCGACGGCAAAAATATTGTCCCGCTGGCCAGCGCTCAGGATCACAAGGCGGTCTTCGACGGCGATCTCGGCCCCAATACCGGCGGCATGGGCGCCTATTCGCCGGCGCCGGTGGTGACGCCGCGGATTCACGACATCGCCATGCGCGAGGTCATGCGCCGCGCCGTCGACGGCATGGCCGCCGAGGGACGCCCCTATCGCGGGGTCCTTTATGCCGGCCTGATGATTGACGGCGACGAGGTCAAGACCCTGGAATTCAACGCCCGCTTTGGCGATCCCGAATGTCAGCCCCTGCTCATGCGGATGAAATCCGATCTGGTGCCGGTGCTGCTGGCGGTGGCCAATGATGACCTCTCCGGCGTCACTATCGACTGGCACGACCAGGCTGCTGTCTGCGTCGTCATGGCCAGCGGCGGCTACCCCGGCGATTATCGCAAAGGTTTCCCCATCCGTGGTCTGGAAGCGGCGGCCCAGGTTGAGGAGGTCGTCGTCTTCCACGCCGGCACAACCCGGCAGGGGGGGGATATCGTCAACAGCGGCGGCCGTGTTCTCGGTGTCACCGCCCTCGGCCCGACGGTGGCGGTGGCAATGGAGCGGGCCTACCGCGGGGTCAAGGCGATCCACTGGGAGGGAGTGCATTACCGCAGCGATATCGGCGGGAAGGCGCTGGACCGTTAACCGGTCCAGCTGTCACATGAAGCAAACGCAAATGAAATGGCAGAGACTCCGCGAGCAGATCGGTAAACGCAGCATCCTCTTCGCTCTCGGGGGACTGACGTTCCTCTGCGTTTTGCTCTATGCCAATACCCTCGATAACGATTTTGTTCTTGATGACAACGCCTATATTATCGATAACTACTACTTGCGGGATATCGGTAACCTCTGGAAGTTTATCGATGTCCCGACCAATGCCGTGGTTGCGGATCTGGAACCGGGTTTTCTGCGCGGGCGGAATGTTCGCTGGTTGACCTATGCCGTTGACTATGCCCTCGGCGACGGGAGGGCCTTTCCCTTCCACCTGAGTAATCTCCTCTGGCATCTGGCGACCGTTGCCGCCCTTTTTCTCCTGATCCGCTCTTTTCTCCATAGCAGCGGCATGGCTCTGCTCGTCGCCGCGCTCTTCGCCGCACATCCGATCCAGACCGCCGCTGTCAGCTATATCTCCGGGCGCAAGGATTTGCTGGCGGCATTTTTTGTCCTCGCCGCTTTTCTATTGCTGGAAAGATATCGCCATCGCGGGAAAGTCTTTTATCTGGCGGCGACAGGCCTGCTCTTCGTCGTCGGGTTTTTTTCCAAAGAGGGTGCCATTGTCTTTCCTCTCCTGCTGCTGTGGAGTGATTGGTGCCGGGAAGATCGACTCAGTCTGTCGACGTTAACAGGCTTATTGCAGAAAAATTGGGGGCAGTACGCGTTTTTGTTTGGAATTGCCGGTCTTTTGGCGGCGCGGACGCTCGGCGTCGAGCCTTTACTGCATCTCGTCTCTCCGGCATCGATCCCTGACGCTGCCGTAGCCGCGACCGCGTCGATGTTGGGAGAAAACCGCTCCTATGCCAATCTGATGATCTTTTATGGCCTCAAGCTGTTGTGGCCATTCCAGCTTGTCGCCGATTATCGCGGTGTTTTTACCTTCAGTCTTTATCCGCCGGCGTGGGGCGTTTGGCTCAGTCCCGTCTTCGCGTTGTTCTGTGCCGCCAGTATATGGCTGCTGCATCGCTGGCGACCGTTTCTCGCCCTTGGTCTTGGCTGGTTCTTGCTGGCGCTGCTGCCGGTCAGTCATCTCATCCCCTTTCACTATCCGGTGGCCGAGCACTATCTCTACCTGCCCTCCATCGGCTTTTGTCTGATGTGTGTGGGGTTGTTCCCCCCCCCCAGGCTCTCACTCCCCTTTGTCCTCGGCTGGTTTCTGTTATTGCTGGTGTTGACAACGGCAACTATCATGCGCAACCGCTCCTGGCAGGATATGGAAACGTTGACATATGATATTTTGCAGAAGGTTCCGCATCATCAGGGGGCGCGCGATACTCTGGTTCACTTGTTGATCCAGCGGGGTGAACTGCAACGGGCTCTGATAGAGGGGGAAGAAGCACTGCGTCAGGATCCGATGTCGTCCATCAATCATTACAACCTTGGGATAATAAACGAAAACCTTGATCATCCAGAGTCGGCACGCCGTCATTACTACCAGGCCATAACCCTGCAGCCGCGACTCTGGGATGCCTATGTCAATCTCGGTAACTTGCTGATGGATCAGGGTGAGGTCGCCGAGGGGACCGCAGTGTTGCAACGTTTGATGCGACTCTACGGCTACCATCCCCTGGCACTGTGGGTTCTGGCCAACCAGCAGGCGCGCGAGGGGGACTGGGTGGAGGCCCAAGCTCTCTATCGACAGCAGATAACTCTGGATAAGAACGATGCCTCCGGCTATCTTGGATTGGCCGGTAGCGCTTGGTACCTTGGGCGTCCGGAGTGGCGCGAAGACCTGCGGCGGGCTCTGGCCCAAGGCCTTGATGTGACCTGGGCCAAAGGGCAACCGCCGTGGAAGAATTTTTTTGAAGAACCGGAAATCAAACAATTCATCACGACAACGTCCAAAGCTGAATAGGAGACACCCAAATGCCGCAAGAACAACCCCTCGTCGGTATCCTCATGGGGAGCGACAACGATTACGACGTCATGGTCGAGGCGGCGCGGGCCCTCAAGGGTTTCGCCATCCCCTTCGAGATGACCGTGGCCAGTGCCCACCGCTCCCCGGCGCGCACCGCCCGCTACGTGCATGAGGCGGCGCCGCGCGGCATCCGCGTCATCATCGCCGGGGCCGGCGCGGCGGCCCATCTGGCCGGGGTCATCGCCGCCGAAACGACCCTGCCGGTCATCGGCGTCCCCATCGATGCCTCCTCCCTCAACGGCCTCGATGCCCTTCTCGCCATGGTGCAGATGCCGGCGGGGATCCCGGTGGCGACCATGGCCATCGGCAAGGCCGGCGCCCGCAATGCCGGGGTTCTCGCCGCCCAGATCCTCGCCCTGTCCGATCCCGAACTGGCCCAGCGTTTGCAGGGCCACAAGAGCGATCTGGCCGCCGGCGTCGAGCAGAGAGCCGAAGCGCTGGCCGCCCGCCTGCGCTCGGAAAAATGGTGAAAGATCCAACCGTTGGCCAGGTTTCCCGGACAATCCCCCAGGCCACGCCCGCGCCTTTTCCCTTGACTGTAAAGTGCGCTTCGTATTAGCTTCGGCGGGATTATCCGGCGACGTGAGCCGGCGGGAATACGTCCCGCGTCTTTGCGACCCTCCCTCCGGCGACACCCTCTTCTATTGGGAGAAATTGACTTGAGCAACAATGAAAGTAGTTTCGCTACGTCTCTCTGGGACTTTTTCTGCTCACTGAAACTGACCGTCGTCACCCTGATCCTGCTCGCCACGACTTCCATCATCGGTACCGTCCTGCCGCAGGATCCGGGGAAGGCCGAACAGTTTCGCCAGCAATCGGGCGAGGCGGCCTACAAGCTCTTCCAGTCCCTCGACTTCTTCGACATGTACCACTCCTGGTGGTTTCTCCTCCTCCTCGCCCTCTTCAGCCTCAACCTCATCTGCTGCTCCATCAAGCGTTTCCCCAAGGTCTGGAAGACCGTCCACGAACCGCTCCTGGTCGCCGCCGACAATCACTTCAAGACCCTCGGCAATGTCGAGGAACAGTTGCTGAAGAAGCCCGTCGACCAGGTGCGTGACCGCGTCGTCGCCTTCCTCGGGCGCGAGTTCGCGGCTCCGGTGGTGACCGAGCAGGACGGCAAGGTCTATCTCTTCGCCCAGAAAGCCCCCTACGCCCGTTTCGGCGTCTACGTCACCCACCTCTCCATTCTCATCATCTTCGTCGGCGCCATCGTCGGCACCCTCTTCGGTTACAAGGCCTACGTCAATATCGTCGAGGGAACGGCGACCACCCAGGTTCATCCCCGTGGCTCGGACAAGCCGATCGACCTCGGTTTCAGCGTCCGCTGCGACGAGTTCTCCGTCTCCTACTACCCCGGCGGGCAACGCCCCAAGGAGTTCAAGAGCCTTCTCACCGTCACCGACAACGGCCAGGTCGTCTACGACAAGCGTCCCATCGTCGTCAACGACCCCCTGACCCATAAGGGGATCACCTTTTACCAGTCGAGCTACGGCCCGGCCGGCGATGCCGTCTACACCTTCGCGGTGACCGAGCGCGCCAGCGGCCAAACCGTTACCGTCAGCGGCCGCGAGAAGGAGCATATCGCCCTCCCCGGCGGCGCTTCCCTCATCCCCATGGGTTATACCGACAGCTACGAGAACTTCGGTCCGGCGGCGCAGGTCAGCATCGACAAGGGCGACCATCAGCACGGCAATCCCTTCATCGTCCTGCAGAACTTTCCGACCTTCGACCAGCAGCGCGGCGACGCCTGGATCGTCGCCTTGACCGGCGCCAAGCAGAAATTCTACACCGGTTTGCAGGTGGCCAAGGACCCCGGCGTCTGGGTCGTCTGGCTCGGTTGCGCCCTGATGGTGGTCGGCTCGATGAGCGCCTTTTTCCTCTCGCACCGGCGCCTCTGGGTCGCCATCACCCCGGTCGGCGACAAGACCGGCGTCAAGATCGGCGGCAGCGCCCACCGCAACCAGCCGGGCTTTGAAATCGCGTTCGACGAACTGAAGAAGAAACTCAAGACCGATCTTGCTTCCTAACAGCAGCGACGGAGGAAAATCCATATGACCAGTTCCATGCTGTCCAATATCGTCACCTTCGCCTATTTTGCCGCGATGGTCCTCTTCATCGCCTATCTGGCGACGCGCAGCCGCCATGTCGTCCTTCTCGCCCGGCTCTGCGCCTGGGTCGGCTTTACCCTGCAGACGGTCGCCATCGGCCTGCGCTGGTACGAATCGTACCAGCTCCTCGGCGGCGACGGCCGCGCTCCCCTCTCCAACCTTTACGAGTCCATCGTCTTTTTCGCCTGGAGCATCCTTCTCGTCTACCTCCTGGTCGATCTCAAGTACAAGCAGCCGGCCATCGGCGCTTTCGTCATCCCCTTCGCCTTTCTCGGCATGACCTGGGCCCAGCTCGGTCTCGACTCCGCCATCGACCCGCTGGTGCCGGCGCTGCAGAGTAACTGGCTGACCTACCACGTCATCACCTGCTTCCTCGGCTATGCCGCCTTCGCCGTCGCCTGCGGCGTCTCCATCATGTACCTGATCAAGGCCGGCAAGGAAGAACAGGCCGGTCCCAACGCCCCCGTCGGCGGTATCGTCGGCCTCTTCCCCTCGACCAAGATCCTCGACGACATCAACTACAAGGCGATCATGATCGGCTTCCCCCTCCTCTCCCTCGGCATCATCACCGGGGCCGCCTGGGCCAACTACGCCTGGGGGACCTACTGGAGCTGGGACCCGAAGGAGACCTGGAGTCTCATCGTCTGGTTCGTCTACGCCGCCTTCCTCCACGCCCGCTTCACTCGCGGCTGGGTCGGCAAGCGCGCCGCCTGGCTCTCCATCGCCGGCTTTGCCGCCACCATCTTCTGCTACCTCGGGGTCAATCTCGTCCTCTCGGGGCTGCATTCCTACGGCGGCGGCTGATATTTGATCGCTTTTGTGGTCTCCTCGTTATTGAAATGGTGAAACTGCATGAAACAGCCCGCCCTGGTCCTTGCCGTCCTCTGTGCCCTCTTTACCGGGGTAGGTTCCGCAGCTGCGGCTGAAAGTTGCGTTAGCGCCAGTTGCCATACCATTCTCGGCAAGGCCAGGTTTGTTCATGCGCCGGTGGCCGATGGCGGCTGCGACAGCTGTCATAACGCGACCGGCAAGAAACATCCGGGGCAAAAGGGGGCGTTTACCCTGACGGCCGAGGGGGCTGCCCTCTGCGAGCAGTGCCATGACAGCAAGAGTGCGGGCAAAGCAGGTCTCCACCCCGCCCTGGCCGATGGTTGTACCGGCTGCCACAGCCCCCATCAAAGCAACACCCCCAAGTTTCTGCTGCAACCGGCGGATAAACTCTGTTTCATCTGCCACGACAATCCGGCCAAGGGGATGCAATCGGTGCATCCCGCCCTCGAAGCGGGGTGTACCAGCTGTCACGACCCCCACGCCGGCACGTTCAAGAAGATGCTTAACGCGCAAGGGGCGGCCCTTTGCGAGGAATGTCACGACAGCAAGACCAAAGGGAAAAAATTCGCCCATACCCCGGTCAAGGATGGCGACTGCACCGGCTGTCATAGCCCCCACGCCGGCAAGAGCAAGGGGATGTTGCCGGCGAGCGGCGCCGCCCTCTGCGAGGGGTGTCACGACAAGAAAGCCGTCGGCGCCAACGTCCACGGTCCGGTCGCGGCCGGTGACTGTAGCTCCTGTCACGACCCCCATGCCGCCGACGCCAAAAATCAGCTGACCGCCCCCGGCAACGACCTCTGCTACATGTGTCATGACCAGAAAGAGGGGCTGAAAAAACTGCAGAACGTGCATACCATCGTCGCCGACGGTTGCACCAACTGCCACAACCCCCACAACGGGCCGCAAAAGTACATGCTCGCCGCCAAGGGGGATGCTCTCTGTGCCGGCTGCCATGACGCGCTCTTCAAGCTGGCAGCCGAGGCCCCGTCGAAACATGCCGCCGTGGCCGACGGCGGCTGCAGCGCCTGTCATGACCCGCACGGGACCCCGCAACCGAAGCTGTTGACCGCTCCGGCCAAGGAGGTCTGTCTCTCCTGCCACGATGCCATGCAACAAAAAATCGCCGCCAATAAATCGCAGCACGAGCCGGTCATCTCCGGCGACTGCGCCGCCTGCCATAATCCCCACGGGTCGGCAATCAAGCCCTTGCTCAAAGCCTATTACCCCGCTTCCTTCTATCTCGGCTACAGCGCCGAGAATTACGCCCTCTGTTTCGGCTGTCACGATCAGGGACTGGCCGAGTTCGAGCGGACGACAACGGCGACCGGTTTCCGTAACGGCGATGTCAATATCCACCGCCTGCATATCAACAAGCCCGACAAAGGGCGGACCTGCAAGGCCTGCCACGACGTCCACGGTTCCGATCAGGCGCGCCTGGTGAAGAGCCGCGTTCCCGGCTTCGGGCGCTGGGAGATTCCCGTCAACCTCACCGTGACCAGCACCGGCGGCACTTGTGTCGTCGGCTGTCATAAGCCGAAATCGTACGATCGGGTCAAGCCGGTCAAAAACCCCTGACCTCCCGCGGGAAAGAAGGGCCGAAGTCAATGCATGCTCACGGAGTATCTGCGCTGTTCCGAAACGCCGGTATTGGCGGTCTCCTCTTTGCGCTTGTCGCTTGCGCCCCGGCGCGGGTCGAGAGACAGCGCTTCTTCTGGCCGCCGGGGCAGGACGACGCAAAGATCGAATACATTAATTTCTATCAGGTCGATCAGGACTTGCGCCGGGATGAGAATCGCTGGCTCGATGAGATGATTTTCGGCCGTGAAGAGGCGACCGCCAGCTTCAAGCAGCCGCAGGCGATTGCCGCCGCCGCGGCTGGCCGCATCTTTGTCTCCGATGTCGGTCTCTCCCGGGTGCTTGTGTACGACATGGCGCAACGCAAAGTACGCAAGTTGACGCGCAGGGAAGGGGGGGATTCCCTCGACTTCGACCGGTCGGTGTCGGGGCTGGCGGTGACTGCGAACGGTTCGATCCTGGCGTCCCTTGCCACGGGCGGGGAGATCGGCCTTTTCGGGCCGGATGAGGTTTTGCAGCGCACCTTCGGCAAGGGCCAGTTGCAACGCCCCGTCGGCCTCGCCGTCGACGAAACGCGCCGGCGCATCTATGTCGCCGACTCGGGAGCGCATCGCCTCGTGCTCTTTGATCTCGATGGGGAGTTCGTCGGCTACTGGGGGGAGCGCGGGGGTGAAAACGGAAGATTCAACTTTCCCCTCGATGTCGATGTCGACGAGCGCGGTCAGGTTTTTGTCCTCGATGCCATGAATGCCCGGATTCAGGTTTTCGATGCGCAGGGAACGTTCCTTCGGTCCTTTGGCGAACGCGGCACCGCCGTCGGCTCGTTCATGATTCCGAAGTCTCTTGCCGTCAGTCCCCAGGGACATGTCTACGTGACCGATTCCCTTGGCCACAAGGTCGTCGTTTTCGACCGGGAGGGACAATTTCTTCTGGCGTTCGGCGGGCGTGCCGCCGCCGTCGAGGGTGTGCAGCCCGGTGGATTCTCCCTCCCCGAGGGGATTGCCGTCGATGGAAGCAGCACCATCTGGGTCGTCGATTCCTTCAATCGCATGTTTCACCAGTTTCAGTATCTCGATGCCGCCTATTTGGCGAAAAACCCGATTCTTCCCGGGCAGGCCTTTATCCCGCCGCAACTATTGCCGGGGCAAGGAAGTCCGGGGCCGGCAATTTCCCCCTCGGACGATGCGTCGGCCCGATGAATCTACATGTGCGGAGGAAAAAATGAGACAGGGATTGTTAACCGCCGTCATCTGCTGCGCCCTGCTCGGTTTCGGCGCCGTCGCCGTGCCGGCGCTGGAGATCGTCTATCCCTCGCACGGGGTCTTTGTCGCGCGCTCCGACTTTCTCATCATCCGGGGGGGGAAAGCGCCCGTTCTGGAGGCGATGACGGTGACCATCAACGGGGCCAAAAGCGAGCTCCTCGACCTCTCCAGTCCCGAATATCGCGCCGCTTTCGCCGACTTTCTCATCCTGCAGCCGGAGTGGGATAAGGGGAAAAATGCCATCTCCGTCGACGCTTATATCGGTGGCAAGGTTGTGGCCAACGCCGTCGCCGACATCTACTTCCTCGGTAACGACCCGACGGCAACCACACCTAAGGGTTACAAGCCCTTTGTCATGCATACACCGGAGAAAGAGGGGCTCTGTCAGCCCTGCCATAACATGAAGCCGGACAAGGTCCAGCTCAGCGCCGAGTCGGCCGACAAAAACCCTTGCGCCTCCTGTCACAAACGTTGGATCGACGCTCCTTACGCTCACGGCCCGGCTGGGGTTTTTCAATGTGTCGCTTGCCATGATCCGGCGAGCAAGCCGGCGCGCTACCAGATCAGCAAGAGCCCGGCCGAGCTTTGCGCCGAATGTCATTTCGACAAGGTCGAGGCCTATAAGAAGAATAAATTTGTCCATGGCCCCGTCGGCGTCGGCCTCTGCCTTCTCTGTCACGACCCCCACGCCTCCAGTCAGCCGGCGCAGTTGCTGGCGCCGACCAATACCCTTTGTGCCGGTTGTCATGACACCGTCGTCAAGAAAGGTGACCATGTCGTTCGTGGGATCTTCGGGCAGGGGCACCCCCTGGCTGCGGCCGTTGATCCGTCCGATCCGGGGAAAAGCCTCACCTGCGGCAGCTGCCATGACCCCCATGGCGGCCAGGGTCAGGCCCTCTTCCGGCGCGGATTGACCTCGCGCATGCAGCTCTGCAGCATCTGCCATAAAAAATAGTCGTGCCCCGGGTGAAAAACCTGCTTATTAGTCCTAGCTTTGAGGATGTTCAAGCGATGAAAAAAAATCTTCTTGCTCCCCTGTTGCTGCTGCTGGTTGTCCTGACAGGCTGTGCCGCTCCGCCGCAACCGCGGATCTTCTGGCCGCCACCGCCAGGAGAGATGGCCCTCGAATTTGTCGGGCTGTACTATTCCGATGCCGATTTTGATAAAACGGCCGGGCAGCTCTTCCTGGAAAAAATCCTTGGCCGTTCCGTCGGTGATTCTTTTCTGCGCCCCGTCGGCATTGCCAGTGATGGTCAGGGCCGGGTCTATGTTGCCGACCAGCTCCTTAAGGTCGTACGCATCTTTGATTTCAATGCGCGGCAGATGCACCTCTTGAGCGAGGAAAACCTCTTCACGCGACCGGCAGGGCTGGCCATCGACAGTCAGAAACGGCTCTACGTGGTCGATGCCGGCGCGCGCAAGGTGGCGGTCTTTGCCCCGGACGACAAGTTTCTCTACTCCTTCGGCAGTGGCGACCTCTTCGATAACCCCAACTACCTGGCCATCAACGAGCGCCTCGGGCGCATCTACGTCTCCGATGGCAAAGGGCACAAGGTTGTCGTCTTTGATCTTGAGGGCAAATATCTTTTCTCCTTTGGCCAGCGCGGCATGGCGCCGGGCGAACTCTATGGCCCGCAGGGCATGGCCATCGATAGCAACAATCAACTCTATGTTGCCGATCAGTTCAATGCCCGCATCCAGGTTTTTGCCGCCGACGGCGCCTATCTGCGCCACTTCGGCGAGCGGGGGGACGGTCCCGGGCAGATGGAGATGCCGAAGGATCTGGCCTTTGACAGCGCCGGGCATCTCTATGTGGTCGATGCGCGCAAAGGCTCCCTCACCGTCTTCACCGCCGCAGGTGAGCCCTACATGCATCTCAGCGGCAAGGGGTGGCGCCCCCTGTCCCTCGGTAATCCGAGTTTTATCCACATCGACGGCGCCGACCGTATCCATATCAGCGACATGATCAACCTGCGCTTTGTCATCTGGCAGTATCTCAATCCCGCCTATCTCCAGGCACATCCTATTAGTGAAGACGACCTGCGCCGACTCGAGGAGATCAAGTTGAAGCCGGAGGACGCTGCGCCGGATGCAGCTCTTCCTTCCGGCGGCAGCCCAGGGGGCAGCGTGAAATGACGGAAGAGGCCGGGGGCGGAAAACGCCATTTCCCGACTCCAGGCGCTGAAGGTTTGCTGCACCAGGCTGCCGAATGACGTTGGACGCCGTCTTTGGTTTTTGGCACATGATATGCTTTCAGGGTCAGGGTTGGGGCCGATCGAGAAGACCGCCGCAACGAGCGTGCAAAGTGTAGAGTTTAAAAGTGTGTAGCCCTGGCCGACATGTGGGATGTCGGCCGATCATTCAGCGGGGAGCCCAGCTCCCCACCATCAGGAGGTAACATCATGAAGAAGGTTCTGGTTCTCGTAGCTGCGATGCTCCTTGTCGCATCCACTGCCATGGCGAGCAGTGTCGTCCTGTCCAAACACAATCTGCAGTCGACGTTCATGACCGGCACCAACGACGAAGTCTGCGTCTTCTGCCACACCCCGCACAGAGCCGATATCACCGTCGCCAATGCGCCGTTGTGGAACCGTGCCAACACCGACCCGACCAGCTACTACAACAGCCTCTCCCTCTCCGCCGCCAGCAAGCCGGGCCTCGTCTCCAGCTCCATCCTCAATTCCGACGCCCCCTTGTGCCTCTCCTGCCACGACGGCGCTTCGCTGACCGACCCTCTGGTCAATCCGCCGAACCAGGGCACCGTCACCTGGGCTGGCGCCATGAACGCCAACGCCAACATCGGCACGGCGCTGAACAACGACCATCCGATCGGCATGATCTACGCCGACGTCAACACCGCCAAGGACCTCAGCTTCGTCGACACGCCGACCAGCGGCATCAATGCCCGTCTCAAGGGCGGCGTCATGTGGTGCTCGACTTGCCACAACGTCCATGACGATGCCTACTACCCCTTCCTGGCCACCAGCAACTCCGGCTCGGACCTCTGCCTCGATTGCCACATCAAGTAAGGTTTTACAGGTTTATACCTGGCTGTTTCAGGGCGGAAGCGCAAGCTTCCGCCCTGTTTTATTTTGTGCCGGCGCACAAGTGTGCTTAAGCGCAGTGTCCACTGCGGGTTGCAGCTGCTCCTCCCCATCGTCGCCGGCGCTTAAGGCAATCGGCGGGATTGTCTGCGGCGAATAGGCGGGATAGGGCCAGGTGCCGGCAGCCAAGATCGGATAGACGCGGCCGGCGGCCAGTTGTCTGCCAAGGGAATGAAAATTGCAGACCTGAAGTCTGCTTTGCCGCCCATGCCCTGGTTGTCCCTTTTTACGGGGGGCTCACGACGTTAAATTTCAGGTGAATCGATGCGCCGTACTATCCTCCACATCCTTCTGCTCTCGCTGCTCCTTGCCCCCTTGTCGGCGGCGGCGGTGGGAGTTGTCGATGAAAGGGGGGTCAGCGGCCGCCTCAGCTGGCGCTATGGCGATTTTCAGGCCGATGGGGGGGGGGGCGAGGATGTTGACGCCAGCAGCTTCTCGCAGAATTATTCCCTGCTCTATCGCGATTACGGGACCCTCAACGGCGGCCGCGGCGGTTCCTACAGCTATCTCCTCGGCGGGGAGTTCACCGCCATCGACAACAGCATCAACGGCGTCGACGACTCTCTTTCCACCATCAAGCCCCTTTATGAGGGAAAACTCCTTATCGCCCCCGGCGGGCTCCCTTTCCGCCTGCGCCTCTACTGTGGTGATACCCACACCACGACCCTCACCGAAGACGAGATCCCGTCGTTGCGCAATACTTTGCTGACCCCGGGGATCGCCACCGATTTCAGTAACGGTACCCATCGGGAGATCGGCGCCACCCTCGCCGTCGGCATCAAAAACGGCTCCTATCTCGGCAACTATCGCGAGACCCTCTCGCAGTGGCCGCGCCTGCTCATGGATTACCGCTCCCTCGAAGTCGAGAGCTATCATTCGAAGACGCCGCAGGACTATCGGCAGCGCGATCTCGCCTTTGTCTCGTTGAATAAAAAAGACAACTGGTTTCATTATCGTTACCGGGATTTTCAGGATTTTTTGCAACCCGACAAGAAGAATGACTACGTTTCGCAAAGTTACATCCTCGGCACCATCGATCCCAACTTGCAGCGGACCTGGGTCAGTATGACCAACTGGATCAAGATCTCGGCCGATGGCTCTTACAACCAATTACGCGAACCGCGAATTTCCTCCAGGCCGACCGAGACCTATGATGCCAACTTTTTTGCCATCGGCGCACGGGAAGGTTTTCGCTCCACGGTCTTTTCCCAATTCCAGCGCCAGCGTGATGATAAAACCTTGCGGCGGGAGCTTTCCATCCCCCTGAGCGTGCGCAAAAAAGTCGATCGCGATACGAGTTGGCAGTTCAATGCCAGCGTCGACCGGGTACTCGATGAAGGCTTGATCGTTTACGAACAAGACGACGTCGTTTATCTCGGCCTGCGTCTCGATACCTGGCAGAGCCGCCCCTACACCCTGTCGCCGGAAGTCCAGGTTGAGGTTTTCGACGGCCTCTACCGCAGCGGCTCGGCCCTTGAAGTCGGCCTCGAAGTCATGAGTAACCGGGGCTATCGCGAGAAGGTCGACAGCAGTGTGGCCCTCTACCTGAGGCGCTTCAGTGGCGAAGGTCAGGGGGGAAGCAGTGTCGACTATCTCGAAGAAGAGTTGGTTGCGCGTTACGCCCGGCGCTACAGTTCCTGGCGCCTCGGGGCCGAGGAAAACCTGCTCTTCGGTAACGGCACCATGACCAATAATTTCGGCCACCGTATTTTTGCTCGGACCACGGGCGCGCAAACCTATACCCGCAGCAACGGCAGCGACCGCGATGGCTCGACCGTGCACAGTATTACCAAATTCTATGGTGAGAATGGCATCGGCCGGCCCCTGACCAACCGCCTGCAGCTCCTCTTCGATTATCTCAGTACCGATGCCGGCGCCAATCTCCAGTCGGGACTCACCCACGATCTGACTTACACCGCTAGTCGTTCCCTGCGGTATCGCATGACCAACGCAGTGATCCTGGGCGAAGACCAGACGGCCAACGACGGCGCCATCGCCGGGGGGGAATTGTCGTCGGCTTCGCGCACCGACTTTACCCGGACCTTCAGCCACACCAGCGCTCTCGAATATACCCCGAACCGGAGTTTCCTCGCCGCGGCCAGTCTCGAGCTGAAATCTCTCAACGGCGACACGGGGCGGTCGCTGCACTATCGCGGCAAACAGAATTGCCGCTATACCTATTTCCGCATCAACGGGGTTGTGCGTCCCCTTGTTGTTCTGAGCGAGGATCTCTCCTACGAGGAATCGAGTTTCCGTAACTACGAGAGTAACCGGACTGAATTGATTCTGCGGGCAGATTATTTTCCCACCAGACACTTCACCCTTGGCGCCTACGGTGATTTTACGAATTCTGCCTCGGGAACCTGGGACGAGGATACGGCTGTCGGTTCCCTCTCGGCCGGCTGGACCTACCCGATGCTGGCCCTGCGCATGATTTACAGTCAGGGGCTGCGCACCAATGATTTCGGTGAGCGCGAGGAGCGGGGGATCAGGGTGCAGCTCGATAAAACCTTTTAGATGGCAGATGAACAACGCGATTCATTAACAAACGCCCAGTTCCTCCCCCTGAAAGAGTTCTGCGTAATGAAGCTGTCGCTGGTCGTCCCGGTCTACAATGAAGAAGAGAATCTGCCGGCGCTTTACGCCGAGGTTGTTGCCGGCCTCGGCGTTCTCGACTGGGAGCTGATCCTGGTCGATGACGGCAGCCGCGATGGCTCGTGGCCGCTGCTGGCCGCCCTGGCCGAAAGCGACAGCCGGGTGCGGGCGATCCGCCTGCGCCGCAATTTCGGTCAGACCGCCGCCATGGCCGCCGGTTTCGACGCCGCCCGCGGCGACGTTGTCGTCCCCCTCGATGCCGATCTGCAAAACGACCCTGCCGACATTCCGCGGCTGCTGGAAAAACTCGCCGAGGGCTACGATGTCGTCTCGGGGTGGCGCAAGGAGCGCAAGGACAAGCTGCTGCTGCGCCGCCTCCCCTCCCTCATCGCCAACGGCCTCATCTCGCGCATGACCGGGGTCCATCTCCATGACTACGGCTGCACCCTCAAAGCTTACCGCCGCGACGTCCTGCAGCAGGTCAACCTCTATGGCGAGCTGCACCGCTTTGTCCCGGCCCTGGCGAGCATGGTCGGCGCCCGCGTTACCGAGCTGCCGGTCCATCACCGACCCCGTCTGGCCGGGGTCAGCAAGTATGGCATCGATCGCACTTTGCGGGTGATACTCGATCTCATCACCGTCAAGTTCCTCCTCAAATACGCCACTCGGCCGATGCAGCTCTTCGGCAAGTGGGGGGCGGTCGCCTTCATCGGCGGTGCCATTTGCGGCGCTACCACCCTCTACATGAAGCTCTTCGAGGGGCTGGCGATGAATCGCAATCCCCTCCTCATTCTCACCGCCTTTCTCCTCTTCTCCGGGGTCAACTTTCTCGCCCTCGGTCTCCTCGGCGAACTGGTGACCCGCACCTACCATGAGGTCCAGAACAAGCCGATCTACACCATTCGCGAAAGCCGTAATCTCGATTGATGGGAAATCAAGGCTTAAGACGATCATTCTTCATCCGCAGATGACGCAGATGAGCGCAGATGCGGGCCTAAGCCGGAAAACCGGTTTTCTTGCCTGCTGCGAACATCTGCTTTTGTCTGTGGCACAGTGTTGTCTTTCCTGTTGAGTGTGAATCAGGGTGTTTCATGTTGAACTGGGCCACAATTCGGTTTCCCCTCTTTCTCCTCGGCAGCCTCGTCGTCCTTCTCGGCCTCGCGACAACACCGGTGCGGGAAAACGATATCTTCTGGCAGCTGCAATCCGGGAAATATCTCTGGCAGAGCGGCGCCTTTCTCTACACCGACACCTTCACCCTGGCCGCCAGCGCACCGCGCTGGGAGCATTGCTGGCTGAACGACCTCGTTTTCTGGGCGGCCTATCTCATGGGTGGCTATGCCGGCATCAGTCTGCTCAAAGGGTTGCTGGTCGCCCTGACCGGCGCGGTGGTGCTGTGGGCGGCGCGCCGCCGCGGGGGGGACATCTCCGTCCTTCTCCTGCTCTCCCTGCCGCTGCTTTTGCTCTGCCATACCTTCTGGCAGGAGCGGCCGCAACTCTGGTCCTACCTCTGTTTCGCCCTCCTTCTCTGGCTCCTCAACGATGATCGCGAGCATGGCGGTCGGCAGCTCTGGCTGGTGGTACCTCTGGTTGCAGTCTGGGCCAATCTCCATGCCGGCGCCATCATCGCGCTGCCGGTCCTGGCCGCGTTTCTTGTCGGCGGCTGGGCCGAGGACCGCCTCTCGCACGGGACAAAAGCCGGGCGTCGCCGCGGCGTCGTGACCGCGCTGAGTGTGGTGGCCCTGCTGGCGACCCCCTATGGCCTGCAACCGTTTCTCGCCCTCCTCCCTGCCGCGCGACTCGAACAGACGAACAGTGCCCTGGCCTTTTTCAATGTCGACTGGCAACCGATGAGCTACGCGCTGAACCCGTGGTTCTATTATGCCCTGCCGATAGCGGCTTTGCTATTGGCGACAAGCTGGCGTCGACCGGCGTGGATCGATCTGTTGCTGCTGGTTGGAACGGCGGTCATGGCCTTCCGCCTTGCCCGCCATGCGCCATTCTTTTTCATCGGCGCAGCTGTTGTCTTGCCCCGTCATGCCCAGGTTTTGCAGGGTCTCATTACTTCGGCCGGTTGGTTGCGGTTGACCTGGGGCGGGGCAATGCTGACGGGGTTGATCCTTTCCCTCCTCCTGGCCGGGGAGATCGGCACGGCTCGGGGGTTTTTCCAGCCTGGTCTTATCCCGGAGCGCTATCCTGTGCGTGCCGCTGCGTTCATCCGCCAGGAAGGGCTGCCGCGCAATCTTTACAATACCTACACCCTTGGCGGTTTTGTCGCCTGGCAACTCTACCCCGACTATCTGGCGTTTTTTGACAGTCGGCAGGATTCTCCGGAGATGTTCGTCAATGGTCTGATGGTCTCCAGCGGCAATTACAAGTGGGAAGCGATCCTCGATCAGTATCAGGTTGCCACCATCCTGACGGAAATCTGCAATGTCGTGCAAGGCTACCGCTACCCCCTCGTCGATCGTTTGCAGGGGAGCAGCGAGTGGGTAGCAGTTTTCGCCGACGATACCTCCCTGGTCTATGTCAGACGCAAAGCCCTGCCGGAGGCCTGGATCAACGCACATACCCTGACGCAGACAGAGATCGATGCGGCGATTCTGCGGGCTGCCGACATGTGTATCCGGGAAAATCCCCAGGGCTCCGACGCCTACTGGGTGCGCGGAGAAATTTTGTTGAAACAGGGGGCGCTCGATGCGGCCTACGTCGCCATCGACCGTTATCTGCGCTCGGCACAGTATCCCCATGCCGATGCGGTCCGCGCTCATCAACAATTGCGCCAATGGTTTGACCGCCGGGGCTCGGTGCGATGAAACGGTTTGAATTTGTCCCGCTCTGTGCGTGCCTCCTGCTCTTTCTCGGTTTGACCAGCAGTCGCGTCCACGATTTCGACCTCTTCTGGCAACTGCAGTCGGGGAAGTACCTCTGGCAAAGCGGCACCTTCATCTATCACGACCTCTTCTCCCTCGCCGCCGAGGCGCCGCGCTGGGAGCATTGCTGGCTGCACGACCTCATCGTCTATGGTGTCTATAATCTGGCCGGATATGCCGGGATCAGTCTCTGGAAGGGGCTGCTCCTGACGATCACGGCCGGACTCCTCGCCGTTGTCGCCCGCCGACGCGGCGCTTCCTGGACGATCATCCTCAGCTGTGCCCCGATCCTCTGGCTGATGACCCGTCTCGGCTGGGCCGAGCGCCCCCAGCTCTGGTCCTACCTTTTCTTCGCGCTCTTTCTGCTGATTCTCGAGGAGTACCGGCAAAGACCGACGCGGCTGGTCTGGTTACTGGTCCCCCTGGCCATCCTCTGGGCCAACCTTCACGCCGGGTCAATCCTGGCCTTTCCTCTGGTCCTGGCTTATGTCGCCGGGGTCGGCTTCGACATCGTCCGGCAACGCCCGCCGACCCTGACGGGGCGGGACTGGCGCCGGTTGCTCCTCGTCTTCACCGCCTTGATCCCGGCCTCCCTGCTCACCCCCTATGGCCTGAGCACCTTGCGGGCGCTGCTGACATCGTCGTCCCTCGGGGTCGATTCGGGGGAGCTCATGCAGCTCTACAATATGGACTGGGCGCCGACGACCTATGTCGCCATGCCGTGGTTTTTTTATGCCCTGGCGGTGGTGGTGGCGGTCTGTCTGCTCAACGGGCGGCGGGCGGCGGCGAGTGATCTCTTCCTCCTCGGCGGACTGGCATTCATGGGGTTCAAGCTGGTCCGCCATACCCCCTTCTTCTTCTTCGCCGTCGCCGCCCTCCTCCCCCTTCTCATCGACAATGTCTACCGGCAGTGGGTTGGTCCCAGATCGTCGGTGACGCGAGGGATCATTGTCGCCACCGCGCTGGCCCTGCTCCTCTATCCGTATGCCCGCCTCGCCCTGCCCGAATTAAAGGCTTCGGGGTGGTTCGACCGGGGCTTGCGGGTCTGGCACTTCCCCGTCGCGGCCGCCGACTTTGTGCGTAGCGAAAAGCTTCCCGGCAATCTCTGGAATACCTACGACTGGGGGGGGTATCTCATGTGGACCCTCTATCCCGATTATCGCGTCTTCTGGGATGGGCGTCAGGACTCGAAGGAGATGTTTACGGCCGGGCTGGCGGTGATGCGCGGCGATCCCGGTTGGGAAGCGCTTCTCGACCGCTATCAGGTTCGCACCGTTGTAACTAAGGCCTGTACCGTCGATACCGGCGAGCACTATCCCCTCCTTGACCGCCTGCAGGGCAACCCCGACTGGGCGCTGGTCTTTGCCGACGTCTCGGCCCTGATCTTTGTCCGTCGTACTGACGTTCCCGCGGAGTGGCTGCAACAGCAGGAACTCCCGGCGGCGCGTATCGATGACACCATCCTCAGCGAGGCCGGCCTCTTGGTCAAGGCCGGACCGGGACGCTACATGGCCTGGTGGGAGATGGCCCGGTTTCACCTGGCCCGCAACGATTACCGCAGGGCCTTTCCTCTCCTCGAGCGCCATCTGCAGACAGCTCCGCCGGGTCGGCAGGTCGCCGAGGCGGAGAACTACTACCGCATTCTCTATCCGTTGATGCAACGATGATGGCTGTAACCGGCCACTTGTCTCAGGGACTTTGACCGATGGGTAACAAAACCGCACTCGTGTTTCTCGGCGTTTTCTTCCTTCTGCTCTTTGGTCTGGCGGCGACGCGGGTCAGCGACTGGGATATCTTCTGGCAGTTGCAGAGCGGAAAATACATCTGGCAGACCCAGAGTATGATCCGCACCGACACCTTTACCCTGGCGGCGGCGACCCCGCGCTGGGAACACTGCTGGCTGCACGATCTCATCTTTTATGCGGTCTGGTCAGTCGGCGGCTATACCGCCATGAGTCTGCTCAAGGGAGCGCTGATCGCGGCGACGGCGGTGGTCCTCGCCGCGGTTGCCAAACGGCGCGGCACATCGCTGCCGGCACTGTTGCTGGTGCTGCCGCTGGCGGTCTTGCTCACCTTCGGATTTTGGCGCGACCGGCCCCAGCTCTGGAGTTATCTCGGTTTTGCCGCTCTTTTGTGGTTGCTGGAGGATTTTCAGGAGCGGGGAGGGCGACGCATATTTTTGCTCGTACCGCTGGTGATTCTCTGGGTCAACCTCCATGCCGGGGTCCTCATTGTCTTTCCGGTGTTGCTGGCGTATCTGGCGGCCGCTGCGGTGGAGGACTGGCGCAAGGAACGGTCGCAAAACAGGGGGCGGGTGGGGATACTTTCTCTCCTCTTCCCGCTTTTGGCCGGGGCGCTGCTCCTTACCCCATACGGAATGGCGGATTTTGCTGTCGCGGTCAAAGGCGCCGCTCTCGGGGTCGCCTCCGGATCAACCACGCAGGTCTTGAACTATGACTGGCTTCCCTGGAGCTGGCAGGCGAACCCTTTCTACCTCTTTGCCGTGGTTGCCACTGCCCTGATCCTCTTGCTGGGTCGATCGACACTGTCCCTGCGCGACCTGCTCCTTCTCGGCGGTTTGGCGCTGATGGGCTTCCGGCTGAATCGACACACCCCATTTTTTCTTCTCGCCATCGCGGCCTTCTTGCCACTTTACGTCACAGCGATTGGCCGGCGCATGACTGAGCGCTGGCCACAGTGTAATGGCGTTCCGGCCCGGTGGGCTGTCTTCGGTCTGGTTCTATTACTGTTATTGTTGCCGGCAAAGGGGATCGGCGATGAATCCGGCTTTTTCAATGTTGGTTTGAGCGAGGGGCACGTCCCCGTCGCTGCCGCCGAATTTCTCCGCGCAGAAAAACTGCCGGGACGCATCTTCAACGAATATGTCTGGGGCGGCTACCTCGAATGGCAGCTCTTCCCCGCTTACCGGGTCTACTGGGATGCCCGCCAGAGCGATCGGCAAATTTTCGCCGAAGGCATCCGGCTCATGGCCGCCGATCCCGATTGGCCGGCGGTGCGGGCGATCCTCGACCGGGACCAGATCGACGTCATCGTCCTCCCCCCCGTCCATTATGTCGCCGGCTATCGCCAGGGGCGCTTTCTCGATCCCTTGCGGAATGAGCCCGACTGGGCTCTGGTCTTTGCCGGCGGACCGGCAGTCGTCTTTGTCCGGGTCGCTGCCGTTGATGCCTCCTGGCTGGCCGCACATCGCCTTCCGGATAACCGGATCGAAGACGTCATTATGGAATTGACGGAATTTCTCCTTAGCCAAAATCCTCAGCTCTACCGCGCCAATGGCGAGCGGGCGCGGATCTTTCTGGACCGTCGCGATTACCCCCGCGCCCTGGCCGAGCTTGAGCGCTACATGGCCCTCTGCCCCCCCGAGCGTCGTGATGCCGGAGCGGTCAGGACCTACCAAGCCTTGCGGGTGCGGCAATGAAAGAAACCCCGACACTTTTGCCCACACCGTGCGAAGCAAGAGTTGGTCTCGGCGAGCTTGCCCGGGTGGCCGCCGTCATGGTCCTTCTCGCCCTCGCCCTCTATCTGCGAACTTTTGGCGCCGACTGGACCTATGACGATTGGGAATTCATCGTCAATAATCCCGATACCCAATCCCTTGCCGGATTTTTCGCCGACCGCATTCCCGGCCGGCCGCTGCGCGATCTGAGCGTGCTCCTCGATCACACCCTCTTCGGACTCAAGCCGGCAGCTTGGCACGGGCAGAATATCCTTTGGCATGCGTTCTGCGTCGTCTTGAGCTGGCTTCTCGTCATACGTCTTGGCGCCGGGCGTCTCGTCGCCTGGGGAACCGCTCTCCTTTTTTTGGTTCATCCACTGAATGTCGAAGTCGTCGCCAGCATTGCCCATCGCAAGGACAGTCTCGCCCTGGCTTTTTCCCTCCTTGCCCTTTTGTCCTGGCTGCACAGTTACACCGTGGGCAAGGGTCAGTGGAGCTGGCGTCTCGGGGCGCTGCTCTTTTGGCTGGTGGCGCTGCAGGCCAAGCAACACGTCGTGGTGCTGCCATTGTTGGCGGCAGTCTGGGAGATTTGTGCCCTCCCTGCCGAGAAGCGCTGGCTGTTGCGTTGGCCGCGCGTCTGCGGGTTTGCCATCGTTACCTCGATAGCGGGTTTTCTCGGCTGGTTCAGCTTTGGTGGCGGACACATTCGCTATGCCGAGACAACGCGACTCTTTCTTACCCGCTGGCACGAATACAGTCCCGACAGTGCTGGCTATTACCCCTGGATGGTCCTCAAATCGACGGCCTTCATGGTGTCGCGACTGGTTTGGCCAACACCCTTGGCCGTCGAATACAACTATCCGGTGCCCCATTCATTCTTTGATCCTTGGGTCATGGCGGGGGCCGCCTTGTTTTCAACTTTTTGCGGGCTGCTAGTGATTGTCTGGAGGCAGGACCGGCGCTACTTCTTTGGCCTGGCCTGGTTCGCCATCCTCTGGTTGCCGACGAGCAATCTCTGGCCTTTGGCCTATTTCGCCGCCGACCGTTATTTCTATACCCCGGCGCTGGGACTCTTTTTCTGTGCCGCCCTGCTCGTTGCATCGATCCCCGGTACAGCGGGGCGGCGCCGGGGAGTTCTCGCCCTCCTGATTGTTCCGCTGGTCCTCCTCAGTTGGCAGCAGGTTCGTATCTGGGACAACGATGAAACCCTCTACCTTCATGCCCTGGAGGTCAGTCCCAAATCAGCCTACGTCTGTAACGAGTTGGGGAAGCTGTACGATAAACGCGGTGAGTTCCAGAGAGCATTTGACTATTACAGTCGGGGACAGCAGAATAACCCCCGCGAAGCGTCCATCCCCTATAATCTGGGGATGCTTTTCGAGCGGCGGGGGATGTATGACAAGGCTCTGGGGTATTATCGTCTTTTTTTCTTTTTGACTGTCGACCACACTGGGGCCTATGCCGAGGCGGCCAGGGATTTGCGCCAGCGGCTGCAGAAGACTTATGGCGTCAGTTATTAAGCTTGAACAGGGGGAGGCCTAAAGCCCTGGACAGTTCGCAAGGACTGAGAAATACAGTTGGAGTGAAACAATCCCCGGGTGAGTTGTTGTGAAAGTTCTCTTCCTCAATTACGAGTATCCTCCCATTGGTGGTGGTGGCGCCAATGCCAATGCCTATCTCTTCCGCGAGTTCGCGCGGATGCCGGAGCTGCGCATCGACTGCGTCACCAGCACCATGGGGGCTGTCGACGAGGTCGTCGCCATGGCCGACAATATCACTCTCTATCGTCTCGCTGTCGGCAAGAAGCAACTCCACTACTGGACCCAGGGAGAAGTGCTGCGCTGGCTCTGGCGCGCCCGCCGCCAGGTGGGCAGTTTGCAGCGTGATCATTCCTACGACCTCTGCCACGCCTTCTTTGCTTTTCCCTCGGGGGCGATTGCCTGGGAGGCGCGCGATCATTGCCCCTATCTTGTTTCCCTGCGTGGTTCCGATGTGCCCGGCTTCAATCCCCGCTTCGCCGCCCAGTATGTCGTGCTCAAACCCCTCTTCCGGCGCATCTGGCGGCAGGCGCAGGCCGTGGTCGCCAACAGCGAGGGGCTGCGGCAGCTGGCCGCGCGCCTGACCCCCGAATTGCCGTTC
>Ga0209212_1001268_pt1 | contig 42433 bp, 47 predicted proteins | sample RifGroC2_FD_183996 | JGI IMG/M metagenome (GOLD analysis project Ga0209212, IMG submission 183996) | Groundwater microbial communities from Rifle, Colorado, USA - Groundwater C2 (SPAdes) (version 2) | ecosystem: Environmental > Aquatic > Deep subsurface > Groundwater | place: Rifle, Colorado... | reverse complement strand
GCCACGGCCACCAATACCGAGGGTGAAGTCATCGGTAAACTAGCGGAATTGACTGCCCGGGCCTACGGTTACTACATGCTGCTCGACCTGTTTGGTCGTGCAGTCCAGTTGCAGGAGATGGCCCGCAACATCATGTCTACCCAGAAGGGGAATAAAGCAGGGGCTTCGCCGGAGACCTGCCAGTTGGCGTTGCTCGGCGAAGGTATGCAGCATATCCAGACGCTTGAGGAAAAGACGCTTCAACTTCTGAGCGTTGCTCAGCAGAGTTACGCCAATGCAGCCTCTGAGATCAATGCGGTGGAAATGATCGTCCAGAATATGAAGAAATTCGATGACACAGTGTTTTCGGAATTATCAGACCGGTTCGGCAAAGGAATCGCCATGAGGGCTACCGGCAGAATCTAACAACAATGAAAGGGAGGAATTATGGCAGACAAGACTAACAAGGCGGATAAGGGTAACAGCACCCCTCCTGCTTCCAAGAAAGTCGACTGGCAGGCGAGAAAGCTGGAGAATGCGAAACGGGACGATACAAGTGTTGTTTTCTGTCGCGCTCGTGATACCGGCGACTTTATCAACATTCTCAACTCAAACGATAATCTCGTCTACCAGATGCGGATGAACATGGGGAGGAGGGAGTCCCTGACATTTGAGGTAGTGAAGAGCTACATCGACCGGAGCCGGCGAATTAAGGAAGAACTAAATCTCATGAATGCCGAAATGTGCCAGTTGCTCGACTACACGTACAAGCCGCCACGGGGATTCGATAACCCTCTCAAAAAGCAGGATAAGCAGGCAGTCCCTGGGGTAGAAACCGGCAAGAAATGATTACTCTGTTTCAGTCGAACCGGGACGATGCCATATGGGTCGTCCCGGGTGAATCCTCTTGACTTGTAAGAGGAATATCGATAGCGTTTCAGTATTATAGACTCTTTCAAGAGACTCCGTGCGGCCTTTGAGCCCCGGATAGACTTTTTCGGATAGCCCGAAGAAGAAATGCCCCCGGCAGGGATGAACTACCTGGAAAGACAAGGCCGCAGTTGCCCCTTTCCGGATGACACCAGGAACGGCTTATGCCTTCCTCGATCAGTCGTATGGGTAATGCGACTTGAATCCAACCTGAAGGTGCGCCCATCAATGTAGCGCGTGCCTCTGATAACCAATAATCACGAAGAACAGTGACCTATTCTGGCAATGGCCGGAGTGGGTTTTTTGTTGTTCAAAATCCGCGACAAGCCTTGTAAGCGGCGGATACTTTCACCACATCCCGACCGGGAGACACTTTGTTCTCTCCCTACGGGACAGACCTCTGTCTCTTTACTTCGGGAAAACCAACAAGGAGGCAGTATGGCAAGTTTGAACCGCGTGGAACTCATCGGCAACCTGGGTCGTGATCCTGAAATCAGGTACACACCAGGAGGCACCGCTGTCGCAAGTTTTTCACTCGCGACCAGTGAAAAGGTAAAAACCAAAAGTGGCGAATGGGAGATCCGGACCGAGTGGCACAACATCGTCCTCTACGCACGTCTCGCAGAAGTAGCTGGCGAGTACCTGTCGAAAGGAAAAAGTGTTTATCTCGACGGCAAACTTAAGACCCGCAAATGGCAAGATCGGGACGGTAAAGATCGCTACACAACCGAGATCATCGGCGACAAGCTTCTTATGCTTGGTAGTAAAAATGGCAGCATTCCTGACGGGAGTGACGACCAGCCATCAAACAGCCAAACACATGAGGACATTCCGCACGATGACACCGATCCGTTCTAACAACCAGTAACCACAACTCAACAGTCCTACGGGGAGACATTACCAAATCCCCAAAGGGATTGGTCTGTCTTCTCTGTCGGACACAACCCACAGAAAAGGAGACAGACAGATGAACGCACCAGCTCAAATCATTCCCATCAGTCCCACCGCATCATCCCTCACTCACCACGCCGTCAACATCAGTGAACTGAAGGCCCAGGTAAACCTGATCCAGTACGTCATGCGTGACGTCATGAAATCAGGCGAGCACTACGGCACAATTCCCGGTTGCGGAGACAAAGCAGTTCTTCTCAAACCGGGCGCCGAAAAGCTCATGCTCACCTTCAGACTGGCTAACGACGTGGATGTGGAAACCATCGACCTTCATCTCGGCCATCGGGAGTATCGCATCAAGGTGACGCTCTACTCACCGGCAGGCCAGCGTCTCGGTACAGGTGTCGGTTCATGTTCGACCATGGAAAGCAAGTATCGTTTCCGTGTCGGGCCAGTTGAACTGACGAATAAGCCGGTACCGAGGGAGTACTGGGATCTTCGCAAGGAGAACCCGGCATTGGCACAGGAGATCATTGGTGGACGTGGCTTCAGCGCAAAAAAGGATGACAGCGGCAACTGGAAAATCGCCAGGCAGGGAGAAAAAGTCGAACACGACAATCCTGCCGACTTTTACAACACCTGCCTGAAAATGGCCAAGAAACGCGGCTTGGTGGATGCAGTACTCACCTCAACCGCCGCCTCGGACATCTTCACCCAGGACATCGAGGAAGATCCTGACCTTTACGGACAGACGGAACACAACGGAGGAAACAGTGCCGGCAACACCAGCACTACCTCCGGGACTTCTCAGACTGCCAAACCGGACAGCACCCCATCATCCAACGGAGCCGAACCAGTTTCGACTTCCGAGATCATCGGGTATCTGACGGCTAAGGGAATCAGGATGGAACTCTCCGCAGATGAATCGGAGATTTCTGCATTCCCGGACTTCAACGACACCTCAGCCCGCCAATGGCTGAAAGATCACGGTTTCAAATGGGACGGCAAGGGCAAATGCTGGCAGTACCGGTAGCACCTGACGTTACAGACTGAACCTCACTCACAATCTACCTCAGCAGGGAGACAACGACTTTCTCCCTACCGGGGGTGTCTTGTCTCCTCTGCTGGGTACAACCCACAGACAAGGAGACAAGATCATGACTACCCACATCATCAAACACGTAACAATCAAAGGCTGTCAGATACCGGTCTATGCGCCCGTTAAGGAGCGACAGATCAGCATCGATGTCACCAGAATCATTGCCGGCGTTATTTTCGGTTCCCTGCTCACCGCAGTCGGAACCCTGCCGTTTCTGATTTGAAAGGAGACAGCCATGAGCAAACTCGCTGCATTTCTGGGACGTGCTATTCCGACCCATCAGCAGAAACAATCATCACATCTTGGTGACCGTACCGGATACGTCGGAGCCTCCGACATTGCCGGCTGCCCACGTAAAGCGGCTCTCTGCAAACAATGCCCGTCCAGTCACGACATCTCGACACTCCTGCGCTTTTCCCGTGGCCATGCTGCGCAAGCCATGTATGCCGAGTTCTTCAAGACTGGCGGCGCCCTCTTCGAGGAAGAAGTCGAAGTACGTCACCCGGACATCCCTGAAATCAGGTGTCACATTGACTTTCTGTTCTATGCGAACCGGCAGACTAAAAGGCTGCACATCGTGGAGATGAAGTCGACCGATGGCATCCCCGATGAACCTTACGCATCCTGGGTGGATCAGCTGCATGTCCAGATGGGCCTGCTGCAACTCACCCTCGATCCGGAAGTGCAAATCGGCGGATCAATTCTAGTGGTTGACCTCAATGCTGGAACATACCGGGAATTCAATAACTATGCACCCAACAGGCTGGTGTTTAATCAGCTTATGGAAAAAGCTCAGCACATCCTATCGGCAACGCGAGGCGAGTGTGCACCTAGAACGGAACCAGGCATTCTCTGCGGTTATTGCACGTTTCGCCAGGATTGCCCTTCGCATGTGGTTGATATGGAACTTCCTCCGGAAATCCATCAAGCCAGCAAAGCATACCTGGAATTGAACGAGCAGAAAAAAGTTCTCGACACTCGTCTGGAAGTTCTGAAAAACGACATCCTCACTTTTGTGAATGGTGCGTATAAAGGGGCTTCGGACGGTATCCTTGTTAATGTCACATCAGTGTCAGACTCGGTAATCGTCGACGGCAAGAAGCTGAAAAACTCGTATCCGGATATCTATGATCAAGTCACGAAACCGAAGTCTGGCTTTCTGAAGCTTGAAATCAAACCATTCATGCCGCTCGCAGCACAGGCGGCCTGATCCAACCCCACAAGGGGGCGTTACGCTCCCCATGGGAAATCTCCATTCTTGGAGGCGTGCGCCCCCATTGAAAGGAGATTCCCGATGAAAATCTATCGTACCGGCACGCTGCCCCCCGACCTTAAATCCTTCTCCTGTGAGAAAAGGCATGAAGACCTGAAAGAGGTCCTGCATGCCATTGCCTCACTGTTGCTCATCGCGGCGATGCTTTTCATGTTCATGATTGCCGCAGCAGCGCCTGAGCCGCAGGTTCATCCTGTGGGGTGGGAGGAGGTGCGCGGATGACGGAGCCAACCATTGCCATCTATACAGAAGAGGATACGGGCTCGACTGATGCCGTTGTGAATGAGGTTAATCTCTCGTTGCACGGAGCCAACCGGGTTCTGGAACGTGACATCCCTCTGGAAGCTCTCGAAGGTGTTCGTCATCTTCTGCCTCTCCTCAACACGAAACCACTCAAATTCAGGTACAAGGGGGTTTTCGTCGTGGCCCGCCTGGTAAATGGTTCACCAAGAATCATCACCGCCTGGCGCCTACTTCCCCCCTCGTAGATGTCTTAGTAGGACAGCGAAATTAATCATCACCCTTGGCGGGATGCATGTCATCTCCGCAAAGGAGAGGTATCCCGCCGTCAATATAAGGAGGCATCCATGAGTCCTAAAATCCCACGACCCAAGGCTGTTCCCGGCTTCACCATAGAACGCCGGTCTGCCTGCGGAAAAATTTACACTACCGTCACCCTGTCCCCGACAACAGCTGCACCAATGGAAGTCTTCATCCGCTTCGGCAAGGCCGGAGGTTGTGGTTCTGCCATGGCCGATGGTATCGCTCGCCTGGTCTCCTACGGTCTCCGTTCGGGACTGGAGCCAACCGATGCGTTCAAGGCTCTCACCGGCATAGGTTGTCATCTCGGGGCCAATACCTGCCTCAATTGCGTTGCCGAATCCATAGGCATCGTTTTGGAGCATCTGAAAACAGGGCGCGATCTCAACGACCTCATCGAGGAAGCTGACTTCGCGGCACTTAACCAAATCGGACAAGGAGCTGATCACCATGAAATATAGCATCAAGGACATTTTCAATATTCCCGTGAAAGAGAGTCTCTGCGTAGAAGGTCGGCCTCAGACCGACAATCCCTTCATCCCTGAAGTTGACAGCGACTATGTGTTCAGAAAGGAAATCCTGTCGGATGTACTTTCCTGGTACATGATGGGCGCCAACGACGGTCTGTACCTGACCGGTCCGACCGGCAGCGGCAAGTCTTCGATCGTTTTGCAGACCGCCGCCCGGCTCAATATACCGGTCATGGTCGTAACAGGGCACAGCAGACTCGAAACCCCGGAACTTGTGGGGCATCACGTAATTGTCAACAACTCAATGGAGTACGTTTACGGACCGCTCGCCATGGCCATGAAGGAAGGTCACTGGTTCCTGCTGGACGAGATTGATTTGCTCGATCCCGCAACTGCAGCAGGTTTGAACGGCATCGTCGAAGGAAGACCCCTCACCATTCCGGAAAAGGGTGGTGAAGTCATCAAACCGGCACCGGGTTTTCGCTTCATTGCGACAGCCAACACCGCCGGCAGCGGTGATCGTTCAGGTCTCTATCAAGGGACCTTACGGCAGAACGGCGCATTTCTTGATCGCTTCTGGATGGTTGAAGTCGACTATCCTGACGAAGTCCAGGAAAGACAAATTCTGGCCAAAGCCATGCCCAGCCTGGCTGATACGGTCAGGGAAGCACTGGTATCCTATGCCAACGAAATCCGCAAACTATTCATCAAAGGGGAAATAGAAGTCACCTTCTCCACCAGAACCCTCGTCAGATGGGCGAAGCTTGTGTATCTCTTCCGCCCGGCGTCTGCCGAAGGGAAAAACCCGATCATCCATGCTCTTGACCGTGCTCTTGGGTACCGAGCAGAGCCGGAAAGTCGCGAAGCGTTGCACGAACTGGCGCAACGCGTCTTCGGCGGATAGGGGGTGCTACATGGCATTACGACAGCATCTCCATCTCCAATGCAACACTGCGGCTGGCGGAAAGTTCTGGATCGCCCAGATTCATGACGATCCGCCACGGGTTACGGTCAACTGGGGGCCTACGCGAAGCCAGGGGCAGACGAAGTCTTATGACGTCAACTCAATGTCCGAGGCATTCACGTTTGTTTCCAAGAAGAAGAAGGAAAAGCTGGCCAAAGGGTACTACGAAGTTGCCTCATCGCCGCCTCGTGAACCTGTCCAGCCAACACCACGTAAACAGACCGACAAAACAATCATGAAGGATCTCATGTCCGGTGCAAACACCAAGGACTGGTTCTTCTAACGCCCTTCAGGGGAGGCCTTCTCCCTGTTGGGGGCCTCCCTTGATCACACCATCATACTGATCAAAGGAGAATGAACATGAACGAAATACTTTCAAAGCTGGTAGTTGTGTCCCTGTCCATTTCACTCTGGACTGGCCGGAAGAAACTCTCGCCGGAAGACCTTGGACTCGACTTTTCCAAACTCCCTCCCGAAAAACTGGCCACTCTCGGTAGCAAGAAGATCTGCGACCCGGAGAAACTTGCCGTATTCAGCGCCCTGAAGCGTCGTGCCGAACGGCAGTGTGAAGCGGTAGGTGTCAGATTCCTCGGTGGCTATGCCATACCAGAGGATAAGGCCGACGAGGTGATGAAAATCCTCGACGGTGTCCGGGACGAGTTTGAGAAGGAAAAACAGGAATTTCTGTCGGAGTACGACCGCAGTCTGAGCGAGTGGATTGATGCGAACCCCGAATGGGCGTCCATCATCGAAAAGGGAGTAGAACCAGCATCAACAGCGGCACGCCGTCTGGGCTTCGCAGTCCAGGCATTCAAGGTCAAGAACATCGACGGACTGGACAAGGGGCTGAACGAACATGCCAGTACCCTGTCAGAACGGCTGATCTTTGAAATCAATCAACAAGCCAGGCAAGCCTGGGAGGAGTCGTACAAGGGACGCCCTTCCGTAACCCGGAAAGCGCTACGCCCGATCAAGTCTATGCTCGACAAACTGCGGGGGCTTGAGTTCCTCTCCCCCTACCTGCTTACTCTGGCTGTCCAGGTTGAAGAAGTACTGGCCTCATTGCCAAAGAGCGGTCCCATTGAAGGACGGAATCTCACCTCACTTATCGGGATATTGCATGTCCTCGGCGATTTGCCGCTGGATGAAGTCCCGGCAGATGAAGAAGACGAGGTTGCCGAAACCATCCTTCTCGAATCCAAACCCGCTGAGCCGGTAAGCCTGCCCAGCGAATGGTTCTTCTAGGAGGCCGCCATGAAACACACCACACTGCCCCTGGTTGCCAAGGCACTCGGGGAAAAATACGACATTCAGGTGCAGATCTCCGGCGACCAGGCGTACACCAACGGACGGATTATCAATCTTCCGTCCCTGCCGGACAGCAAAGAGGCGGCACTGCTTGCCCGTGGCTATATCGACCACGAGAGCGCCCACATCCGGTTCACGGATTTCAGCGTTAAAAGTAGTACCTCCATGCTCAAGTGCCTGACAAACATTCTTGAAGACATCCGTATCGAGAAGATGATGGGAGCGAAGTATCCCGGGTGCCGGTCGAATTTGAAAGATCTGGCCGAGCACCTGAAGCAACAGGGGAGTTTCACACCGTCACTTCAAGACCCACCGCAGACTCTACTGGCATGGCTATGCGCCAGGGGGCGGCTAACCTTGAATCAGGACTTCAGTGACATCCTTGCCATGACCAGCAGTACGGTCAACGGGTTTCTCGGCACCGGATACAAAAAGTTGCTGGATCTGACCGAGAGAATTCCGAATCTCGTCTCCACCAGGGACTCACAATCCATGGCGGAGGAGATCCTGCGGTTGATCCGTGATGAAAAACAGCAACAGGAGCAGGAACGGAAACGTCAGCAAGACCAGAAGACGAAAACCACCTGCAGCTCTGATGGGTCAAAACCTGATGGCAGTTCCAATGATCAGGAAGAAGACAATCAGACATCCGGCACTGACCAGCAGTCAGGAGAACCGGAACAGGATACCGGCGATTCATCACCCGCTGGTGATAGCACCGGTACTGCAGCAGGCGATGATTCTCAGTCCCAAGCTGCAGGCAATCCGTCGCCTCCTGTTCCCAAGAGTGGTTCCGGTGGGGAATTGGGTGGTAATCCCGAGGCTCTTCAGGAAATGCTCGATTGTGATCCTGGCGGGTTTGGCGATGTCGGTGAAATTCTCAAACATGAACTGATAACAGAGGGTGAAACAGTCGGCAATCGGGGTGGCGTTCTGCTTCCACCGGAGGCCTCTCTGCGCACCTTTCCCATCGATATCCATGAAACCAGAAGACATACGGCGCTGCTCAGAGCCCGGCTTAGCGGATTAATCCAGGCAAGCCGGCTGAGGAGACGTCATGCACGCCGCACCGGTAGCAAGATAGATAACCGGGTGGTGCATCGTCTTGCATTAAACGACACAAGGCTGTTTCTGCACCAAGAGGAGAAAACGGAGGTCAATACCGCCATCATGATCCTCGTGGACAGGAGTGGGAGCATGCAACACCAGAAAATCGAGGTTGCCTCTAAAACTGCATATGTTGTGGCAGAGGCCCTTGATTCAATCCCTGGATGTTTTGCTGCCGTTGCCGCGTTTCCAGTCGGCAACAGCGATGGGGTAGCACCTTTGGTGCGGTTTGGAGAGCGTCCCTGCTCGTCCAAATTCGGGATGTCGGCAGGCGGTGGCACACCTCTGGCTCAGGCGCTGTACTGGGCTGGGGTGGAATTGCTCAAAAGGGAGGAACCCAGGAAAATTCTGCTCAGTGTAACTGATGGCGAGCCTGATGACCTGCGAACCACCAAAAGAGCAATCCGGTGGTTGTTGGAGCAAGGTATCGAGCCCATGGGGCTTGGTATCTGCGAGGAGTCGGTACGTACGATATTCCCGACCTACGGCGTCGTATATAGCGTCGAGGAACTACCACCTGCGCTTTTCGGTATGCTTCAGGATAAACTCACAAAGTAATCATTTCATGATCACACCCCGACGGGGAATGCCATTCCCCACAGGGAGATGTGCGTTCTCCGTCGGTATTACACGAGGAGAACCCATGAAAATAACCATCTCAAACGACAAGGCGTCGGCAACAATCATCTGCCGGGATCTGTTCCTGGACGATTCTGTGCCCGGCGCCCGCAATCTCTTCTATCTCACCGCCTTCGGACCCACTCAGGAGATTCGGGCTTTCGCCCAGATTCTTGCCATGAAGGGTTCACTTGAATGTCACGGTAAAGAAGACAGATCCATCAACATCTGGAGTAATCATCCCCTGAGGGTCATACCGAAAATGGGCGAAGGGTATTCGGGGGCATACATCACGCCGTCGTCCGACTCGTCGTTTCTGATCGGCACCTCGAAGGCGGATTGCTACCAGGTCTTTACCAGGATTCTCGATCAACGGGAGTTTGTCCATCGCGATTGGTACGAGGTGCTGTTCAACGAAGTATCCACGGAAATAGAGCCTCTTGTGGGAAACAAGCGGTGCTGGAAATTCCGGGCCCACGAACTCAAGTCGGAGATAGTAAACCGGCTCAAGTACGGCGGTCTCAAGATGCCTCCCACAACAGCGCACTTCACCATCGAGAAGGAGGAACACCATGCGTTACCCAATTGAACGGGTTTCGGACAACTGGGAACGCCGGATTGTCAAAAACGGCTACATTCAGCACCGTGAAGTCTATCGTAACGGTACTCACGGAGAGTGGCAGTTTTACATATCCGGCTTCGGACCAACGGTGGAAGGCGGAACGGGACGCTGCACAGTCCTTATGGAAGGCGGCAGTTATGACCAATTCGTTCCCATCGATGCCGACAACCGCATCAAGATCAATGGCCGCTGGTATGACCGGCGCTATTGGGATCACTGAGACGAAGAAACAATAATTTCTATCCCTCTGCGGGTAGGCGGTTTTAACCTCCTCCCCGAACGGCGAGGGTGTTATCTCCGCCTGCCCCCTGTTACCAAGGAGACAGGCATGGAACTTACCACTACCATCAACAGCTCGTTTTCCCGCACCCGGGGGAATGAACTGAACAAGGGGTACTACCCGACCTTTCCATCAGACGTTCAGACGGTACTCCGTATTCTGGAACCGTCATTCGGTTGGAAAAGCCGGCGCTACAATGCCCTGAAAACCATTTCAGTCCTTGACCCCTGTGCGGGTTCAGGCGAATTCCTGACCACAGTGACCCGCTGGCTCAAGCGACGCTATGCCGCCTCCAACGGTTCACCTCACGAAATCCTCTCCTATGCCGTTGAACTCGACGCCGGCAGGTTTGACAGGATTCACGGGACAACCCAGAAGCTCAACTCATCTTTCTTCGACGTGGAGCTTTCCGGCAAGTTCAACCTGATCCTGCTGAATCCACCTTACAACAAGGCCGCCGGCAACGAACTGATCACCTGGATGGAAAAGACAGCACCTCTGCTGTCTTATGAAGGAGTGATGGTCCTCATCATTCCCGAGTATGAACTGAAAGGGAGATTGCTGGACATCATTCAGGGGACGTTTCCGTTTGCCTACGCCTTCCAGAGCGAGGAATACGCCCGCTTCAAGCAGTTGGTCGTGTTTCTGGCAAAGAATCAGGACAACAGCAGCGAGATCTATCATCAATATGTCCGTTATCAGAGTTGGCCCGCTGCCAACCTGGGGGATGGAGCGGTACGGGGAAAGTACACCGTGCCGGGCAAACGCCAGACTCTTTCACTTGGCGGCAGTAATGGTAGCAACCGACCGCTCATGACGGCCCGCGACCTCACGGAGTTTTACCGGGAGTGCGAGGACCGGCTCGACAAGGCGGCAGTCATGGTGCTGGATCGACAGTATCCGTCGTCCTACGACACCAGCATCCAGCCCATCTCAACCCTGCGAACGGCACACGCCGTCCAACTGGCAGCTATGAACAGCCAGATCGAATCCGTCACCATCAACGGCGACTTCTTCCTGGCCAAATTCATGGTCATCACCAAAACCGAGACCTTCAAGGACCCGGAGAACAATTGCGAGACGATGGTCTGCAAGCCCACCGTTGAAGCATTTCTGATGGACCGCCATGGGTACGTCAAGCCGGCCCGGGAACACGGGTTCGACTATTACGAACTCAACAGCCGTCTCTCATCGGTGCTTCTGCAGAAACTCTCGCGGCTCTACCAGCCTCTCCATGAAATCGGCCAGGACGAAACATTCCTGGTTGATGAACTTCAGGGGATCGGTCTGCTCCCACCACAACGGGAAGCAGTCAAGGCAGTCATCAAGGCTTACCGCTCAGGACGCCGGGGCATTGGTATTCGTGCCAATACCGGCACCGGGAAAACCTGGATGTTGCGACTTGATGTCGCCTAATTGATTGTTTTCATTGAGCGATCAAGAGAAAACCTGTTGTCCCATCAACAGTAACCTACCGATACATGCGTAGCCGGTAACGGCTGGGTATGGAGCTATCGGGACAATGCACCCCGCTCGAAAAGGCAGGCCGAGACCGTGAGGTCAGAGCTGATTCTGCAAGTGTCAATGCGGATTGGGGGCTAGGTTGAATGGTATGGTCAACATATGTGAACCGCTGATAAACATCGTCATCTTTGTACAAGCCAAAGACACTGACAGGCTTGGGCCAAAACGGCACGTAGCTGGACACACCCTTCATCCATGGGTGTGCATGGGCATTAATAGCTACCGGTGGACAGGCGGGACCTAACCCATTCTTTTGTCAATTAGGCGGAACAAGGTAAGCCCGTATCTCTCCTTGGCAACAAGGTAAGCCGACCGTAAGGAAGGCCGAATGGGGTGCGGGTAAAAGAAGTCGGAAAAAGCGAATGCCACTCTGTAATGGAGTGGATAGGGATTGAGTGAAAGCAACATTATCCCACGGGAAACCGGGCTGACTTCCGACAGGTCTTTCATCACGAGAAAACTTACAGAACCTCTTGAAAGGAGGAAAGCAAATGAAAACAGCGACCTATACCACAAACACAGCGACTGCTTGTGCGCCTCCTGCGGACATGGCATGGCACCAGATCAACTGGACCAAAGCCCATGGAAACGTAAGGAGGCTGCAAGCGCGTATCGTGAAGGCAACCAAGGAAGGTAGATGGGGGAAAGTGAAAGCTCTCCAGCATCTGCTGACCCATTCGTTCAGCGGCAAAGCATTAGCCGTGAAACGGGTGACTGAAAATGACGGCAGAAAGACGCCGGGCGTGGATAAAGAAACATGGTCCACTCCGGAATCCAAATCTCAGGCCGTAAAGTCTCTCAAACAGCGTGGCTACATGCCACAACCACTGAGACGGATTTACATTCCGAAAGCAAACGGCAAGAAACGCCCACTCGGTATCCCGACGATGAAGGACAGAGCCATGCAGGCGCTGTATCTGCTGGCACTGGAACCAATCGCTGAGACCAAAGCCGACCTGAATTCTTATGGGTTCAGGCTGGAACGGTCATGCGCGGACGCTATCGAAGCATGTTTCACTATGCTATCGCCAAGACGAAGCGCTCAATGGGTACTTGAAGGCGATATTAAAGGTTGCTTTGACAACATCAGCCACGAATGGATGATTGAAAATGTCCCAACAGACAAGAAAATCCTCCAGAAATGGCTGAAGGCCGGATTTATTGAAAACAAATCCCTCTTTCCTACTGAAGCCGGAACACCGCAAGGAGGCATTATTTCACCGGTACTGGCTAACATGACACTGGATGGACTGGAAAATCTCCTGAAAAGCAAATTCCGGGAAGATACAAACCGGAAGAATGCGGAGGGTAGACGGACGTACTACAGTCCCAAGGTCAATCTGGTCAGATATGCCGATGACTTCATCATCACTGGAATCTCGAAAGAGCTTCTTGAGGAAGAAGTCAAACCTCTTGTGGAAGAATTTCTTGCACACAGAGGCTTGTTGCTCTCGCCAGAGAAAACCAAGATTACGCATATCGAGGAAGGCTTCGATTTCCTCGGGCAGAATGTCAGGAAATACGGCGGCAAGATGATTATCAAACCGTCGAAGAAGAATGTCCTGAAATTCCTTGAGGACATCAGGGAAACCATCAAAGGCAATAAGACAGTTACGCAGGAACGGTTGATAGATAAGCTCAACCCGAAGATCAGAGGCTGGGTGAACTATCACAAGAGCGTCGTTGCCAAGGAAACCTTTGGTGCAGTAGATCACAAGATTTGGAAAAGTTTGTGGCAGTGGGCAAAACGCAGACATCCCAACAAAGGGCGCCGATGGATCAAAGAGAAATACTTTGGTCGCTTAGGCACACAGAACTGGGTATTCAACTGCGATTATGGGGCAAAACGGCTGATTCTTGCCGGATACACCCCCATAAAACGCCATGTGAAGATCAAAGAAGGAGCAAATCCTTTCGACCCAGAATGGGAGACCTATTTTGAACGCCGTCAAGGGTTCAAGATGGAAAACTCACTGGAAGGCAGGATGCAGCTCCGGGCACTGTGGAGAAGCCAAAAGGGCATTTGCCTTATTTGCAATCAGAAGATAACCATGGATACAGGGTGGGCAAACCATCACATCGTATGGAAATCCAAAGGCGGTAAAGACGGCAATTCCAACAGAGTCCTGCTTCACAAGAATTGTCACAGACAAGTCCACAACCTGAAATTGGAAGTAAGGAAACCGGTTCCTTTCAAAAGGAATCCACGAAAGGCTTGAGCCGTATGAAGGGAAACCTTCTTGTACGGTTCTTAGGGGGGAAGGAGGCAGCAATGCCGGGAAAACCTGGATGGCGAAAGCGGTCAAGTACCTGACCTGTGCGAAACGTACGGTGATGGTATCGGAACCGCAGCTCATCCCCCAGTTGGCAAAGGAATACGCCAACGAGGGGTTCAATGTGCATGTCATCGATTCCTGGGAATCCCTGAAGGAACTTTCTGCAACCAGGCCGCATGGTCTCTACCTGATCGCCTACACGCGGCTCCGCATGCACCCGAAATACCGGCTCTGTATCAAGAGTCGTAAAACCATCGTCAAGAAGGATGGACACAGCTCCGTGGAATATACGGAAGTCTGCCCATCATGCCGTTCGCCTCTGACAGAGAAGATCCGCAAGGGCGACAAACCCAAGTGCTCGTACTGCGGCGAACCGCTGTTTACCTATATCCCTGAAAATGGCCGACCTGTCATGAACTATCGTCGCTGGATCAGCGAGATCGAGAACAACGGCACCGCCACGGAAGCCCGGACGCACAACAAGCAGCTTCCGTACATCCGGCTCTTGAAGCGAATACCGTTCGACCTCGCCATCTTCGACGAAGCCCATAACGCTGCCAACCTGATGAGTAACCAGGGGACCGCGTTCATCCGGCTTGCGGCAACCTCCAAAAAGGTTCTCGCCCTCACCGCCACCGTGACCAACGGCATGGCAAAATCCATCTACAACATCCTGTGGGGTTTGAATCCACAGCAGATGCGAGGTGCCGGCTGGGATATGAAGTCTGCCACAGATTTTCAGACCAAGTACGGAGCGTTCAAGACCGTCAGGAAAACCGATGAGAAAAACCGTCACCGTGAATCGGAGCGTGTCACCACCTACGATACGGCTGGTATCTCACCGGCAGCCCTGATCTTTACTATTCCGAACTTCGTAAATGTGGACAGCGATGACTTTGATGATCTCCCACCGGTAGAACGGGAGGTCATCAAGTGCCAATCACACGCTTTAGTGGAAAAATGTCACCAGAGTATCAACAACATCATCGATAAGGCAGATCTGCCTCCGGAAGACCTTCTGGCAGTATCATCAGTCCGAAATGCTGCGTTCCTGCGTGTCAGCGACACGTTCCGGCATCATAACGACGAATTGAAACTACGGGATATCCCTCTCGGCACGCTGCACCGGCTGTCGCTTCCCGACGGGGAGTCGCTACTGGAAAAAGAAGAAAAACTGATCGTTATCGCCCAGGGGGTGATCGACCGGGGAGAGCGTCTGCTGGTTTATACCGGCAACACGCAGAAAATCGACATGCGTCCCGTCCTGAAACGCATCCTTCGGGATAACCTTCAGGGCGCCAGCATTGAGATCCTGCCCGATTCGGTTGCTCCTGAAAAACTGGTAGGCTGGTTCGAGCAGGTAACGGCCCAGGTCGTTGTCGTCTCGTTCCACCGCGTCGCCACGGGTCTCAACCTGTCCCAGTTCAATAACCTCGTCTGGTATGATTATACGTCCAACACCAGACTGGCAGAGCAGGGAGACGGCAGAATCCGTCGTGTCAATACCGCTGACATCCACCGTGCCCAGTTCGGGGAAGTTCGTCCCGTTCGTTACTGGTATCTCACCTCTTCGGAAGTCCAGGCACTACAGCTTGCCTACACCCTGGAGAAGAGGATGGTCGCCAAGCTCGCGGAAGGGGAAACACCGGACATCGACCCGGCTGAATGCAGCAGCAGCCAGTCGTTTTCATCCCTGATGACGAAGGCGCTCAAGGAAGGGAACTTCAATTACACGGACCCGTCGTCCCTGTTGAAGAAGATGACCCAGCACGAGAACGCCCGAGTCAGGGGAGACAACAAAGCGGAAGCACCAATCAAAAGCAACATCATCCATCTTCCTATCACCAGACCGGAACCTGCTCCAACTCCATCATCCATTGCCGTCATCCATTGTGAAGGCGGTAAAGAGGTCACACGGGATCTGCCGTTCGGCATGTACCAGACCTTGCTGGATGCGGGAGCCCTGGAGTTCACCCTGTTTGGCGTCTATGTGCGTAATCCTGCTCTCGGGCGGAAATACGCCTGACGAAACCTCAACCATCAACCCGTGCGGGGACAGACGCCCCCGTAAGGGTCGATCTGTCTCCGCGCATTACAAGGAGACAGTCCATGACAGACACCATATCAGCAAAACGCCTCATCATACCCGTTCACGACAACAGCGAGTTCTTCTCGGACAACGCTGACTACGCAGTCATCGATCTTGACGCCACGCTCATCGAGCGGATTAAGAAACTTGCGGTGGTTGTAAGGCAGATGAAAGCCTACAAAATCAGCGAATTCAACCATGCCTGTGACTTCATGGTGGCTGACTGGGATGCCGAGCCGGACAACGGCAAGGTAGCCCTGAAGGAATTTGAGGGACGAATGGAGTGTAATACTCTGAACGTCACCGACAGTGATTTCTTCTGGTCGGGCTATTACAAACATACTGATGTTCGGTGGGAAACCGACACGGTGCTGCTTGTAGTGCTCGACGAGCCAGGCATCCATGATGAACGGGAAACTTGCACAGATGTGACCGGTCAAGGTGAATCACCATGAGAGGGAAAGATCTGAGTTCTCTTGAGTGGCAACCCGTCAATGACCCCAATGGCATGACCGCCTATGAAGCCTTTGATGCAAAAGGCCGCGGTTACTACCTGGTACGGAACAAGCACAACCCGGAGATGATGTTCGTCATCAGCGACGGCTTCACGGTTCCTCCCGGGTGGTACACCGATAAGGGCGGCACTATCAGAAGAGTTTCCTGACAATTAACCGCCAACCCCATCGGGGAGATACGTCTCCCTTCGGGGTTTCTGTCTCCCCGCACCATCAATCAAAGGAGACAGACCATGGCAGACTACATGAATCAATCAGTATTCCAACCTTCCATTCCCAAACACCTGATCAACGACGAGGACCGACGCATTATCGAGGCGTTCAGCATCACCTTTGAATCCGACGGCGAGGACAAGTTCTACCTCTACGCGGATGAATGGTGTTGTAACGGCTACCTCGACTCGGAAGAACCCGACGGTGAAGAGATCGAACTCACCGAGGACGATCTTCTCAACCGGTTCCAGGAGATTATTCGCCGCTCCAACGGCGAACTTCCCTGGATCTCCAAGGAGAGCGCCTACACCTGCTCAAAGATGCGACCGGATGGCTTCGGCGGCGGAGCAGTATTCATCACCGCTGATGACATCCAGTACAGCTTTACCGGCCAGTGGCTGGAAGAGCGGATCAGAGAAACGGAAACCGGCGATGTCGGCCCCCAGACGGAAGATTCACCTCCGCCCAAACCGATTGTCGGCGTGATCCTCGAAGGCGGTCTGGTACAGAGCATTGTCAGCAATGCACCGGAGCAGATTCCGGAAATGGACGTGATTATTCTCGACTACGATGTCGAGGGGTTCGAGGAAGAATGTCTCCTCAAGGTTCCCCAGAGCAGCGGCGAAATTGCCCATGCCGTAGGACACATCGAGAAGATTACCGAGTCCGGAATCGATCTGGGAATGGTTCTCAATCAAATGAACGTAAGGGGGTGGTGACATGAGCCCTCTTGAGCGAACGACAGACGAACCGACCAACGAGGAGCGTGCCGACCGAATCGACACGGTTATGCAGGCCTACTGCCTGACACTCGAAGGACGGGATTTCGATGGCGACGAAGATGACGTCAAAGACATGCTCACGGACCTGATGCACTTCTGTAAGCGGATGGAGATTAACTTTGAGGAGAATTTACGCGTCGCCCGCAACAATTACGAATATGAGAGAAATGCGGAAACCGGTATGCCGGATCATTTCGGTTGCCTGGTATGCGGCTGTTTTCTGGAAGTCTCACGAACCGACACCCTGTTGGGTATCGACCGGGAGATATTTGAATGTCAGAACTGCGATGAAACCTTCATCCGGGAACTGACGGTAGCAGACAGCCCCATTGAACGGGCCGTGAAGTGCATCGGCTGCGGCAACATGATTCCGCAATCGTCAGCACGCATCTTCTATCAGCACGACGACTACGCCCATTTTATCGGCGCGTGCTGCTGGGACGAACGACTGCGCGACTGACCCAACAACTATATTTCAACCTGCGGGGAGACAACTCCCCGAGGAGGAAGTCTGTCTCCCCGGCTTATTGCAAAGGAGATAGACCATGCCCACAAAAATCACTCTCAACCCCGGCTATGCCGGCGGTGTTTATGTTCTCGATCACGGCGAGTTCTATACCTGCCTGGGCTTCGATGTCGTCTTGAAGAAGGCGGGAGCCTTGGCAACTGAACTGAACTCTCCTGAAAATTCCCCTGTTCCAAACGAACGCGGCACCATGGCAGCCTATCGCAAGTACGCTGCCCTGGTTGATAAAGCCCGCCAGAAGAATATCTCAACTGGATGGCGCTCGCGTGTTGACCTGACAGCCGATCTGATCGGCCTGGAAGGAAAGCGCGTGGAGGTCATCGACTGCTATGGGGATCGCCGACGTTTTATCGTCGGTCGGTCAACCGGGTGGATTCCATGTCACCTGGAGATCAAATCCCGGAGCAGTTCCGGAGGCGAAGCCGTCTGGGGGACTCCGTTCCGTTCGGTCAGGATCGTTGGAGGCACAGCATGAACATAGGCCATCACACTACAGGAGGTACGAGAAGAATGACTGTGAAAACCGTCATCTCTGCGGCGAAGGAATTCGGCGTACCGGAACGCTATGCGATCATGCGCCGGCTTTCATTCCTGCAACCGCAAATCAAACATCTGGAACGTGAAATCTGGGGAGCCCAACGGCGGATCGAGCGAAGTTCTGATCCGCTGGTCAAGGCCCTGACTGAATCCTTCATCAGAGACCAGGAAAAGGAGCTGCGCCCCCTGAAACGGGAGGCAACAGCGCTTCTCAACCATGTCAACGGCAAGGAGACGGTGCAGGCACCCGGCGAGATAACCCCGGAGATGATCGACCAGGCCCGTCAGTATCCCATCACCAGCATCATCGACTTTTCCAAAGGGCGGTATCGATGCTGTCCGTTTCACAAGGACCGCAATCCGTCCATGGCGCTTTACGATAACCATGTCCATTGCTTTGTCTGCAACCGGTCATGGGATTCGATCAGCGCCACGATGGAACTTGATGGTGTGAACTTCCGGGAGGCTGTACTGGTGCTCCAGTAACCTGAATCAATAACAATCAACCCTATTGGGGCGGACACTGCCCCTTGGGGGAGTCTGCCCTCAACATTTTAGGAGGCGGACATGAATCTCGATCTCTTCGGAGAACCAGCAGCACCGACAACAAAAAGAATCTTCATAAAATCAATCGAAGCCCGTTATCGCAACGAGGTTGTCAGAGACGACGCCCCACAGTGGGTATCAATGCGGTTTACGCAACCTCAGCAGGTATTCGAGATGTTCCGGGATCTCCGTCTGGAGACGAAGGAGCACTTCATAGTTCTGCATCTGGACGGCAAAAACCGGATCGTCTGCTTTGATCGAGTATCTATTGGATCGCTCAATCAGGCGATTGTCCATAGCCGCGAGGTCTTCAAAACGGCATGCCTCTCGAATGCGGCGGCCGTGCTCCTCGTGCATAATCATCCTACAGGTGACCCGACACCCAGCCAGGAAGATATCGCCATCACCAGACGTCTCAAGGAAAGTGGCGAGATCCTCGGCATCAAGGTGCTTGATCACATCATAGTCGGTGATGACGAGTTCCTGAGTTTTGTTGAAAGGGGACTCTTGTAAATAATGAGGGAGCGGCGCTCAAACGCCCTCCCTCGGCTCTTCCCCCAGCCCAAAAGGGTTCCTTAGAGCCACCGTTCCAGCGGTGGTTGTAGGGAGCCCTTTTGGGCCACCATCACAACGATAAGGGGGATAGAGTCATGTCAGTTCGAGCACGCATTAACGGTAGGGAGTTCACACTGAGTTGGGAGGAGTTTGAGAAGGCTCTGCAGAGAAACAATCTTGCAGGAGGCGAATTCGAGGTTCTTGCCATTCTTTCGGGGGTGAAACCCTACTAGCATCTTCAGTCCGGATACCCGTCCGGTCTGGATAGAGGCGGCCCTAGTGGTCGCCTTTTATTCGTTGATGAACATAATAATCTTCCCGTAACAATACTCAATAGTCTAGCGTTGACAACTCACAATAATCTAGCTAGTATGAGACAAAATAACCTAGCCGAGACAGAGGTATGGATATGGCAACAACGCCAGCACAACGCAGACTTGCTGATGCACTCGACGTCCTGAAAAAACTACAGGATGGTGGGAAGACTGCAGTAAAATCGAGTGACCTGACTCGATTACAGCGGGAAAGTCTTGTCAGCAACGGATTCCTGCGACTGATTGTCAAAGGATGGTATATGCCATCACGTCCGGGAGAGGACACCGGTGACAGCACTCCCTGGTATGCAGCAATGCGTGACTTTATTCATGGCTACTGCGATGAGAGATTTGGCAATAATTGGCATGTATCGGCAGAATACTCATTGCTTTTACACGCCGGCACAACAATCTCGCCACGGCAGGTTGTGATTCACTCGCCGCTTGGGAAAAACGGCCTGTTGCAGCTACCGGACGAGTGTTCAATCCTTGATTATAAGGCCAAGGATTTCCCGTCAGCAGCAAAAATACAAGCCGTTGATGGAGTCAGAGCTCTTATCCTGCCTTTAGCACTCATTCGTGTGCCGGAAGCATTTTTCGTCACATTTGCACAGGATGCGCAAATTGCTCTGCATCAACTTCGTGATGCATCAGAACTCAATCGCGAACTGCTCGAAGGGGGCCATAGTACAATTGCCGGACGTCTTGCCGGTGCATTGCGGGCATCTGGCCGTAAAGAATTGGCGGATGATGTGTTAGCAACCATGCGGGCTGCAGGGTTTGTGGTGAACGAAATAAATCCATTTAACGTTACACCACCAAGCCTGCAATTCACAAGAGCACAATCACCGTACGTTCTTCGTATGCGCTTGATGTGGCAAGCAATGAGGGAAACAGTAATTGCCTGTTTCCCACTCGAACCTGGCACTCCAGTAGATATTGATAAATATATGGAGGTTGTTGAGGAAACCTACCAGACCGATGCCTATCACTCTCTGTCGATTGAGGGGTACCGTGTAACTGCCGAGCTTATTCAGAAGGTTGCTACCGGAAACTGGAATCCCGATGATAATGCTTCTGACGCAGAAGCAAAAAATGCCATGGCTGCTCATGGGTACTGGCTTGCGCATAATGAGGTCAAGGCAACGATCAGAGGCATTCTGGCAGGTGCAAACCCGGGCACAGCATTCCGCCTTGATCACGGTTCATGGTATCGCAAGCTTTTTTCACCAAATGTCGATGCCGGTTTTCTCAAACCGGTGGATCTGGCCGGTTATCGGGCAGACAAGGTATTTATCCGGAACGCATCCCATGTCCCGCCTTCCCAGGAAGCGGTCCGTGACATGATGCCGGAACTGTGCGACTTGCTGGAGGCGGAGCCCAACGCAGCCGTACGTGCCGTTCTTGGGCATTTTCTTTTCGTGTACATCCATCCGTATTTTGATGGCAATGGCAGATTGGGCCGGTTCCTGATGAATACCATGCTGGCGTCTGGTGGGTATCCGTGGACGGTAATTCGGATTGAACTACGAGCGGACTACATGGCAGCCCTCGAATCGGCGAGTTCACGTGGAGAAATAAAGCCTTTTGCAGAATTTATTGCCAAATCGATGAATGTTCACTGATATACCCACCCTACTCAGATTGAGGCGGCCCTTGCGGTCGCCATTCTTTATTTTATAGGAGGTAGTGCAATTTCTGGGAATAAGAGCAAAAAAAGTTTGTCATAATTTCGATTTTGCTTGAATTCAGGATCATTGGCATCGATCTTCTGCTTGATAATCTTTCCTTTTTCTTTCCAGTTTTCATGCTTTTTACCGCTCATTTTTTTTCTTTGTTCAGCATTTTTGTCTTGGATGAGCAGCTTGTCCCAAGTTCCGTAATGCTGTAAAACTCGCCCGAAGTACCATAAGAATTGTTTCCCATGGAGATATGAGTTGTTGGCTACTTCAAGAATGGTTTTGAGCCCGGTAAGAAAACCTTCACCAGTCTTTGCACTGTAGACCATTTGAGTGAAACGTTCCAATTCCCCATGTCGCTCTGGAACGTCAATATCATGCATCGACAATTGATGTCTGAGCCGTCTGTATTCGGTTTCTGGATCTACGCATTTTCTAAGATGAATACTATTCCAAAAATCCTCATATCGGGTCCGTAGTTCTTCTTCTTTACGTTCCCAGATTATTTGTTCTGCTGTTTCGAGCAATGTTGCTTTCACGGCTTTGTAATCGAACCAGTAAACTCTTTGGTTTTCAACATCAACAGTCAATTCGTTAAATGACACTACCTGCTCACACCAAACATCACTAACGATTGTCCCTACCAACAGCGGTTTATAATAGCAGCACCGTAATATCAGTCTGCCTTGCTCTTGAGAGAGTCGGGCTGTTTCATCATCAACAACAAAGAGATTTGAATTGTTGTTGTAAAATAGATCATCCTGATATTGACGGGGATCTATGCCAGATGCATCTTTGAAAACCCAGAAAAGAAGGGCATTTTCTTTGAGGTAGAATTCTCTTCTGGCTGCGATAACTTTCAGGTAGGTCGAAGAAAGCTGTATCTCAAAAGCAATTTGTAGACGGCTGTCATCATCAATCGACCGAGTTGCCGCAATATCAGGCCGACGCCACTTCTTCTCATCCGAAGATCCATACCAGTTTTTCTCTTCTCTTGTCTGGTTGGGGTCAAATGAAAGATCTGCATCTATACTTGACCGGAGGTGGCTTTTCAATAATTTATGGTCTGGCCCTTCCTTTTGGCCGTTGTAACGCATGCTATCAATACGCGTCGTATCGAGTCGTTTTCTTTTTTCGTTGTAAGGACAATGAGTATCACTATCTTCAGAAACATGTACAAAATGGAATTTGCCAGTGTCGAGGTGCTTTCTGGGATATGCGGGAGTGTGACAGGCAGCGCAGATGATGTTTGGCTCTTCTCTCTTTATTGCATCGAACACTCTCATCCTTATTTCAGCAATTTCTCTTGCCGATGCAAACACGTACTGACCAGCCCTGTACTCATTACCATCAGCTTGGTCAATTACGTATTCAATGAGAGGTTCGTCAACAAGAGTGAAGCCACAGTCCATTGTAGTCCTTGGAATGGTGTCAAATTAGATTTTTTTTCGCGTGTTAACTTTGCAATCAAAAAGTCGGTGCGTACCGTATTGAAACATCAACTATTTTCTGGCAGAGATAGCTTCCTCAATCCAAGTTTCAATGTTATTTTTTATGTCGTTGTATGCATCCGTGCTGTCAGGATTGTAGCACTTGACAACGCTGGACAATTTTCTACCGTCCTTGAAATTAAACTGGTCAAACGGGTTTGGCCCTTTGCTGCATGTTCCATTTCGAGGACATTTCAAATTATGGATATGAATACCAAGAATTCCCTTCCCATCGTTCCAGGCCTTTTCGATTTCATATTTAACCCATGGCCGGTTTGCAGTCTGTTCCCCCACGAGAACCACCACGCATGACCGATAATCCATATTGTCGTTAATCCACTTCTTTATTCCACCATCCGTTTTTTGAAGTTTTTCCCAGTCATTTGCAGAAACAGGTTCGTTTCCGTCTAATGCACCCATGTTCCTGATTTGCTGAACTCTCATGACATCATTGTCAAAATGGAAACTGTAGAACACCTGTCTTTTGGGCATAACAAATCTCCGTTGATATCTGGATTATTTACCTGCGGCTTTTGCTGCTTCCTCAATCCTTGCAGCCAGTTTTTCCGAGTCGACATATTTAAAGACTTTATATCCACCGTTAGTAAGCTTTGCAGGTGTTGCCCCTGGCTCATCAGTTTCACCAGCCTGATTCTTCAGGTGATGAATCTGAATTCCGACAATGCCATTCCCTTTTTCGATGGATTTTTCAATCTCATAATTGATGTATTTCCTACCTGCGGTCTTGGCGCCGATAAAGATAACTGTGACTGAAGTATTTTCGAGACCTTTATCAATTAACTTCTTGATTTCAGCATCGCCCTTTTTCTTTGCCTCTTCCCATAGAGAAGCATCCTGAAATCCTGCAGCGGCGCAACCCGTGATCTCAGGGATATTCCGAATCTGATTAACTCTCCAAATGTCCCGTTGATAATGGAAACTGAAAAAAACTCTTCTTGCCATGTTTATCTCCTTATAATTTTATCAAGTAATTTAATTACGGATTCCAACAGTGCATCCGGTTCCAGTGCCGAGTTACCTATTTCAACGAAATTATCATGAAACTCCTTGGAGTGACCGGGATAATATTTATCCAGCTCTGCTTTAACTTCTTTCCACAGTTCATTTGCCATGTACCCCGTTGTTCCTACAGGTACGATTTGGAGACCATTTTTTACCGCAATTTCGAATTCACTCCGAACGCCATTTGCGAGAACAACATTTCCGTTATCCTGTTTATTGCCAAAAAGAAAAATTGCTATGCCGGCCAAAGGTATCATGTCTTTCCGATATTCATTCCATAAGGCCGGTTGTGGTGTTGATCCGGTCTGATCCTGTGGGAATGGCCTTAGAATCAATTGATCCTCGGTTGCTTTCCGCCCATGACAATAAATTTCATCCAGAGCACCATTAATAACAGCGCTGCCGACGCCGAGTCCGAAACCAGAAACAATTTTATAACCTCTGCCTATTAAGGTCTTACTCAAGGAATGGATAAAGTTTCCTGCCTTGTCTTTTCCCATGGCTCCAAATTCGTGAGCACTGCCAGAAATGAAGATCGTCTTCCGTTTGTAGAGACTTTCGATTTGTCTGAGTATTTCAGTTATTTGAGCATAATCGTTGATAAGTAGAGTGGTAATATTGAACCGTTTTAGATCCCCGATAAACAGATCTTGCTTCCGCATCTTATACTCGAATTCAGCGTCATTTTCGCAATCCTGTCGAATGACTTTTCGCATAATGCAATAATGTTCACGTTGATGGTCGGCATATGTGGCCCTTATACGGCTCAGAACATAATCAATATTGGGGTCGGTAAAACTGAAGCCAAGAAAGAGAAAGGTTTTTGACACCAAATCACCAGTAAGGGCGGAAACATATGGAGCGAATTTGATGTGATATTTTTCGTAATCATCCTTTGTCAGCACCGCATCAGAAGGGTGCTCCACATCGCCATGCATTTTATAGACAATGGCATCCCGCTTTGGTTTTGTATTTGCGAGTTGCTTGACGGTGTATTTAACATCCGCTACTTTCCGTGCCCCTTCGAGGGCTTTTTCAATAAGCTTGTCATAATTGGTAGTCCAAAAGGTGCTAATCGGCAACCTCGCCAGTATCCTATGGTTGTCCGTTAAGATAGCATCACGGCTGAACTCTTCAACTAGGAGTTGGTTTATTCGGTGTCTATTTTGCCCCTTTTCGTTGTAATGATACTGGGCCAAAGAAACCAAATTATCTTCTTTGCTGATATCAAGTCTCAGTTCTTCCGCAATCGGTTTGAGCAGTGACTTCCAATCAACGAAACCAGCAGAGGCAGATAGTCCTGCCCCGACAAATATTGCCGCATTGTTCTCTTTTACTTCCTTGGCGAAGTTCTTTATGAAACTTGCGATTTCATGTTCCATGTGAAGTCTCGATTCTTATGATTTTATATGCGACTATTGAAAATATCTTTCAGTGGTGTACCCGCGTATTGCTTATCAGGGTCGAATACTTCTGCGGTACCTGCATTGTTGATTATGATCCTCCTGTAAAGTTGCAAATACTCGCTACCGTTGAATCGGCCTAGACTATCGGCGACCGGGGCAATGAGGATCTTCCCAAAGGCTTTTTGCGTGTCAGCAATACCTATTTCCCATGGAACCCATCTAGACTGAAGAGCATTTTCTGTGCAGAGCATCAGAAAATATTCAGTTGAGTTAATTCTTCGTTTGAGGGCAGTGGCAGTCTCTCTGTTTGGCGGCTGAGGCATATCAGTATCCTCCCAATCGATATAGAGATTGATACCGAGGTTCCCAAGAAAGTTTTTTAACCCCTTGGCAAGATCCCTGTCTTTATGGCTATGGGATAGAAAGATAGTTGTAGCAGCTCCTACTGATGCAGCCCTAAGATTCCTGTTTGCAGCTTCAGCAAAATATATAGTCGTAGAATAATTCCGTAGTTGTGCTTCGGTAAAAAAAGGCATGCCTGCTCCTTATTTTATAATGTAATAATCATCAGCAACATCAGATAGCTTGATGAACTACTTTTCTTTTCTTACGCCTTTGAACGGAGTGCCATCCGATTTCTGATCCATAAATTTACCTGATTCAGTATCACGCTTCGTCCAGGTCTCCGTTTTCGGGTTATAAACTTGGCTTCTTCCGGTTACCTGGCCATGTCTGTGACCATCTCCTGTCGGTGGGTTCTTAGCCATTATTTTCTCCTTTTTGCTTGAAGTTTTTCTTCAAGACAGGTATATAAACTGTACGCATAATATATATGCGCATAGTTTATATGTCAATATAGTTTTTATTCGCATCTAAAATAATGGAGAATTTAATGGAAGATCAGTCGGTTACGATTCCTTGGAGTACCAGGAAACGACTTCAGTTTCTTGAGTTCAAGCTGTATTGGGAAGGAAAGGTCAATCGAGGTGACCTGACGGCAGAGTTCGGAATATCCATACCCCAGGCATCGGTTGATTTCACAAAATACCAGGAGATGGCACTCAATAACATTTCGTATAATTCTAGCGCGAAATACTACGAGCCAACCGAATCATTCACACCGATATTCATTGAGCAATCAGCGGATGCATATTTTTCAACTATCTTGTGTTCACCGACCGATAGCATTGCCACTTGTGGATCGGATTATGTTGCAGCTGTTCCAAATCCTACTCGTGCTATCGATCTTGATGTTCTAAGGACATTGGTTCAGTCCATCAAGAATAAGCAGGTTGTCTCGGTAGATTACCGGTCATTTAACAATCCACAACCAGGAAATACTCGATTGATTTCTCCACATGCCTTTGGAACAGATGGGTCGAGGTGGCATGTACGAGCGTATTGCCATGAAAGTAATTCTTTCAAAGACTTCGTACTTGGAAGGATAGCTTCTGCAGTAATGGGGTCTGAGTCAGACATTGACGTGAATAGCGACTTCAAATGGTTTAACTATGTCGATGTTGAAATCGGTCCTAATCCAAAGTTGAGCGAAGCGCAAAAAAGTATCGTCGCTATGGATTATAGAATGACTGATTTCAAATTGAAATTTAAGTGCAGGATGGCCCTTTTTTTCTATTTGTCGAAAAAGCTTGGGATCGACCGTAACGACAGCGAGCGTGCTGGTGAAGAGCAGCAAATCGTGGCAATAAATTTGGATGAAATCAACGCGGCTATGCGTCAATGAAGTGATTATGAAAATGAGTATTTCCGAGCAACTTTCGAATATCGAAACCGCCCATGGCGTGCGTATTCTCTACGCAGTAGAATCCGGCAGCCGTGCCTGGGGTTTTGCCTCCCGTAACAGCGACTACGATGTCCGGTTCATCTACATCCATCAGCCAGACTGGTATCTCTCGATTCGTGAACGTCGAGATGTGATTGAATGCCCAATCTCTAACGATCTCGACATCAGTGGCTGGGATCTGAGAAAAGCGCTGGGCCTTTTCAGTAAGTCCAATCCGCCGCTCCTGGAGTGGCTCGGTTCTCCGATCATCTACAAGGATGCTTTCGGACTTGCCAATAAGTTGCGTGAAATGTTGACCACTTCCTTTCAACCGCAACGTAGCATGTACCATTACCTGCACATGGCTCGGGGCAACTATCGGGAGTACCTGAAGGGGGAAGTAGTCAGGCTGAAAAAATATCTATATGTGTTGAGACCGATACTCGCCTGCCTCTGGATTGAAAAGCACGGGACCATGCCACCCACCGAGTTCAGCAAACTTGTACGCGATGCACGTCCGTCCGTCACGTTGAGTGCGGCCATTGATGACCTATTGCAACAAAAAATGTCCGGAAACGAACTGGATACTGCTCCAAAGATACCGGTGTTAAATGAATTCATTGAGCAGATGTTGGATCATTACAGCCTACTGTCTGGCAAAAGGCCGACTCCGGTTGCTGACTATGATGCCTTGGATCATCTTTTCAGAGAGATGCTGCAATCGGTGTGGGGTATCAGATGAAGAGAACGGAATCGTTTTATCTCTGGAAACTACTGATATATAGGAGTGCCCAATGCCTAAATATGGAAGAGGGTTAAATCGAGAAATTGTGGCGGCGGTCAATGCAGGGATGATCCTAGAGCCGTTCTCAATAAAAGATGTCAGAAAGTTGATCAAAGCAAAAAACTGGAAGCCTGAGCCAAGTGAGAATCATGTCAACGTCACGCTTGCAAACGGTGCCAGTGACAGCCACAGCGTCACCTACAAAAAATACTTCCTTTCTGCCGGTGACGGTCAGTATAAAGTCAAGCCGCATTACAAGGGTAGTGAATGGCTCTGAACATAACAGTTTAGGAGGTCAACGCTGCGTTCTGAACCCAGCTTTGAACGGCTTCCCGCTTCCGAAGGTCTGTCAATTCCCGTCGCCAGTGCATCATAGCGCAGTCATCGGAGCAATAGGATACAACCCGAATGCGCGGATCGTCTTCCTCGGTGAATCTCACATGAATCATGCCGTCCTTCTGCCGGGGCGAGGTGCAGGCTTCACAATGTTGAACCGCAGGACCATCGAGTCCGTCATAATTGCTGACTGACAGGAACCGAGTGCCAGATGTGTTGATGAAGGTGCGGTGCCAATAGGCGTCTCCTTCGACAACCAGGATATTGCGTAGGTGATGGCATGACAATTCCTGGGTATAGCTTCTGTTACAAAAAGGGCAAGTCCCACGATCGAAGTGGTCGCTTATCCCGGAGATCATGGTCAGCACCCCAGGGGTGAGATCCTTATGATCACAGACAACGGGTTTGCCTTCGTGGTCCCAGAGAATCATGGCGACTCCTCTGTCTCCTGGACAGGAGCGGATGGTATGCATGAATCATCAACCGGCGGTGTCGGCGCCGTAGTGATTGCCAGAGGAATTTTCCTGGTGAAGCGTTTATGCTCCCGGCCGCTGGCGGCATAGATGGCGCTGGTGCTGATGTCTTCATGGCGTAACGTATCCTGGACGGCCCGGATGTCCTTGGTGACATCGTATAGCATTGTCCCGCAGGTGTGCCGCAGAGCATGGCAGGAAACCCGTTTCCGTTTCAGGCCGGCTTTGCTCAGGTAGCCGTCAATGACACTATTGAGGCCAATGCGCGATATCCGGCCCCTGCCTCGGCCATTCTTGCGCACGCTGAGAAACATTGGCGTAACGAACGCTTGCCGGTGATGGATGGTGGTTTCCTCGACTGTAACCTCACCCCTGGCTGCAAGGTAGGCCCGGATGGCGGCGACTGTATCTTCCCGGGGGTAGATATAACCATCTTTGCGCTTGCCGTGGACCAGGATGCGCACACCGCCCTCGACGTCTTCGATGTCTTCGACGTTGGCCCGTTTGATTTCGACACGCCGGAGTCCTTCGAGCAGCATAAGGGCAATGATGGCCCGGTCGCGCAACCCTTTGATGCTGCCAAGTACGGGAAGGTGCATGATCAGCAGTTCCGCCTGTCCGGCAGTAAGATGTTTTTGCTCTGATTTAGCTTCCCGGGCGACAGGGGGGCGAACATTGGCCGCCGGATTGATGGCGATCAACCCCCGGTTCATAGCGACCTGGTAAAATCGTCTGATAACGGTCAGCTTTACCGCGATTGACGATGCTTTCATGCCGGCCTGGATGAGTTCATGGCGAAAGCTCTCCACATCAGCCTGGGTCATGGCAGCCGGAGTGATGCCACGGGCGTTACACCAGCGGAGCCAATGGTTGAGATGGGACGTGTAGGTTTTGATCGTGTCTTCGCGTGGATCACCCAGGGCAACTTCACGTTCCAGCCAGTTGCGTACTGCGGCTTCAAGATCCGCTGGCAGGTTGTCCGGAATCTGGCTGGAGATCAGAGCCGAATGGGGGCCACCGGTCGGGATGATATCATTATTCATGCGAATGCTCCGATTCGTTGATGATCAGGGAAGTTTGCGCTACGGCGCTGACAAACCCGTTGATAAAAGCCATGACTTCCCGAGGGGGGCCATGGTAGAGCGATTCACTTGGTACCCGGTCTGGTCGTGGGCGTCGATAAAGACGGTTAACGGTGAACCCGGTCCCGGTGCGCTCGACCTTCAGACCCGAGTCCCAGGATTTGAGCTGATTGTTGTTTGCTGAAATACACGCTTTGCTGAGTGCGCGTTCCGTGATCTTTGACAACCTGCCCCCCCTTGTATTTTCCTGTCGAAGTGTGACGTAAAACCGGCCAGTCAGTTGGTCGTTTTTCTGGGCGGAATACCTATACATAATTGGGGAAATGTATAGTTATCCGTCTAATTCAGCCGATTACAGATTCTTGTCGAACATTGACTGAGAAATAGACATCTCATTTCAGTGGCGTCTCCCGGTACCCCTTGCGTGTCTTCTCGCGATAAAGGCGATTAGCTTCCTTAATGGCATCCTCAATTTTAGGGTACCATTCCTCTTTACATCGCACCCGATAACCGATCCTGCCCCATGCCCTGAACAGCACTACATGGAATAGCCCCTGGCAGACCTCCAGGAAGTAGATCCGTCGGCGGTTCAGTGCCGGGTTGATCAGGACGAGTTGACACCGGGAGTAACCGGTGAACCTCGAAGTGACTAACATTAACGTCTCTGTGGCAGCGGAAATTTATTGCTTCTATTATGTATATCTATTGGGGGGGAAGGTGCAGCGGGGTTTTTCTTGTAAATACTGGGACTGCGTCAACTACTTTGGCTAACGACCATAATGTTACGCCAGCTTTGATCGATAGGCAGTCTGTTCTTCTCTGGTTGATTCAAAGAGTGAGACTATGTGCCGATTCGGGATGATCAGGCAGTGGCCAGGGGAAACGTGGTAACCGTCATAGATGGCAATGGCAGGGGGTATTGACCCTTATTAATCTAAAGCTGTTTGAAGTGCAGAAGGGACAGCAGACTGTTTGTTATTACCATGTAATGTCACATTTTTTCGCAGACCCCATTATTATTTTCATATGCGCATTTGAACTAAAGCGTAGGTATATTGTCCGAGGAAGTCTTATATCCCTACTAACCATTAACAACTCATTGCCCGAAACACAATAACTTGGTTTCACAAGGGCGGCTCAAGATTAATACTTAACTGTTGAGTAATTCGCGAAGCCTCGGATTCAGGAAACCTGGATAGCAGGTATTCAACCAGATCCTCTTGCCTTGCCTGACCAAAAACCATTCGATAGACAACAAGCGATTTACGCAACGCAATTAGGCGATCACGATCCCTGCTGAGTGGTAATGTTGGAACATGTCGCTCAATTTTAGCCCCACCCACCAAAGGGTAAATCCAGAATGGCACAAGATCAGTCGCATCGCCTGCACGATCTTGCTTCCCATGGTCAAAAATAGCCTCCCATGGATCATTTTTTTCTGCTGATCTGACTTTACTCACTCCATAATAACTTGCAAGATTCTTGCGAACGGCATGTCCTTTGTAACGATGAACACGTCCTTCCCGCTGTTCCATATCAACAGGGTTCGAAGGTAGATTCCAGTGAACAACGGCATGGCAATAGGTGTGAAAGTCGAGACCTTCCTGTCCCACTGAAGTCGTCGCCAAAACAAACGGCCAGAACGGAGAATTGAAAGCATCCCTTACCTGCCCCGCCCGGGTGATAACAGCGCCATCATCGTTTTTTTCCTCCCCAAAGCGGAGAGCAAAATGGCCACGCATTCTTTTTCCTTCCACCTTGACGGTATTGCTATCTATATTTACGACAACGTCATCTACCCCAAGGGTTGACGTTCGTAGACTGAGCGATTCCCCCATAACCATGGAAACTTGCCGGGCGATCTCCCCTGGCGCATGATCTACAAGGCCCAGCGACTCTCGCAGGGTATGAGCATATTCATCTAGAACCGACTGCAATCCCCCTGCCGCAGAGTATTCAACTACTCTCCGCCAGTAAGGTTCTTCACGATTCAGGCCTCTTATAAAGGCTGTCACTTCGGGGAGATTGAACAGGGATCGAAAACGCCAGGCAACCTGCCCGGCATACCCTTTAATGACCGAGGTAATGTTATTGACCCCTCCGGTAACCCTGGCTAGCGACCGGAGAGCGGAGACACCCGGTCCTGCAAGCGCGATTTGTGCAAGGACGCGGGATAAATCAGCCGGCTTTCGGCCTAAAGTAAGTTCGCCATTTGCCAGCTTCAGGGCATATTCCACATGAGAAGACCAGGCAGACTCGTCCTCGCCGCCTTCTTGCTGATCATGGGTGCCGTCAGACCAACTACCCGCTAGGTTAGGGGAACGCAACCATTCTCTTGACAATTCGGCATCAAATTGGAGATCAAGAAGAATCGGCGCTGCCCAGTACCATGTTTCGTCTTCGGGACCGGTACCTTCGCCCCCAGACTTAATACTTACCAGCAGTTGTTCAATTACCCGCTCTGCCCATTCAAGGACCTCTACCAGAGACGGCAAGTCAAGACTTGTTTCATACTGGAGCGGGTCGCAATACTTCGTAAGGGTTGTACACGGATAGAGGAGGCCGAGCAATGGCATGCCGGTTAATCGTTCGTCAGTGCGGGCAAAGCGAAGGAGGGGGCGTCGCCGTTTCCTGGCGTCCAGCGAATTCTCAGGATGTTCTTCGAAAGAGGAAATCATCCTTCTCTCGACAGCATAACTGAGCATCGTGGCCACGACCTTGGGAACCATCCGCCACGAGGAAAAAACCAGTCGCTTGGTAAATTTACGTAAGGCAGGATCTGCGAAAGGTCCCTCAAGCCGGTAATACGGAAGAGCCGGGGGAATCCAAAGTAACTGCCAGGTACCGGTCTCTATAACATCTGCATGCAATGCGCGCAGGCGAGAATTGTTAGGATCAATTTCGTGATATTTGACAATTTCACCCCAAGGAAGGAGAAGGTTATCAGCGGTAGTAAGGGCTTCGGCAAGTTCTTCATTTTTATTTGAAATGCAGATGGCGTCCACGAAAACCTGTTTCAGCTTGTAGTCATCCATGAAATTGAGCAGATACGGAGCTGACTTCCAGTACTCTAGAGCATTACCCTGATCCAGAACTTTCGTTATTTTCTGCATCCCCAGGAAAGAATTCAGATCCTGAGTTTCGAGAGTTACGTTGACAGGGGGGATTTCCATAAGCATGCCATCACGGTCTTCTGTTGCTGCGAGCCGCTCTGTCCGAACCATGATTCGGCGAAGTTGCGCTTCCAGACCAAGTTTGGATTCTTCGAGCATTTCGCTGCTGCCGTTCCCAAGGCGATAAAGTTCCCGACGATAATTACCCACCAGCTTTTCGAAGAGAGGGGAATTCCCCGGCTCCAGGAAACGCATGGTACGCATGAAATCCTCATAATGGTCATCTTCGCCAGATTCCTCGGAGAGCGTGTACATCTTGTAGGGAGTCGCAGAAAGAAGAAGAACACGAGCACAGGAGTTTTCATCCGCATAATCAAATAGGCCATGGGCAAGTCGGCTCGTCTCGCTTTCCGCGTCCAGAAGATGCTTGAAACGCTGGAACTCGTCCAGAATGATAAGATCCGGCTCCAACGCGGCCAGACACGTTTCTGCAAGCAAAGATCGCATTTCCCCGACGAAGTTCAGACGCTCCCGTTTCTCTACATCAGGAATGTTTTCATATTTGCGTGCCCGAGCGAAACTGCTGCAGAGGCTATCAAAGCGAGACCTAAAATCCGTTCGACCAGCTTCCTTGTCATTCTTTACATACCTGGTCAGAACATCGGCGAACTTCTGGGCCAGGGATGGATCAATATGGTTTCTCTCGCGGTACCCATTAACAAGTGCGCGGAAACGGTCCTTGTCGGCGTATCCTTGCAGAACATTGAAAGGGCCGGTGCTCCCCTCAATCCCCCACGCCCTGTTCAGAAGCCAGTAGAGCAAAGCACGCTCATCGGCAGTTCCCAGACTCGATTTGAGGTCAAAAGATGTGCTCGGGGTAAACGAGATGAAATTCAGTTTGTTTTCCTGCAGGGACTTGATCTCAATCGGCAGGAGGGTTATCCGTGATGAGAGGGCGAACTCACTCTGCCCGCTTGGTTTGAGCCTATTGATATTCTGACGTGCGATGTCAGCATTGGAGCAGATGTAGACGATATCTATACGCGGAACCTTATCCCACAGATGCTCGATTGCCTTGGCAATGACCCCCCTTGCGACCATTGTCTTGCCAAGACCGACTTCATCGGCGACGAGAAACCTATGCGAGGGATCATCATTGCCATAAAGCCGAGAGAATACGTAATCAACCGTTCTGCGTTGGAAGTCCTTCAACCCAGCGAGAATGGCTATTGTATTCGGCCGCACTGCGTTCTTTACCGACATTATCGGTTCCTTTCCCGTGCAGCCCAGATCGGTTTCCATATAGCGTCGAAACCCTCAGGAAGAAGCAGTTGTCCATCCTCGGTTTTACTTAGGTCAGCAACAAGGCGCTCTATCTGATCCAGTTTTGCAGGATTGCGCTCCAGCGTGCGGACCATTGTTTCAAACAGGGGAATACCGGCGCCAGAGGAACCATTGCCTGCGCCTCCCGATAGCAATGCCCGACCGTTGAGAATCGCCTGATAGACGTCACCTCCACCTTCTGCCAGCAGCATAAAAATGAACTTGATCACTTGGTCACGTGTTTTAAGCAGCGACTTCATGATGCGGTCTGAACGATCCTCAGGCGCTCCATCGAGCGGCAGATTTAAAACAAATCGGCAACCGAACTTTTTCTCGTTCCTGCTTGCCGTCACCTCAAAGGCGAAAAAAGATGTTAAAGCCTCAAAAGAAACCTTGATAAATTCAGCAACATTTCCTGGGTCCTTCTTTACTTCAATCCCCATGGCATCACTAAGAGTAATGGGCCAGCAACGTATCGAGACCCCGACAGGAAGAAGGAGACCCTTATTTCCTTGATGAACAAGCTGCAGCCGAAAAAGGTCTTGTTCCTCCAGACCCATTACGTTTACCGACAGTCCGATGGCGGCAAGGCTTCGGCGTACATCAGTTGCAGTATCTTCCAGCGCTTTCATCTCCAGATCGACGGGAGTTGAATCAGGATTTGGGGAGTACTCCTGCAGCAGTTTCATGAAACCTGTTCTCTCGCCTGTCTGAGGCGTCAGGGTATTGATCCCCCATCGACTTTTCTTACCGGTCAATTGGACTAGAAATTCCACATTGTTTTTGAAGGCGGCATTGGTGGCATTCGCGGAGCCGGTCCACACGTTTGCATTCCAACCGGCATCGGCAACGAAGAGCTTAGCATGCAAACCTGACAGAGAATTCCCCTTTTCTTTTTCAGGCTCCGCTCCCCCATCATCATCCGGATCTGCTGCAGGACTTAGCAGATAAACCCGCTCAAAACAGTTTAGGGTCGCTGGAGCAAGAGTGTCGAGTTCCTCAGTACGTGACACTAGAATATGCCCCTGGCCGACCATGGCAATGCGGGAAAGTAGGCCATCCGAAACAAACGGAGAGACTATCAGCATGCGATCGATACGCGTTTCAAACGGCCAACGACGGGCTCCCTTGAAACCGAGTGGCCAGAAAGAGATTTCATCGAATCCGTCCGGCAGTTCGAAACTTACCCGGCGCAGTTCATGCTGGATCATATCAACGGTTGTCTTAATTTGGTCAGGAATCTGGCGGAGCGCTAATTCTGGGAGTGCTGCGACAAAATCACCAAGAGGATTGTTGGTACCAAATGCCCGCTGCCTGTCGGCTAACACGCCCTCAAGGACAAGTGCGGTGTCCCAGGATCGGTCAAAAGTGAGATTACGGCTCAAGCATAAGAGCCGATAGCGGGTCTGGGCATCTGGAGCGGTGAACCGAAGCACCCAAATTTTGGGGTGGAAAACTCCTTGATCATTGGGTGGCATGACTTCGAAGATCGACTTTTCCAGATATCCGTAAAGCTGGTGACTTCCCCGCGGCACAGAAATCTGGCCAGCCTGGCAGAATATACTTACACGCCCGGCATAACGTCGTAGCGTCTCAAGCAAGGCCAGAGGGTCTGCATTCAGGTTACCGTTCTCATCTTCCCAATCAAAAAGTGTGAACGCCAGCGGCGCAATGAGAAGTGCCAGCAAATCCAGTGAAAAGGTGGTGCCGATTGCATGGTCGAGTTCGTAACCAGGGGGTGGGCGCAGTGACTCCAGCAGGTGCCGACGGTCGTCTGGATCAAGCATCTGCCCCTCCTTTTGCCAATCCTTTCAAGATATCTGAAACAATTCTCTGTGTCACCGGCCACCGGTAGTTGAGCTGGGTTGAACCGGCAGCACCGGTCCACAGTTCGAGTGCCCGAGTATTGTCCAGCCTGGCGAGAGTTGTTTTGAGCGCCCTTTCCCGCTCATGAATCAGACGGCGCACCTGCTCATTGTCGGTGACGGTATCTCCATTAACTGAATTCAGTGTAATATCCAGCCAGGAATTTATGAAAAGTTTGGTTGGATAAGCTACCTGTTGCCCTGATGACTCGACAATTGACCAGAATTTTTTTCTATCCCATGAGATGAAGGCAGTATTCCTGTCTTTGATTCTAACAGCCCATCCATCGAGCTCCTCTCTGTATTCGTCAGTCCATTTAACATTCTCTGCTTTTTCGGCCAGCATAAGGTTATAAAGCAGTGAAGCACCATGGATTGCTTCCGAAAAATTACGGGCATGTTTCAGTTGTTCCTTTATTTGGTGTGGAAAGTCGCCGTACTGGCTATGCTCCCAGGGGTACTCAACCGGCTCGGTCATCACTCCTCGATCCACCAGAAACGCCAACAGCGAATGAGTAACGCGGCTACAGATGCGCTCCCGGAGGTAATGCGCTTCATCAAAATTCAGCACAAATGTGGCAACCTTGGGGAAATCTTTCGGAGCGGGTGGGATAGTGGCATGCCAGTTTCGTGCAGCATGGCCTTCAGCGAGATCACCATCATCAGTCCGCAAGGTCCGGGTGGACGATTGATAAAAGGCATCAATTGAACGATGATACTGATCCTGAGAACCTGGGAATAGTCTGATGCCCCAGGCTCCCATCCCTTGCCAGTAAACATTGCTGGGAAGCCTCTTCAATGAAGCCCGCGCATCTATACCAATGGTTCCTTCCTTGTCATCAGATTTCGCAAGAGCGTCAATGAGGGCAACCTCTAGCGATCTGGCCTGCGCGGCAAACTGGTTCGACGGAATCTTTCGTTTTTCTAGATCACGATGTATCCAGGGAATAAAGAGGAAATATTTCGCACGAGTCTGGATGGTCGTTGTTCCAGGAAAAAAGAGATCGGCGAAGGAATCACGCACTGCGCCGATGCCAAGTTCGTCACGTGTCCCTTTTTCATCAAATAGGTGAATTACGTCGAGCATCTTGCGACGCTCTCGCTCGGAATAATCAAGCCAGGTGAATGTTGACGACATGGAAATAGCCTCCAGTCAAACTTCGAGCCTACAAACTACATTGATATTGCATTTATCAGAAATCGGCAATTGACCGTTAGTTGGCACAGGCAAGAGTACTTGTACATCGGAGAGCCTGAAATGCTACCCCGCAGCAAGTTCCTCAGATGCTTTCTTTCTTGAAGCAGCTACCGCTGCCTGAAGAGAATCCGGAAGTTGAGCATACAGCACCGTTATATTTCCTGGCAGTTTCCCAGCACTTATCTCTCCAGCAACGAGTTTCCTCATTTCTGGGTCAGTGTAAATCAGCAATCGTTCGACATCTCCTCCTACCATCGATAGGAACAGAGCATCAGCACGAACTTTAGATAATTTACCTCTGCCTACTGAGCCGTTTGGAACCAGGGGGGTGCTAGTCGAAATAAACGCAACAATCTTACCATCATTGCTAACAGCACTAAACTCTACTTCCCCACCTGTGATGAGTCTGTAGTTTGATTTCTGAAATATCTGGTTGTATCTCTCCTTGAGAAACGAAGTTCTCACCCATTCTGCGGCACATTTTTGCAAAGATGTATCTGCCATGACACCTCCAAATATACGCGAGAATATGCTCGGTCAATTGTTGCTACGATTTTAAGCAGTTACGTTGGTTCCACCATCCCCCGAAATCAACCAGACATATTATGACAAATCTACTCAGCGACTCTTTCCTGTTGGCCGGTCGTATTTGGTATGAGCCGAGAGACCGAGAAGCGCTTCAACTTGCCCGGCTGCTCGCATAATTTGGTAAAGGTCTACATCATTCACTGTCGTATTGTCTGTGACATAGGTTGAGAGGTATGTTTCGGATTTCGATTTTACGCCATTCCGTGCGCAGACCAAGAATGCGACCGACTCAGCTTCCAACTCAATCTGGGCATGTTTCATCGCAGCACGTTTAGGTACGCTGAGAAACTGATCCGATCCGAGGTGGCCCAAGAATAGATGTCCCAGTTCGTGTGCAAGCGTGGCGAACTGAACAGCCGCTCCATGGTTGCGGTTGATGTTCATTCGGTAGAATGTGGGCTCCTTATCCTTGGTTTCTCTCTCAAGGATACGAATTGCCCCAGCCTTTTGGTCGCCAGTATCAAGCCAGCAGCACTCGATATTTTTCTTTGCCATTTGAGGTACAAAGGAGGAGATCCGATTTTCATCAATAGACCCTTGAGCAAAAAAAGCCGACACGTCTTGTGGCAGTTCTTTTCCCTCTGTGTCCATGACATCATAAACCAGTGCAATAGGACCGAAAGGCCAGAGGATCAGGAGAGGACGCGCACCTTCCTTCGGCGTACGTCCAAAGCGCTCCCGCCAGTCCCATGTTGAGGCAGCATAACTGAGACCGGGTTTCTGCACTTGTAACAACATGGCGTTGAAGGGAGCAAAGTTACGCAAGCGCACAACGAAATCAAGTAATTCTTTGTAATCTTTGGTTCGTGTATAGAGCCGCGAGTCCGACAACAACTGATCAAGCAAGGATCGAGCGGCTTCGCTCTCAAATAGATCTTTCTGTTCCCATTCAGTTTGCATAATTCCTCCCGCGGCATGTCTTCTCTTAGCCACGTTGAGCTGGGTCTACTAGAAATATCATCATAGATCAGGTTATATTGCACTTTCACATGATGTTTCAAAATACTCAGCGTTGAGCTGTTCATTCGGCAAATAAGCAGAAGCCAAAGTTAATGCATCTTTTGTATCAATAACACCATCGAGTCTAAACCTTTTTTGATAGTATGATCCTTTCATTTTGATTCCATTTTCGAAGAGCATCCTAGCATCGTCTTCTTCATGAATCATTGTTGCTCCGTCAAGATGGTTGAAGGTTTCGCAAGAGCTATCGAGTAAACCATGGAGGTAATAAGTTATTGAATAAGCTCCGATAAATTGCCAAGCCTCAATTTGTATGTACTCTGGATCTTTTCGAATGTGCACAACTAACGTAGCGCACAAACCGTATTCATGAAATTTATCAGGGTCAATCAACTTGAACATAGACTTGAGGAGAAATCTTGGTCTAGCTTGTTTCGCCTTTTCAACTGCCAGGTCAAAGGAGAGACCAAATATCGGCACTCCCTTCATTCCAAGATCACTTTCATGCAACTGAAGCTTGGCAATACTTATTAAATCAGGTCGATTGAGGATTATATCAGCAACCCCAAATGCATTCGGCTCGATATAAACCTGTTGGTGATTCGTTTTTAGAAATAGCTTCCGAGGCCAAATCGGGTCGAAATCAACATTTTGAAGAGAAATGAGACCATCGTCATCTTGAAGCGATTCAAGCATTTAGATTGTTCCTAAAATATAGATCAAAGATCACTGGCTTACGCATGCAGATAATCAACATTAATAACCAAACGCCTCTCTTATATCTAACCGTGTATTCTTTCCACTGGCGTGCAAAAGAAGCTCATAAAATTTATCGATTTCAGAAAAAGTTAACTGCGTAAGCGTGATTTTATCGCATACGTCAACATGACACCATTTTGCAGTCTCATCTAACATCACATGCCGCCTACAGACAAAAGGTCGGACTTTGTAAATGGCACATGCTCCTTTTTTCAAGAACGGACATGGGCCTTTATCTACGTTAACGAGCGAGGTTACCTTTGACCGCTTTATATTTGTCAGCTTTATAATATATTCAACTTCAAGCTCAGATATTGACACAGGAATATGACAACAGTGATTGCAGCCTTTTTTACATGGAACGTGATTACCTACAAACCCATAAACATCTCCCATAAAGTCATATAAATATTGCAGTTTGCTATATGTATTTCCGTTGTGCCTGGCAAATGTATATGCAAACTGCTCTTCCTTGTCTTTGAGAGAGGGAGGCATTAATCGTTCAATTTTATTAACAGTTTCCTTAGCTGTCAGTTGAGAGGCTTCAACTTCATTCTGATTCGGAATCACCGTGTGCCCCCTTCAGTGCAGACTCACCTCCATGTGATGTATTCTCCTGAATATGTTTCAATGTCTCGCCCTTACTGTTTTTCCATTCGATCCTTCCATTCGCGGTCCTTCCAAGAACAACGCCGGCAGCTGTAGATGGAGAGTTGAAAAAATAATCCTGGGTAAAGACAAGTGCATCTCCGGATTCAACAAGAACTCCTGTTTCCATCAATTCGCGTCGCAGTACAGACATGTAATGGTGGATAGAAGGAACTTCAGCTTTTACAGCCTGTGCCCCTTCCTTTACTATGAATCCCTCGGGAGACTCGTAGCCAGTTACTTTTATCCCCTTGGACTCAATCGTCAATAATTGCTGCTTCTTTACTTTGCTGAGACCGACTTTTTGAAAAGCACTTAGCCCCAGCAAAGGGAATATGCTCAGCATGTCCTCCAGAAAGCTTTCAACGTCGGCAATTTCTGCCTCCGAGAGCGACGGTTTCTGGGGTTCATTGAGATTGTCAAAAAATGAACGCTTTGCCTCCCGGGCAATACGAACCAGTTGAGCTTCAAGATGTTGTACGTGGGCTTTATTAAGAGAACGGTCTTTTGATACGAAGAAGACTCCCCAGGTCCAGAAGTCTTTCTTCGAAAAATGCTGCTCAAGGCGAGATTTTACCGGATCTCCTTCACCAATGTAGATTTTTGGCAATTCCCCATCCTCTGAAGGCCCCACAAGGACGTAGACACCAGTTTCCTGGAACTCGTCCCTCTTCTTGATGTCGGGGAAAAGAGAGCGAGGGAATACAATACCTCGACCTGTCCAGTTGGATTTATCTACGATTCGAAGGCCATCCGGCTGTCCATGGGGAAGGAAAATTTTTATCGAAAATGGTCTATCGCCCATATTTTTAACCTCATTTTTTGAATCCTTTTCAAATGATGCCTGTAAATCCTTAGTGACTGTGATAACAAATATTATTTTTTAACAGCTGTCTTTGTGCTTCCACCATGCTGCGTTATACGAGGGCGGCACTTGATCTTCACAGCTCCACGGGTGAAAGAATCGTCCGATGCCTTGCTCGACCAGATGTATGCCTCTCCAGTACCAAGATGACTCATCTTGTCGGAAGTCAGCTCTCCAAGGGCAGCATTGGCCTTCTGAATATGCTTAAGCCAAGCCGGAGAGTTGAACTTATGCATGATTATCTGCGAGGACAGTTCAATTAATGAAACCGGGACGGATGGTGGATCTTGGGATGCCACCATAATACTGGTTCCCTTATGGCGCATTTCGCGAACGACTTCGACGAGCCCCGATACCAAGTCGTCATTCTCGATGTATTTGTGAGCCTCATCGAATACGACCAGTTTATTGAATGCACTTCCCTGGTAGGTTGCTTCTGAGAAGATCTGCAACATCACCACGAACAGTCCAAGTGCCTCGTCCTTTTCAATATATTCGTCGCGTAGATCAACTATGATTAGTCGTCCAGGACGGATCAAATCATGAAGGCGTTGTCTGTCATCTATGTATTCACTCGCGAAAAGCAGACGTGTTTGAGCCAACTCCTTCAAATGGTCAGATAGCCCCGAATTGTCGATACTGGTTCTCAGTGCATCCAGGGTTAGGTTTTCTCTGAGTCCGCGCATTATGAGATTGATCTGACGCATATACATGCTCTGGCTGCCAATCGCACCCATCAGGAATTTCCAGTGGGCCGCCTTCAATTCGGAAGCAGAGAACGCAATTGGAAGGACTTCGATATCGGGGTATTCAGCTCTGCGTTCGACTACCTTGTTCGATGGAGTAAGAATCAAGACATCCTTCAAAGCCTCAGGATTGGTCTTATATCGCTCTCGCAGGACTCGGACCTCCTCATCCACCGAGTTCGCATGGATCATTGATGTAAATTCAGGAGCATAATCTTGCGTCGGGCTGTAATGGAAAATCACTGTGGCTAGTGGGCTTGGAAGCACATTGATGTGCTCTAGTGGCATGGAAGCCATCTCGATGACCGTACCAAGTGTGTAGCTCTTGCCACCCCCTTGTACACCGAAGAGGCT
>Ga0209212_1001267_pt1 | contig 42451 bp, 32 predicted proteins | sample RifGroC2_FD_183996 | JGI IMG/M metagenome (GOLD analysis project Ga0209212, IMG submission 183996) | Groundwater microbial communities from Rifle, Colorado, USA - Groundwater C2 (SPAdes) (version 2) | ecosystem: Environmental > Aquatic > Deep subsurface > Groundwater | place: Rifle, Colorado... | reverse complement strand
TCGCCATGAAATATGCCGAACAGAAAACATGGAAACGGGGCATGGTCCTTTCGGAACTGTCAAAATATCCTGATCTGGCGGGAATCACCGTTCATCCGATGCTTTCCCCGATCAACCTGATCCATTATCGCAGCACAGTCAAGCTGACCGTGGCCGGAAAGTTTTCCGATCCGTTTATCGGCATCTACCGCCGGGCCAGCCATGATGTCTATGATCTGGAACAGTGCCCGCTTCACCATCCGCTGATCAACAAGGTGGTTGATGCTGTCAGGAAGGGGATTAGCAAGTGCAAGGTGCCGGTCTATAATCCGCAGAGCAAGATGGGGCTTTTGCGTTACCTGGTGGTACGGGTGTCGGTAAGCGAGAAAAAGGCGATGGTGGTGTTTGTTACCTCCAAGCGCTCCTACAATGAAATTCATCACCTGAGCCGCTATGTGCAGGAACAGATCCCGGAAATCCAGGTGATGGCCCAGAATGTGAACAGCTCCGAAGGCAATGTCATCATGGGACAGAAAGATTATTTTCTGACTACCCAGCATCATCTGGTTGAGAAGATCGGCGATATATCCTTCAGAATTTCGCCGCGCTCATTTTTCCAGGTCAATAACAGCGGCGCGGAACTGATTTATTCGCAGGTTCGTGAGTGGGCCGCCTTGACCGGAGTCGAGACCGTGCTGGACATGTATTGTGGGATCGGCGGAATCGGCATGTTTCTGGCCGGACAGGCCGGGCAGGTGATCGGTGTGGAAGTGGTTGAGGAGGCTGTGGCGGATGCCGGATTGAACGCAAAAGCGAACAATATCCGTAACTGCCGGTTCGAGGCGGGTGACGCAGCCGAGCTTCTGGAGGAAATGTCCGAAGACAAACAGCGGGTTGACGTGGCTGTGCTTAACCCGCCGCGCAAGGGGTGTGAGCAGAAGGTGCTGGAGCGTGTCGCAGCGCTTGGTCCCAGAGCGATACTCTACGTTTCCTGCTCACCAGCCAGTCTGGCGCGCGACCTGGTGGTGCTGAAGGGACTCGGCTATGTCTGCCGAGAAATCCAGCCGGTAGACATGTTTCCTCAGACCGTGCATGTGGAGAACGTGGCCAGATTGGAAAAGTAATAAAATCAGCTTGACATACCACCCTCAACTTGCTATTACTTTGCAGCTTTTGATGCAGGCGCGTAGCTCAGGGGGAGAGCGCTACCTTGACACGGTAGAGGTCGGCGGTTCGAGACCGCCCGCGCCTACCATTAAAGCAGTGCTAGGCGGGCAGGATGCGGGCATCGATGTTTCGATGCCTTTTCTGTTTCTTTTAAAAAGGAATACACAATGTCTACCATCACAATAACGCTACCGGATAATTCAGCCCGTGAACTCCAGTCGGGAGCCACCGTGTATGACCTGGCCGCTTCCATTGGAGCGGGTTTGGCCAAGGCGGCCCTGGCCGGCAAGATCAACGGGCAGCTGGTCGATCTTTCATCGCTGTTGCCTGACGGCGCCCGCGTTGAAATAATTACCGAAAAGAGCCCCGAAGCCCTGGAAATAATCCGGCACTCGGCCTCGCACCTGATGGCCCAGGCTGTCAAGGAGCTTTTCCCGCAGGCCAAGGTTACGATCGGACCGGCAATCGAAACCGGTTTTTATTATGATTTCGACATGGAGAAGCCGTTCACTCCAGAAGATCTGGAGCGGATTGAAGCCAGGATGGCCGAGCTTGCCGCTGCCGACCAGAAAATCGTGCGCAGTGAGCTTTCCAGCGCCGACGCAGTCAGCATGTTTGAAGCGATGGGCGAATCCTACAAGGCCGAGTTGATCAACGATCTGGGCGCGGAGCGGGTTTCAGTCTATACCCAGGGGGGCTTTGCCGACCTCTGCCGCGGTCCACACCTGCCGTCCACATCGCGCATCAAGGCCTTCAAGCTGCTTTCCATAGCCGGAGCCTATTGGCGCGGCGATGAAAAGAACCGCATGCTGCAGCGTATTTACGGCACAGCTTTTATAGACAAGAAAGAGCTGGAAGCATACCTGAACCGTCTGGAAGAGGCCAAACGTCGCGACCACCGCAAGCTTGGCCGGGAGCTGGACCTGTTTTCATTCTCGGACGAAGTCGGGGCCGGTTTTCCGATCTGGCATCCTAAAGGCGCCATGTTGCGCACGGTTCTCGAGGATTTCGAGCGCAAGGAGCATCTGCGTCGCGATTACGATATAGTTGTCGGACCGCAGATTCTGAAGAGTGAGCTCTGGCAGCGCTCCGGTCATTACGAGAACTATCGCGAGAATATGTATTTCACCGAAGTTGATGAGCAGAGCTACGGCATCAAGCCGATGAACTGTCTCTCGCACATGATGATATACAAGTCCCAACTGCGCAGCTACCGCGATTTGCCCCTGCGTTTCTTCGAGCTGGGGACGGTGCATCGCCATGAGCGCGCCGGAGTGTTGCACGGCTTGATGCGGGTACGCTGTTTTACCCAGGATGACGCCCATATTCTCTGTACACCGGAGCAGCTTGACGCCGAGATCAAAGGCGTTATCTCTTTCGTGAACGATGTGATGAATATCTTCGGCTTCGAATACGAGATGGAATTGTCTACGCGTCCTGACAAGTCCATCGGCTCGGATGCCGACTGGAAGCAGGCTACCGATGCCCTGCTCGGAGCATTGAAGGATTCCGGGCGTCCCTATGAGATAAACGAGGGTGACGGCGCATTCTATGGGCCGAAGATCGACATCAAGCTGCGCGATTGTCTTGACAGACGCTGGCAGTGTGCTACTATCCAGTGCGATTTTACCCTGCCCGAGCGCTTTGACCTGACCTACGTCGCTTCTGATGGCGAACGCAAGCGGCCGGTTATGGTTCATCGTGTAATCCTTGGTTCCATAGAGCGCTTTATCGGTGTTCTCATCGAGCACTTTGCCGGTAGTTTCCCATTGTGGATCTCTCCGGTACAGGCGGTTATTGTTACGGTAACCGAAAACCAGGTTCCGTTTGCCAAGGAAGTCTACAAGCGTTTGCGCGATGCAGGTATCAGGGTACAGAGCGATCTCCGCAATGAAAAGCTGAGTTTCAAGATCCGCGAGGCACAACTGCAGAAGACGCCTTACATGCTGGTGATAGGCGATAAGGAAGTTGAGCAGGGCACCGTGACTCCTCGCTATCGCGATGGAAAGAACCTGCAACCGATGAAGCCGGAAGAGTTTATTGATTTTGTATTACAGGAATGTAAAGAATATAAATAGATCGTATGAGCAGGTGACAGCAATCTAAGCTGCCACCAGGAGGTGTCGCCATAGCAAAACCGACCGTGAATATCAACCAGGCTATCCGGGTTTCGGAAGTACGCGTCATTGGCGCGGATGGAGAAGCATTGGGTATCATTCCTGTCTCCAGGGCGCTTGAGCTTGCCGAACAGCAGCAGCTTGACCTTGTGGAGGTATCACCCACGGCAGTTCCCCCTGTCTGCCGAATCATGGATTACGGCAAGTTCAAGTACCAGCAGAGCAAGAAACTGCAGGAAGCCAAGAAGAAGCAGGTCCATGTGTTGCTCAAGGAAGTCAAGCTCCGTCCGAAAACCGATGACCACGACCTTGATTTCAAGATCAAGAATGTCAAGCGTTTTCTGGAAGAGGGCAATAAGGCAAAGATAACCCTGGTGTTCCGGGGCCGGGAAATTACGCACATGGATGTTGGTCGTGCTGTTATCGAGCGGGTTGCAAAAGAGTTGCAGGATGTGGCGGTTATTGAGAACCAGCCGCGTGTAGAGGGGCGTAATATGTATATGATTGTTGCTCCTAAAGTAAAAAAATAGCGAATTTCAATCCATAATTCAGTACATAACAAGAAGGAGCTAATTCATGCCAAAGATTAAAACTAACCGCGGCGCTGCCAAGCGCTTCAAAAAATCCGCTACAGGCCGGATCAAGCGAGGCAGCGCATACACAAGTCATATCCTGACCCCCAAGTCAACCAAGCGCAAGCGTAACCTGCGCGGTGGTTCCATGGTGGCTGCTGTTGACCAGAAAAACATTGCACGCCTGATCCCATACAAATAAATAACGATATCCCTCCACCAGTGGTGAGGGGGTACACATGCCAAGAACCATGAGGAAATTGTCTCCCCTTATGGATCTGGCCATTTTACCGATGAAGGAGTAGTAAGTATGCCACGCGTAAAAAGAGGATTTAAAGCGAGACGCAGACGTAACAAGGTTTTAAAGCTTGCCAAAGGTTACCGCGGCGCACGGAGCAAACTGTTCCGCAGTGCCACTGAAGCGGTTGACCGGGCTCTGAATTATGCCTTCCGTGACCGTCGCGTCAAAAAACGTGATTTCCGCAGTCTCTGGATCGTCCGTATCAATGCGGCTTCCCGTCTCAACGGACTGTCATACAGCAAGTTCATTTTTGGGCTTAAAAAAGCCGACGTTCAGATCGATCGTAAAGTACTGGCAGACATCGCCGTGACTGATCCCAAGGGATTTGCGCAGATCGCGGATGTAGCCAAGGCAAGCATCTAGGATATTATCGTGTCGAACCGAAAAAAGGGAATGGGACTAAATCCCATTCCCTTTTTTGTAGGTTGATCGCGTCACCATTAAACTCTGTCGCAAAGGTAATCAAACTATGCGGGAACAGCTAGAAAAATTAAAAAATGAAACTCTGACTTCGATAAAATCAGCAGGAAATGTTGAGTTACTGCAGGATATACGCGTCAGAATGCTTGGCCGAAAAGGCGAGCTGACCGCTCTGATGAAAGGCCTTGGAGCGCTTTCCGCGGATGAGCGTCCGATAGTCGGGCAGTTGGTCAACAATGTTCGCGACGAGATCGAATCCGCTCTGGAAACCGCGCTTGCAGCGGCCAGGGAGCAGGCCAAGGTCGAGCGTCTCAAGTCGGAGAGGATCGACGTTACTCTGCCTGGAAGACATGCCTCCAGCGGTTCCAAACATCCTGTCTCCCTGATTATCGAAGAGGTCTGCGAAATATTTGCCGGTCTCGGTTTTGCGGTGGCCGAAGGGCCGGAAATCGAGCATGACTGGTATAACTTCGAGGCTTTGAATTTCCCCCCGGAACATCCTGCCCGTGATATGCAGGATACGTTCTTTGTCGAAAACAACCTGCTGTTGCGTACCCATACCTCGCCGGTGCAGATTCGTACCATGCTCAAGCAGAAGCCCCCACTGCGAATCATCGCTCCCGGCACGGTTTACCGCTGCGACTCCGATGCGACCCACTCCCCCATGTTTCACCAGATAGAGGGTTTGATGGTTGATTCCGGTATCACATTTGGCGATCTTAAGGGGATTTTGACGGTATTCACCAATCAGCTGTTCGGCCAGAAGACGGGAGTGCGCCTGCGTCCCAGTTTTTTCCCGTTTACCGAGCCGTCGGCCGAGGTTGACATCGCCTGCGTGATTTGTGGCGGCAAAGGGTGTCGGGTCTGCAAAAACAGCGGCTGGCTGGAGATACTCGGGGCCGGAATGGTTGATCCCGAAGTATACAGGCATGTCAATTATGATGCGGAAAATATTTCCGGATTCGCATTCGGAATGGGGATCGAGCGCATTGCAATGTTAAAGTACGGCATTAATGATATGCGGCTACTCTTCGAAAATGACGTGCGTTTTCTCCGGCAGTTCTAATCCAATAACACAGATGGTGTCCTGATATGAAAGTTACCTACAATTGGCTTAAGGAATATGTTGATTTCGATCTGTCTCCGGATCAGCTCGCGGACCTGTTGACCATGCTCGGGCTTGAGGTCGAGGCGATGGAGCGTCTTGGTGAAGGATTTGACGATGTAGTGGTCGCGCTGGTCGAGGAAAAACGCCAGCATCCCAATGCCGACAAGCTGTCGCTCTGCCGGGTCAATAATGGCAGCGAAGTGCTGGACGTCGTCTGTGGCGCCCAGAACTTCAAGCAGGGCGACATGGTCGCACTGGCCCAGATCGGCGCCGTATTGCCGGGAGACTTCAAGATCAAAAAGTCGAAGATACGCGGTGAAGAGTCCTGCGGAATGCTCTGCTCGGAGAAGGAGTTGGGTCTGGCCGACGAAAGCGCCGGCATTATGGTCCTTCCCGGCAGTGGTCTGGTTCTGGGCACACCGCTGTTTTCTGCGCTGGGATTGAAGGACACGCTCTTCGAAATCGGCCTTACGCCAAATCGTGCCGACTGCCTCAGTGCAGTGGGTATCGCTCGTGAAATAGCCGCGAAACTTGGACTGCAGGTCAGATATCCAGCCTCAGCCGTGGTTGAAAGCGGAGAAGCGGTTGAATCCGTGATCGGAGTGGTGGTTGAAGCAGCCGATCTCTGCCCCCGATATGCTGCCCGCTACATTTCAGGATGCAAAATATCGCCTTCACCGGAATGGCTGGTGAAGCGGCTGAATGCAATCGGCATCCGTTCAATCAATAATGTCGTGGATATCACCAACCTGGTGATGATGGAGTTGGGCCAACCGCTGCATGCTTTTGACTGCGACCGGCTTGCAGGAAAACGGATCGTCGTGCGCCGGGCGGGAGAGGGGGAGCCGTTTACAACCCTTGACGGGCAACAGCGCGCACTTGTTCAGGATGACCTGGTGATCTGCGATGCCGAGCGTCCGGTGGCTCTGGCCGGTGTCATGGGCGGCCTGAATTCGGAAATCGAGAATACAACCACCTGTATCCTGCTGGAGAGCGCCTGCTTCAAGCCGGCCGCCGTCCGCAAGACCAGCAAGCGGCTTGGCCTGCATACCGAGTCGTCCCATCGTTTCGAGCGTGGTATCGATATCGGCGGAGTTGCGCGGGCGCTTGACCGTGCCGCCGCGCTGATCGTGGAACTGGCCGGCGGGACCATGGCCAGGGGTGCGCTGGATGTTTATCCCGGCAAGTGCGAACCGGTCTCGATCCCTTTCCGTCCGGAACGGGCAAACAGCCTGATCGGGATTGATCTTGCCAGGGAAGAAATCCTTGATATCCTGACTCGTCTTGAATGCCTGGTGGTTGAAGGCGCTGCCGGAATCGTGCAGGTGGAGCCGCCCAGTTATCGTATCGATATAGAGCGCGAGATAGACCTGATCGAAGAGGTGGCCAGGCTCAACGGTTTTGACCGGATTCCCGCCAGCATGCCGATTGCCAGGATTACATCGGATCGTCCTTCACGACACCAGCAGCTTGAAAAACGGGTTAGGAACATCCTTGTTGATCACGGCATGAACGAGATCATCAATTTCAGTTTTACCGATCCCGGGTCCGCGGGAAAACTGATGCTGCGCGAGGATGACCCGCGTCGCAATGCAATCCGCTTATCGAACCCGTTGGTTGATGAACAGTCGGTCATGCGTACCACGCTTTTGCCCGGTCTGCTGGAGACGGTTGCCCGTAATATCAACTTCCGCTCGCTTGATCTGAGCCTGTTTGAAATGCGCCGTGTCTATATGCCGTCTGCCGGAGACGACATGCCGACGGAGCCGATCTTCATCGTGGGGGCCATGACCGGCTCCCGCGACGGTGACGGCTGGAGTCGTCCCAATGAGCCGGTTGATTTTTATGATGCCAAGGGTGTTGTTGAGGCGCTGCTTGAGCTCATCGGTGTAAAAGGGGCTTCATGGCTGTCCGATTCTGTCGAACCTTACTATCATCCGGGCAAATCCTGCCGCATCATGGCTGGCCGCGATCAGATCGGTTCAGTTGGCGAAATACATCCAACAGTACAGGAAAACTTTGGTATCGAAAAACAGGTCTTCTGTTTTGAACTTGATTTTGAAAAGTTGTTGAAAAATTCCAAGACAGGATCTTCGATCACGGCCCCATCCCGTTTTCCGGACAGCACCCGCGATATTGCCATGTTGGTGCCGGATGACCTTCAGTCCGAAAAAGTGGTGGAGTGTGTTAAGGGTGTCAAAGCCAAGGAAATCGAGCAAATACAGATATTTGATGTTTATCGTGGCAAGGGGATTCCGGATGGATATGCAAGTATTGCAATCAGAATCCGCTACCGTTCTTATGAACGAACCTTGACGGATGACGAGATCAGTTCCATTCACAAAAAGATAACCGACAGCCTGATAAATAAATTACAGGTTACTTTGCGATAAAATCTGTTGCGAAATGCCGAACCCTGTGGTATAAAATTTTTCCTTTTGTTTCAGAGTATTAACTATGTTTAGTTTGAGGTAGTCATGACCAAAGCCGACATCGTAGAAAGAATTCATCAGAAGATTGGTTTCTCCAAGAAAGAATCGGCTGAAATGGTCGAAACTGTCTTTGGACTCCTGAAAAACACCCTGGAATCCGGTGAAAAGATAAAAATTGCCGGTTTCGGAAACTTTGTGGTTAAACAAAAAGCTGACCGAAGGGGGAGAAACCCCCAAACAGGTGAGACCATTACAATCAATGCCCGCCGTATCCTGACTTTCAAGCCAAGCCAGGTTCTGAAAAACGCAATTAATACTGAAGAAAAATAATCGCGGCACAGGTTGGTTCAGATGGCCACGACCTTACCTGACAAGCTGTATTACAAGATCGGCGAGGTCGCTGAGGCTGCCAGGGTAAGAACCTCGGTTCTCAGGTTCTGGGAGTCCGAGTTTACCTTTCTGAAGCCTGAAAAAAGTGCGACCGGACAGCGCCTTTATTCAAAACGGGAAGTTGATCTTATTCTTCAGGTCCGACACCTGCTCTATGAAGAGAAATTTACTATCGAAGGTGTCAAAAAAAGGATTTCCCCAAAAGGGAAATTGATTAACGCCGAGGATCAGATTCCAACCTGCACGGAGAGTGATGTTTCCGGTTTATTGCAGGAAGTGCGTCGAGAACTTCAGGAATTACGAAATATTTTGTAGTTTTACCGGTGCGTAGCGCAGCCTGGTAGCGCACTAGACTGGGGGTCTAGTGGTCGCTGGTTCGAATCCAGTCGCACCGACCAATAATAGAGGGCCAGCAGGTTTAACCTGCTGGCCCTCTTATTTTATGATTTCACACTGCAATCAATATGGTATGTATAAACGTAGGGGCAAACCTCGTGTTTGCCCCTACGTTGGGCGATTACAAGAATCGCCCCTACAGACCAATCGCATGGTTTGCTACTTGGATGCCGCCATACGCTCCTTGACGTAAATTGCCATGGCTCGGTCGTGATTACGAATGTGCTGAATCACCCAGCGCACCATCTTGCCGGTCAGGGCCACGGCAAGCTCCCTGGATGCGCCCTCTTCATCGATTCTGTTCCGAAGTTCACGCGCATCTCGCGTGAAATCCTCGTGTTCACGACGTTGCTCTTCAATACGTGGGTAGTCATACATCTGCATATAGCGCTCCTCGGTAACAAAATGCAGTTGCGCATAATCGGCCAGAAAAGCCGCCATCTCCGCCAGAATCTCTTTGCCGCTGCCATCCTGAACCGCTTGGGAAAAAGTGGTGAAATGCTCCACTATGGAGCGGTGCTGCTGATCTAGTTCGTCAATTCCAACTATAAAAGTATCATTCCATTCAATGCTCATATAACCTCCCTTCGAGTTTAATCAGGTCTGCAAGATAGGTTGACTCAGTCCTCGACCACCTGTACGAAAATGCCCTGTGGGGGCGGGTTTTTGCGGTAATGGCTCCGGATCAGAATAACGCTTGCCTGGTCCAGCACGCAGCCACGTTGCATCAGCAGCACGCCTGATCCGCTTTCCACATCGCGGGCAATGGTCATGCCCGGCGCAAGTTCAAGCGGACCGACCTCAACCTCGAAATGCGATCCTGATTTCTTGCCTTCAAAATACACTACCTTGGTGATTCCCTGAAAACGGGTTACCAGCTGCGGATCGAGCAGAGTCCCGCCGCGGAAACGGGCGCTCATCAGCGCGTAATCGGCGCGGTTATGTTCAACCGAGCGGGCCGCTTTTTCGATATGGTCGGCAATCGTTATCAGGCGCGCTCCCAGCGGGATTGCATCGCCCTGCAAGCGGCCGGGAAAACCGTTGCCGTCGTACGACTCGTGATGGTGGCGAATCAGCGGCCCGATGCCGGCCAACTCTTCAACTTGACTGAACATCTCCTCACCACGCAGCGGATGCTGTCTGTATTCGATCGCCTCGCTCTCGGACATTTCCTCAAGATGCTTGTTCAGGTTCGAAACCAGGCTGCCGAATTTTCCCGCGTCATGCAACAGAGCCGCCAAACGGAAGATCGCCACCGTTTCGGAATCCAGGCCCATCTTGCGGGCGACGTCGGTCACCAGTGTGCTTACAGTCCGGGCGTGGACCGCGTTGCGGTCGCCCATTATCTCGAAAAAATTATCAAATGTCCGGCTGAGAATGGTCAATGGCGACCGTTCATCCAGGCTCTTTATGGCCTGGCTCTGTTCCCTGATGGTGGCGGTACTCTGCAGAAGCCGTTTCTTCAGGTTGTCGTTCCACTCCTCCAGTTCTTTCTTCTGGTTGCTGATGATATCGTTCAGTCGCCTTTTTTCGGACCCTTGGGCATACTGTTCAAGAGCAGTGCGGATTGTGTTAACCAGTTCCTGGTCATCCCATGGTTTCGAGATGTAGCGTCCCGCGCCCCCCTTATTGATTGCATCTATCGTGGCATTGATATCCGAGTAGCCTGTCAACAGGATCCTCTGGGCAAAGGGAGCGAATTCCTGCGAACGGCCGAGAAATTCCGCTCCATTCATGCCGGGCATGCGCTGATCGGAAACAATCAGGCCGACATTATCGAGTCCCCTCAGTTTTTCCAGTCCGGCTTCACCGGAGGAGGCGGTTTCGACAATGAAATCTTCATCCATCATCAAGCGTTTCAATGCCCGCAGGATGTTTTCCTCGTCATCAACAAACAGCACGGTTACAGGTTGTTCATCAGTCATTGCTCCGAACCTCCTCGGATATCGGCAGGAAAAGTTCCATCAGCCGCGGATAAAAATGAGTCGCATTCTTCTCATGCATTATTTATACATGCGCTCCAGTGCGTTGCGGATAGGCTGCTCGTCGTCTACAAAAAGTACTGTTCGCACGTTCAAACCTCCAGAAAAACCGCCACGGCGGCTTCACAGTCATTTATGGTAACCAGAGATCCCATCACCCGCCAAGATTTATCGTTCAGTTGAATAGTCGTGTCCAGTTTTTTCTCTTCGCGGATGCGGCTGACCAGAGCCGAAAATTCCGATGAGCAATTGTGTTTCACATCTCCACCCAGGATTGTCTTACAGATTCCACCGAGTATCGACATCCCCTTGGTATTGCAAAGCGCAATCATGCCCGCATCATCTATGCCGACAACTCCTACCGGCAGGGTGCCGAGAATCCCCTGGGAGAATTCCAGCACCCGGTTGCGCAGTTCCAGCTGTTCGGTGCGCTGCAGCACCTTTTCTTCCAGGGCATGATTTGCTGTTTCCAGTTCGGACAGCAGTTCCCGGTTTCGCTGCAAAAGGAAATAGCGTTCCAGGCAGTTCTGGATAGTCACCCGTAACTCTTCGTCATTCCAGGGCTTGGGGATGAATTTGTATATATGCCCTTCATTGATTGCCGCTACGATTGCTCCGGCATCGGCATAGCCGGACAGCACGATGCGGACGGTTTCCGGCCAGCGGTCGTAGACGGCCTTGAGAAACTCGACACCGTTCATCACCGGCATGCGGTAATCCGAAATTATCACCTGAAAAGGACCGGTTTCTTCCAGAATATCCAGCCCTTCCTGCCCGGAAGCTGCGGTCACGATCTCATAGTCGTCATCAAGAAATATCCGCTCCAGAGCCCTTAGCACATTGCGCTCGTCATCAACACATAAAATTCTAACGGGTTCATTTGTGCGTTCCATTAGATGATCCTTTCCGGCACACATCAATTACTGCTTTTACCATTCAAGGCCGCCCTCAATCGCAAGGCAAGTTCGGTGGGCATCAACGGTTTCATCAAAAGTTCCGCTCCATCTTCCAGCAGGTTTCTGTCACTGATAAGATCGGACGGGTAGCCGCTTGTATAAACAATTCTTGTGTCCGGGTTGATATTGTTGATTTCACGAGCAGCTTCCCTGCCATTTTTATTGGGCATGATGATATCCATCAGCACCAGGCTCACATCATGTTTATGATCGGAGAAGATGTCAATTGCCTCCTGCCCATCTCTGGCAAACAGTACCGAATAACCCAGGCTGGTAAGAAACAGCTCGAGATATTGCCTGATGGCGGCTTCGTCATCCACGACCAGAATGGTTTCGTTTCCTCCCGGCAGCGGCTCATGGCAAACTTTTGACGCGTTAGGTGAAACCTTCTCTTCCATCAGCGGCAGCAATATTCTGAAGGTAGTGCCTTGTCGCGGTTCGCTGTAGACGCTGATGTGACCTTTATGCTGACTTACTATCCCGTAGATGATCGAGAGTCCCAATCCCGTGCCGCGGCCGGATTCCTTGGTGGTAAAAAACGGTTCGAAGATCTGCTGCCGGGTGGCTTCATCCATGCCGATGCCGTTGTCGGCTACCGTGATGATTGCATGGCGCCCCGGCGTGCCATAACCGTGCATCTGAATAAATGCCTGGTCAATTTCGATCAGGTCGGTATCGATTGTGAGAATACCGCCATCCGGCATGGCATCCCGTGCATTTGTAGCCAGGTTCATGAGTACCTGCTCAATGTGTCCGCAATCGGCAAATACCTGGAGATTCTCTTGTTTGAGGGAGATTGACAGCTTGATGTCTTCTCCGATGATTCTGCGGAGAAATATATCCACATGCCTGATGCAGTCGTTGAGATTTATCGCTCGCAGATGCATCTCCTGCTTTCTGCTGAAGGTCAAGAGGCAGCGGGTCAGATTCGCGGCCCTGTCGGCAGCGGCAAGTATATTGTCGATCTTGTCCCGTTGCGGATCATCTACGGACATTTTCATCTGCATAACGGTGCCGAAGCCGATGATCACGGTCAGCAGGTTGTTGAAATCATGAGCGATACCGGCCGAAAAGCGTCCGATCGCCTCCATTTTCTGCACCTGCCGAAGCTGCTCCTCCAGACGTTTCTGCTCGGCGATGTTAAGTTCAAGTTCCATGTTGGTGCGTTCCAGATCGGCCATCTTCTTTTCCAGCTTGCGGAACAGAGCCTCGTTATAATCCTTTAGCAGCTCTCCCTCATTACCGGGGGGATCGGCGCAGAGTCCCGCGTCTTCGGGGCGGGAAACGGCAAGAACAGAACGGATGATGTCCATCAGGGCATCCGGCTCCTGGGGCTTGATGACAAAGCGGTCAGCCCCCAGGCTCAGGGCCAGCTCCTCGTCTTTTTTCTCGGTAAAGGTGGCGGTATAGAATATGAAAGGTATCTGTTTCAGGCGTTCGTCGCTCCGCCACTCCCGGCAGAGGGCATAGCCGTCCATTACCGGCATCAGGATGTCTGAAAGTATCAGGTCGGGAGGGATCTCCCGGGCCAGCTGAAGTGCTTGGGCGCCATTGATGGAAGATTGCACCTCAAACCCGTTTCCCTTGAGGAGCACTTCAAGGTAATACAGATTTTCGGCAATATCGTCGACTATCAGTATACGTTGCATGATTTTTGTCCTTACTCTTCCCGGCAGGGCAGGTGCTGCTCGACCTGCTGCATGAAGGTGTCCGGGTTGATCGGTTTTTCGATATAGCCGTTGCATCCCGCCGCAATAGCCTTTTCCCTGTCTCCCGCCATGGCGTAGGAGGTTACCGCCACGATCGGAATGCCGGCAAGACCAGGGTTGGTGCGGAGCTGCCTGGCAACGGCATAACCATCCATGAGCGGCAGCTGGATATCAAGCAGGATCAGGTCAGGATTTATCGTGGCAGCGCTGTCGATTCCCTGCTGGCCATCCATCGCGGCAAAAACCTGATAGCCGTGCTTTTCCAGGATGAAGGTAACCAGATAGAGGTTCTGCTCGTTATCCTCGATGTACAGGATCTTCTTTTTCATGCCGTATTCCTTTCAAGCGGAAGTGAAAAACCGAATGTGCTGCCTTTTCCAGGGCTGCTCTCAGCTCGTATGCTGCCACCCATCAACTCCACCAGCTTTTTGCAGATCGAGAGTCCCAGGCCGGTGCCTTCGTATTTACGGCTCAGGCCGGTGTCAACCTGTTGGAACGGTTTGAACAGTCGGGCAAGATCGTTTTCCTTGATGCCGATGCCGGTGTCGGTTACCGTGGTTACATAATACTCCGCTTCACGTGCGCAATGAACCGAGATGCTGCCTTGATCCGTGAACTTCACCGCATTGCTGAGCAGGTTGAGAAGGACCTGTTCCGTCCGGCGAACATCGTTAGTAATCGTTCCCACGTCGAACGCCACCTCGACGGTTAAGTCCAGACCTTTTTGCTCGGCCAGCGGGCGCACGCTCTGCACGACCTTGGCGATCGACTCCTGCAGGTTGAACGGCTCCATTGACACTTTCAGCTGTCCGGCCTCGATCTTGGAGATATCCAGAATGTCGCTGATCAGGGAAAGCAGGTGATTGGCGCTCTTACGGACCATGCCGAGCTGTTTGGCCTGCTCTTCGTTGATCGCCCCGCCCAGGCCCTGCAGCAGAATGCCGGTAAAACCGATGATCGAGTTGAGCGGAGTGCGCAGCTCATGGGACATGGTGGCCAGAAATGCCGATTTGAGCTGGTCGGCTGTTTCAGCACGCTCCTTGGCTTCCTGAAGTTCCAGGGTTCTTTCGGCAACGCGTTGTTCCAGGCGCCGGTTGTTATCGATAAGCTCTGCATTCTGGAATTCTATGGTTTCCAGCATCACGTTGAAGGCCTTGACCAGTACCCCGATATCGTCATCGCTCTCCTGGTCCGCCCGTACCGAATAATCTTTCTGCTCACTGATCTGCTGGGCAGTATTTGTAAGATTTGTAATCGGTGCCGATATGATCTTCTGCAGTCGCGATGACAGTATGAATGCTGCCAGGCATGAACCCAGCATGATCAGAACGGTGGATACAAGATAGTTCTTCCAGACCGTGTCAAGTTCCGTGAGGCTGGCTTGCATACATACGGAGCCGATCCGTTTTCCTTCAAAAATCATCGGTTCGAAGACAACCAGGCGCCGGGGTTCAAATCGATGCAGCTTTTCATACACAGGCGTGGGAAAAGTCTCCGTCTCTTTGCCAGCCGACTTATAGGTTGCAAAAACGGAACCGTTTTCCGTGTAGATGCGGGCGCCGGTGACCGAAGGTTTGACCCGCAGTGATGCAAGGTTTTCCCGTGCAAGATCCGGGTCATCGAACAACAGTGCGGCGTTGGTCCGCTCGGCAATAAGCATCGAAAGCGCCGAAAGATCCTGCACCATGTTCTGTTTGACCCGGTAGCGGTCAAAAACAGTGAAGGCGGTACCTGCCACCAGCAGACCGATGATCGTGGCTGCCATCGAGATAACCACCAGCTTCTTTTTGATCGGCAGTTTTTTTATAGCAGTAAGATTGAATAGTTGTCCTGTCATTGAACAACCCTCGCTATTTCGAGCAGCTTGGCGCTTACCTTCAGGCCGGCCTGGCGAACAGTCCGCTGGTTTATCTCGATCTTGACCCGCTCCTTTTCAGTAGTAAAACTGATCATGCCTCCCCGTTTTGCAAACTGGGGGATGTCGCTGACCGTCAGAACCCTTGTGCCCTGGAGACGCTGCAGAATATTGGGGACCTGGGACTCTTCGGAGCGGCTGATGAACAGCAGATGGCAGGAAGGCATCGAGTTCAGGTCTTTCACCCGAATGATCCTGAGCGGCCGCCCCTTGACTTCCCGGTTTGAAAGCTCACCCAGCATTGTGCGAATCGGATCGTTTCCGATTACGCAGATTCTGATCGGGTCGCTGTCGTCATCTGGCCACTCGATAAACTTGGTGAAATTGTAGATATAGGCGACCTTTACCTTGGTTTCCAGGCCGCCGGCCCGGACCGGCCGTACCTGATGGATTGCTGATGAAAAGCAGATAACAATCAGCGCAAAAAACGTCCGGATTAATATCAACCTTTTGCCGGATGTATCCATGGAAATCCCCTTCAAAACGTCAACTCCAGGCTGCCGAAGGCATTGAAGCCGGGGTCTCTGAACTGCCAGGGCATTTCATAACGATTATCGAACAGGTTGTTCAGATCAACTGTGGCATTCAGGGTGTAGTCTGCGTTTTTGAAGACCTTTTTTTGCGCCCTGATGTTCAACAGCTGATATGACCCGAATTTTCTGCGATTGCTCAATGATGTGCTGTCGTAATAGTCACCCACCATATGCAGATAGGGGGATACTGAAATATCCAGCGGCAGCCGGGCGGTTATACCCGCGTTGGCAATGTAGTCGGGAACAAAAGGTATGTCGGCGCCGTTCTGGTCACTGTCCAGCGGGTTTTCCACCCGGCTGGCCGTGTAGGTCAGGTTTGCAAACCAGCGTACCGCTTCGGCAAACTTGTGATCAATGTTCAGTTCAAAACCGTAGGAGAGTGCATTTCCGGCATTCATCGACCTGCTCTGGGACGGGGTAGCGCTGATCACATTTTCCACGATTGCGTCATCGACCTGGTTAAAGAATCCCCTGATGCCGATAATCATCGTGTCCATGGGGCGCAGGTCCAGCCCGATATCGGAGCCGATACCTTTTTCCGGCTTGAGGTCAAGACTTGGCAACTGTCCGTTCTGGCCGGGCACTCCGGCGCTGGCGGCGCTCAGGGTTCCACCGAGCTGCTTGGCTGAGGGAGCCACGAAACTTGAGGCGGCGTTGCCGTAAAGTGCAATTCCGGGTGTTAGGTTGTAGCGGAGTCCGGTGCTCCAAAGGAACGAGTCCCATGAATTCTCCCGTTTTGCCGGTGAAATTCCATTAAATAGATCGTAGGAGTGGCTGGTGTAGTTGAAACGGCCTCCGGCTCTGAATACCCATTTGTCCAGTACATATTTCTCCTGCAGGAAAAGGCCGGTAGAGTAGGCACTTACATCAGTGCCGGTTTTTTTGATGCCGTCAATCTCTGCAAAAGTCTTGTATGTTGCGACCTGGGAATCGGCTCCGAACGTCAACATACTGCTGCCGGCATGGCTGAAGTTGATGGTCAGGTCGGAGGGAAAGATGCTCTGTTCCACTCCGTCATGCTCGCGCAGTCCCAGATCCGCCGGAAAATTGTCTTCCGCCCAGCGGCGGTCATAGTTGCGATAGCCGCTCTTAAGTTGGAAGTTAACCGTCTGGGTGATCTGGTTGGAGTAGGAGGCGTTGATGGTGTCATATTTGTGGGTGAAATCGCGATTGGGCCGGCCGGCATCTCCGCTATGCTGGGTATGGTGAGCAAAGAGTGACAGCTTGTGGTCATCGCGGTCAAAAAGATAGGTGAGTTTTGCATACAGCCTGGTTTTTTGGTATTCGGGGTTATTGATGATATTCAGCCAGGAGTTGGGTGTGCCGTAGTTGGTGTAGTCGGACTGCTCATAGCTTGCGCCGATGAAATAGTTGAGGTTTTCTTTTCTGTCCTGGTGGAACAGGCGACCGGTAAGGGTGTTGTAACTTCCTCCTCCCACCATGACGCGGGTGGCGGGAGAATCAATCCTGTCCTTGAGAATGAAATTTGTGATACCGGCCAGCGGAGCTTCATTGCCGGCAAAGTCCATGGTCAGGTAGTTGGAATACATGACCGAGGCCGGCCCCTTGTGAATCTCAACCTGACCGAAGGCCCAAGGATCAAGGCTCATGGCGTCGGCAAAGGAATCAATCGGCAGGCCGTCCAGAAGATAGCCGTTATATTTCGGCCCCAGGCCGCCGAATGAGCCCCAGTTGGCGTCATTGCGGGAAAGCGGGTTTACAAACTGCCCGGAGCTGTATTTGAGCAATTCGGCGATATTCCCGTTGTAGGTGGTCTGCTGATCGAATTCTTCCGGATAATATAGCTCAACTTTTTGTGTCACAGTCTCCTGGGACTGGCCAATCTTGGTATCGGTAATCACCAGGTCTGACAGTTTATCCAGGCTCAGATCGTAGATGTTTCGATCAAGTGCCAAGGCAGCTCCGCATGTGTAAAAAAACGTAACCAGGCACACTGTTGCTCCGGAAATAATCATATACATGCTGATTCCTTTCAGGCGATGTTTGCGTCTTAACGGATGTCTTCGTCATAAGAGCAACCTCCTCCGGCGATGGAATGTCCCTGTTCAGGTCACTCATGATCCTCGTCTTCCGTAACCCGGTTACGCCCCCTGCTCTTGCTGAGGTACATGTGCCTGTCTGCCCGACCGACTATCGTTTCAATCGTATCATCCGGTCGCGACATGGTCGCGCCGATGGAAACTGTGACATTCAGTTTGTCTTTTCCTGCCATGATAAAGCTGTTTTCAATCAGCATGCGTATTCGTTCAGATACGGATTTGACTATTACCTGACTTGCTCCGGGAAGTATGACAATAAACTCCTCGCCCCCCCACCTTGCGACCGAATCCATCTTTCTCAATGAAAACGATATGGACTTGGAAACCATTACCAGCACATCGTCGCCGGTCTTATGGCTGTATTGATCGTTGAATCTTTTGAAATGATCGATATCGATGAACAAAACGCCAAAGGGAATGTCATGTGTCCGCAGCTCGTAGATTCGCGTGGAGAGCGTCATCTCTCCGTATCTGCGGTTGCCCACCGTGGTGAGCTGATCCAGGTAGGCGTCCTGTTTCAACCGCTCATATTCGTGCAATATCTGCAACGAGCTGGAATTGTCGCTGAATATCTCCACCGCACCCAGGATTTGGCCGGCATCATCGCGCACCGGTGATGTCCTGACCGAAACCGGAACGCGATGACCGAAGGCGTGGTGCAGAAACACGCTGGACTCGCGTGTCTTGCCGTCCTGCATCGTGGCCGCCAGCGGGCAGCCATGCTGACAGAGTTGATGGCCATTCGCATCTATATGTCGCAGCAGGTTGTCCGAACAGCGCGATCCGATAACTTCCGACCTGTTGTAGCCGGTAATGCGTTCGGCCGCGTTGTTCCAGTAGGTAATACGCCTGTCGAGATCGACGAAATATACGCCGTCAAACATGCTGTCCAACAGCTTTTCAGCGGATATATGATTCATCTGGCTGTAACCCCTTGTCTGATTTTACAACGATGTTTTTAATATAGCATGGTTTGCGTAAAACTCATGCCGATACTGATCACCATGGATTGTTTTATAACGATTTACCGTGATTCACCGCATCGTCTTTTTTCGACGGTCCGCTCACCGGCAGTCTTACCGTAAAGGTGGTCCCTTGCCCCGGTTCACTTTCCACGCTGATTTCACCGCCATGTTTGCGAATGATGTCGTAACTGATGGAAAGTCCCAGGCCGGTCCCTTTTCCAACTTCCTTGGTCGTGAAGAATGGCTCGAAAATGCGTTGCCGGATTTCCTCAGGTATGCCGCAGCCGGTATCGGTCACCGAGACATTGATGTCGGCTCCGTCGCTCCAGGTCCGGACAGTAATACTGCCCTGTTCTCCTTCCATGGCATGGGCGGCATTTACCAGCAGATTCAGGAAAACCTGGTTCAGCTGTTGCGGGTAGCAGCGTATTTCGGGGATATCTCCGAAATCGCGATTGAGGGATGCCACGTATTTGATTTCGTTCCAAGCGATATTGATGGTTGTCTCCAGGGCCTCGTTCAGGTTGATCAACGCCTGTTCGGCATTGTCAACCCGCGAGAAGCTCTTCAGGTCCTGAACGATGCGGCGTACCCGACCCGCGCCGTCCAGGCTCTCGATGATCAACTGGCGGGCGTCTTCCATGATGTAGTCGATCTTGAGGCGTTTGCGGGTCTCCTTGAGCAGGTCGGCTCCGGGGGCTTCAGCCAGCGCCCGGTCACCGGCAGTTATGAACTCAGACAGGCGCTCGATGTACTTGGTCAGAGTGGTGAGATTACTGGATATGAACCCCATCGGATTATTGATCTCGTGGGCAACACCGGCCGCCAGCTGGCCGATGGAAGCCATCTTCTCCTGCTGGAATATCTGCAGCTGGGCCTCCTTCAGTTCGGTATAGGCTTTCTCCAGTTCCATGCGACTCTTGGCCAGCTCGGCCTCATCGGCTTTCCGGTCAGTAATGTCCTCCTTGACCGCCAGATAGCCGGTAATTACGCCGCTCTTGTCAAACAGTGGTGAAATGGATGCAAATTCCCAGTACAGTGACCCGTCCTTGCGTTTGTTGCGGAATTCGCCGCGCCATTCCTTCCCGGCTGAGATCACGCGCCATAGATCGGTATAGTAGTCTTCCGGCATTTCTCCGGACTTGAGAATGCGCGGATTCATGCCGATGGCCTCTTCCGCGGAGTAGCCGGTGGTCTGGGAAAATTTTGGGTTTACATATTCGATTAAACCTTGGGTGTCGGTTATCACGATGGTAGCGGGACTCTGTTCGATCGCGCGGGACATCTTCCTGATCTGGTCGTCCATTCTCCGCTGTTCGGTGATATCAACGAAAGCGCCGACAACCCCGGCCAGAGTGCCATCGGTGTTTGAAAACGGCGCCTTGCTGACCAGTATGTTCCGGACCATTCCATCGGCCCGCACCAGTTGTGTCTCATAGCGCTCGCTTCTGCCGGAATCGAGAATGTATTGCTCTTTTTGACTGCTTACATCGCCGTAGCTTTCCGGCATGATGTCCTGAAGAGTATGTCCGATGATCTCCTGGGCCGTTTTACAGAAAAAAATCTTGAAAGCCGCGTTGCACCCCAGGTAGGCGCCTTTGGTGTCCTTGTAATAGACCGGGTTGGGGATGGCGTCCATGATCTCCTGCAGAAAGAGATTGTGGGCGGTCGTCGCTTCCTGGGCCAGTTTTCTTTCGGTTATATCCTCAAGCGTTTCGATCACGGCAATGATTTCATTGTTGTTGTTCTTGATCGGCGCCGCTTCAAAGAAGATGTAGCGCCGTTTTCCGCCAAGGTTCTCGTACCACCCCTCGGCCCGCAGAGATCCTTCATTAAACAGGGAGGTTGAATGACTGGAATATAGCTCATCAGCGCGTTCCATGGTGTGATCCATTACCAGGTCGGCCAGGACTGGGCGTTTTGACGGATAAAATGGAGTCCATTGCTGTTTGGTTCCGGTCATTTGAAACGAACTTTTACCGGTCAGTTTTGCCAGCGCTCCGTTCCAGAAGATAATCTTGTGATTGCGGTCAATGACAAACATCGGTGCTGCAGCATGCTGGATGATGCCGCTGAAAAAATCCTTCTCTTCCTTGAGCAGCTGTTTCGTGTCGTGCACTTCCTTCATCATGTTGTTAAAGGCGTCGGCCAGCCGTTCGATTTCGTCGCCGGTGCGCAGTTCAATCGGTTGCCATGTCTGATCTTTTGCGCCGGCAGCATCCATATGGGCCGTGAGCTGGCTTAACGGATGCGTCAACCGGCGGGTTACAAGCCAGACGACTACCAGTGACAGCATGGTGCCGCCGACTGATATCAGCGTGGCTGTAAGCGCCAGTACCCTCAGGGGATTGAAGGCTTCCTTGTAAGGAATATTGCTGCCCAGTATCCAACCGGTCCGGCCAACCTTCTTGAACGAACTCAACATGTGTTGACCGCTGGAATTCATGTTATCCAGCGATCCTTCAAACCCACGCAAAGCCTGATCTATACCCCGGTTTATTCCTTCGGGGATCGGTTCGAGAATTCGTTTTTTGTCAGGGTGCATCAGTATGGTACGTTCATTGATGAGAAACAGGTACCCGGATTCTCCGACACGCTCGGATGAAAGGTCGGTGAGAAATTCGCCGGTTAACAGAGAATGGTAGCCGGCCAGCAGTCCGATGATCCGCTTATTGCCATCGCGAACCGGAACGGCCATTGCTATCATCGGGGAGTGGGGCGGCACGCTCAGGCGAAATGGGGCTGATATGATCGAATTGCCGGATCGAAGAGGTTCGCTGACATAATCACGAAAGCGCAGATCTTTTCCGACCAGCTCCGGAAATCCCATGCTTTCGGCAATTACCCGTCCGTCCGTGCCGATCACCAGGAAACCGGCGTCGAATATCATTCTGGCGGGGCTGGCGTGAGTAAGGAAATGCTTAAGTTTCCCGGGGTCAGCCATGGCATGGCTGTCAATATCGGCGGCTTCCAGTGACAGCTGGCGGCGGGCAAACTCTATGCGACCGTTCAGTTGCCCGGCAATTTCCGAAACCAGCACGAATTGCTGTTTGAAGATACTTTCCTTGAGCAGGGTGTGGAAGTATGAAAACAGGGTCGAGGAGACGGCAACGACCAGCAGGGAAACCGTGATGAAGGTGGTTATGGTTACCTTGGTCTTGATGCTCGATTTCTGATCTTTCTGGTCAGGCTTCATGCTGCCTCCGCTGGCTGGTGTATGCATGGTAATAATTCAGAAAGGTTATACCATGTTTTTACATCAAAGCTTACGTGCTGCCACTGTTTATGTTTTATGCATAAAAAAATCCGACAACTGATAAAGCAGTTATCGGATCATATAAATGGCGCGCCGAAACAAATGATAATCTGTACTGGGAAACAAGCATTGATATCAATGGGATATGATTCTTTGCTAAATTAAAAACGAGCGAATGCGATGTGACTCCGCCTCTCCATTAACACGCAACTTTTCGCAAAAGTCGTGAAAATAACGAAGCCGATTTCAGATAATCGGCAAAGTCTTCTTCTTTCGCCCTGCTTTTCATGAGGTGTGATCGATTATGTTATTTTAAAACTTCTCAAATTCATCGTCCAGTTGATCTGAGCTGGTGTGTCCCAGTTGGAGTTTTATGCCACCACCCAATATACGCTTGGCCGGTGTTGATGCATTTTTGACATGAGCGATTTGAGTTTTTTTAGCTGGTTTGCGAGATGCAACGGCTGTTGTTCGACGTGCCTCCTGATTTCCAATGTTGAAGAAGCTTATTGATTCCTGCAGTTGCTCTGCCTGGCAAGAGAGCTCTTCCGAAGTGGCTGCCATCTCTTCGGATGCAGAGGCGTTCTGCTGGATGACTTGGTCGAGTTGCTGGATGGCCTTGTTGATCTGTTCTGCGCCGGTATCCTGCTCTTTGCTGGAGGCGGTAATTTCCTGAACAAGTTCAGAAGTTTTTTGAATATCCGGCACCATCTTGGTCAGCATTTCTCCTGCCTGCTCGGCAATTGCTACGCTACGCTTGGAAAGCCCGGATATTTCACCGGCAGCCGATTGGCTTCGCTCTGCCAGTTTACGGACTTCTGATGCAACCACAGCAAACCCCTTGCCGTGTTCACCGGCGCGTGCAGCTTCAATGGCTGCGTTTAGCGCTAATAGGTTGGTTTGACGGGCAATCTCTTCAATAATGCTTATTTTTGTAGCTATTTCTTTCATTGCCGCTACGGTTTCGAAGACAGCCTTGCCTCCCTCTTTGGCATCAACAGAACTCTTAATGGAAATTTTTTCTGTCTGCATAGCGTTATCGGTATTCTGGCGAATGCTTGAGGCCATTTCTTCCATTGAAGAAGAGACCTCTTCGGCGCTGGCGGCCTGCTCAGTTGCTCCTTGCGACATCTGCTGGGCCGTTGCTGAAAGTTCCTGGCTGCCAGAAGCAACATTTTCTGCAGCTCCTTGGACTTCCGTTACAACTTCCTTCAGTTTGGCGACCATGTTGGCAAGAGACTCCATCAATTCATCATTTTCACTTCGCTTCTTCAAGTCCACCATCAGATTACCATTAGCCATCAACCTGGCATTGGCTGTTATAGCGTTAAGTGCTTCTATGTTTTGCTTGATTGAAACATTTATTTTTTCAAAGTTATCGGCAATCGCACATGTATCCTCATCACTTTGCGCAACCGTGGTGTTAACATTAAGGTCACCTTTGGCCATTTTATCCATGTTTATAAGCAGATTAACAACTTCGTTCGATTGAAACCGAGCCTGTTTATCTGCGATTCTCGCAGCCTTCTTGACTGCAGTTTGATCGACTACAATTTCGTAGGCACCAATAACATTTCCTCGACGATCTTTAATAGGTACACCTGTGTAAGCAATATCAAGATCTAGGCCAGCCATCGGATGAGCATCGGTCTCACTGTTGACTATCTGACCACTGTTTATGGCACGGCCGCATGCACAACGGTCGGTGCGGCAGTCCGAGGTCTTGAAGTGATCATAACACTTGACACCTATGCATTGCTGTGGGCTCTTACCGCCTACCTTGGCTCCTACTTCATTCATGTAGAGGATGCTAAAGTCCTTGTCTATCACCATGATCGGTGCAGGCATGTTGTCAAGGAAACCCACTAGGCGGTTGACAGTGTCGTTGACTCCAGCCACGATCTGCTGAAAATCGCCATTGTGCGTGTTGGCATCAGCACGGGTGGTCAGCTTGCCTTCAACTGCAGCCATGGAGAGCATATTGGCGTCGGCTGTCAGAGAATTGATAGCACCAACGCAGGTATTGATAGCATCGTTAATTGTGTCAAACGCTGCTTTTGCTGACTGAGTATCTTCATCAGCATCCGCAATAATTAAGTCAAAGTTAGTATTTCCAAGGGCAAGTTTGGACAGCCCTGCAACTATTTTGGATGTTTCGGAGTTTTGATAGTCAGAAACTTTCTGGGCAATCCGTGCTGCTTTCTTAACAGCAGTCTGGTCGGTCACAATCTCAAAAGCTCCGATTACCTTCCCGGTACTGTCCTTGATCGGTACACCGGTATACGCAATGTCCAGATCAAGACCATGGGTGGGATGTGCATCAGTTTCGCTTGAAGCAATCTGGCCGGTAGTGATTGCCTTGTTGCAGGCGCAGTTATGTGTCCTGCAGTCAGAGGTCTTGAAATGGTCATAGCACTTAGATCCCACAACCTGAGCTTGGCTCTTACCGCCAACTTTCGCCCCTATGTCATTCATGTATAATATATTGTAATCATTGTCTATAATCATTGCCGGTGCCGGCATGACATCCAGAAAACCGACCAATCCATTGATTGTAGAATTGATCCCTTCGATGATTTTCCGGAAGTCACCTTGATGCTTGGTAGCATCGGCACGATTAGTCAATTTGCCTTCAACTGCAGCTTTGGAAAGAATATTTGCATCAGAAATAATGGCTTTCATGTTTTGCCGCAACTTTTCTATCGTTTCGTTTATAAGCGTCTTTTTCCCTTGGAATTGCTCTATTGGCGCATCGAAATTACCCTTGCCAAACTCTGAAATACACTCCAATACTTTCTGCATATCCGTGTTTGCACTAAACCATCCCATTATAATGCCCTCCTTATAGTTATAAATCTACTCGGTGACTGAATCCAAGCCTTGTACTGCATTTAATTCAGTTGATGAAAATACTTTGTCGATATCGAGAATCATGACAAAACGGTTATTGTACTTCCCCATTCCCTTGAGGAAGTCGGTCCTGAGATGATTGCCGATGTGGGGCCCAGCCTCGATCTGAGACGGCTCCATTTCGATCACTTCCTGGACACTGTCAGCAAGTGCACCGAGGACAGCATTCTCGCTGTCAATATTGACCTCTACCACAATAATACAGGTGTTTACTGTCTGGGCGGTTTCTGGCATACCGAACTTAAGTCGAAGGTCTAGGACCGGTACCACGCAACCGCGCAGGTTAATGACACCTCGCATGAAATCAGGCACCTGCGGCACTTTCGTAATGATAGGTATCTCCAAAATCTCCCGTACCATGGCTACATCTACAGCAAACACCTCTTCGGCCAGCGTAAAGGTTAAATACTGGGTAGTCAGTAATTCGTCAGCCATTATTACCCCCTCCTGCATTATGCCCTCGTTTTCCTTTATGGAATGGCTTTTAAGCTCATAGGCATCAAACCATCCACCGCAACCGGACCACTTCAAAAACTGTTTCATTAAGTACCGGCTCGTCCGGGTTGGGAGACTAAATGATAAATTATTATATTCTAACTTGAAACAACAATCTATCATTCTTGATCTGAGATCAACTTTCCATTCCTTTTAGGACGCATATTAGTATCCGTACTTGAAAGTCGGTACGATTACCTCAAAGGAATTAACCAGCGTGGACATTCCACAATGGTGTCGTTCGCGGTACCGGCCAACTGCGGGAACGACTGCTTATTCGCATTTGCATTCAAGATGACATGTAAGCGTAGGGGCGAACCGTCGTGTTCGCCCAATCCGTGCCGAATTTATTCGGCAGCAAGACAGTGATTTTATTGTCATCTTGAACGCATCTTGGAATTAACCGGAATACTGAATTCTCGAAGGAATATCTGAAGCTTCTTGACGGGAAGTCGAGCTGAGAGGGCATCAGGCTATGGTACGTGGAAGTTACTGCTCGCTGGTGGGGGCCATAATACTGCCACGAAATAAAAAAATCTGAGCACCTCGCAAGAAGTACTCAGATTCAATGAAGTTTGGCGCGCCCGGACCGATTCGAACGGCCGACAACCTGGTTCGAAGCCAGGGACTCTATCCAGCTGAGCTACGGGCGCTGAATTTTTTGGACGATACCACAAAATCACCTCAATAATAAACAATTTCGTGCCGAGGCGAATTCAGTTGCCTTTTTGTCAAATTTTTTTACAATCCAATTATCCGCGCGTATTCGTGCCGATATCGGGAGTAATGGAGAAAAGATGCAAAGTATTAAAAACAACAACAGATTGACTTCCCGCAAGATTCTGTTTCGTGTGTTGCTGGTGGTGTTTCTGGTGGAGTCGGTCAACGAGTTGTTTGCTCTTTTTGGGCCGTCCCGCTCCGGTATCTATCACCTGCTGGAGAGTCTCATGCTGGTGGCGGTTAGCGGCCCGATCCTCTGGCTGACCATCGCGCGGCCGTTGAAACAGTCCGCCGAACAGCAGAAAAGAATCGAATATGAACGGGACCGCCTGCTTTCGCTGATGGAGTCGACCGTCGAGTCCTCCACGGACGGTATCGTCGTGTTTGACATGGATAAGCAGATTACAATTCATAACAGGCAGTACTGCAATATGTGGGGAATACCGGAAACAATGGCCAATGATGGTCCGGTGACTTGTATCAATGATACTATCCGTAGTCAGTTGATCAATCCTGATGAGTTTGATGGTCACTTGTGTCATCTGTATGAATGTCCCGATTCAGTCTACCATGATGTGCTGCATCTGAAGGACGGCCGGGTAATCGAACGGGTCTGCACGCCGCAAAATGTTGATGGCCGGATAATGGGACGAGTACTCAGTTATCGTGATGTAACCGAGCGGGTGATGGCCCAGAAGGCGATCCAGGAGAGCGAATCCCGCTTTCGCCAGATATTTGAACAGAGCGCCGACGCCATTTTTCTCTTCAACCTGACCTGCACATTGGTGCTAGACCTTAACCAGGTGGCATTGAAAATGTTCAACTACGAGAAGAGCGAACTAATCGGACATCCGCCGGATTTTCTTTTTTCACCGGAAGAGTGCCGCATAATTCACAACCAGACCTCTGAAACGAGCAATGAGACCGGGTATTGGGTGGATATACTGCATGCCCATGGCAAGGATGGCGCGGAAATGTACGTTTCAGTCCGCTGCCGCCGGATCGATCTGGCCGACCAGCAGGTACTGCTCTGCACGATCAGGGACATCAGCAGCCGGGTGCGGGCGGAGGAGGAAAATAGGGCTATTGAAGCCAAACTGATCCAGGCCAACAAAATGACTTCGCTGGGTGTGCTGGTGGCTGGTATAGCGCACGAGATCAATAACCCGAATAACTACATCTTGGTCAGTTCGGAGCTGTTGTCAAAATCATGGAAGGATGCCTGTCCGATCCTGGTCGAATATCAGCAACATCGCGGGGATTTCGAGATAGGCGGAGTGTCGTTCGATGTGATGCGGCACGAGATTCCCAATCTTCTCGAAAGCATAACGGATGGATCGCGGCGAATCCGGGACATCGTCAATGGTTTGAAAAACTTTGCCCGTGAAGGCAAAAAAGGGATGCGTGACGATCTGAATGTCAATGAGGTGATCCAGCAGGCTACAACCATAATCAGTCATCAAATCAGACGCAATACCCATCGCTTCCAGGTTGACATCGAACCGGCCCTGCCGACAGTGCAGGGGAACTCACAGCAGATCGAGCAGGTGTTGATCAATCTGATTCTGAACGCCCTGCAATCGCTTCCCGACCCGGAACGACAGGTGCGGGTCGCCTCCCGCTATGATGCGCTGACCTCCATGGTCTGCATTGAAGTTTCCGACCAGGGGATCGGGATACCCGACAACATCTCAGGCAGGGTTCTGGAGCCTTTCTTTACAACTCGTCTGGATAAGGGGGGCACCGGATTGGGGCTTTCGATTTCCAATTCCATCATTAACGATCATGATGGCACGCTGACTTTCAGCTCATCACCATCCGGAACTACCTTTGTCATCCGCATTCCGGCCAACCGTACACACAAGATCAATGAGGTGCAGAAACATGTCTAATGAATTTACCCGCACAATCCTTCTGGTTGACGATGAACCGGCCATTCTCAAGACGAGCAGCCTGATGCTCCAGGGGCGGGGCTTCAGCAGGGTTCTGACCGCGCTCGACAGCCGTGATGTGATGAAAATTCTTGCCGAGGAGCCGGTTTCGGTGGTCGTCCTCGACCTGTACATGCCGCAGATCTCCGGACAGGAACTGCTCCCACAGATAATTGCGACTTATCCGCACATCTCGGTAATTGTAATGACCGCGCTGGATGAAACCCAATCGGCGGTTGAATGCATGCGGGCCGGCGCCTTTGATTATCTTGTCAAGCCGGTCGAGTCGGACCGGCTGGAAGCCACGGTTTCCAAGGCACTGGAGGCCAGCACCCTTTCCCGTGAAATGTCATCCCTGAAGGATTACCTGCTGACCGACCGGCTCAAGTATCCGGATGCCTTCAGCTCCATCATCACTTGCGACAAGCGCATGCGTTCCATATTCCAGTACGTGGAGGTGATCGCGCCGTCTCAGCTTCCGGTTCTGATCACCGGTGAAACCGGTGTCGGCAAGGATATGCTGGCAAAGTCCATTCATAATGTCTGTCGCAGCAAGGGGCAGTTTGTCGCGGTAAACGTGGCCGGGCTCGATGACAACATGTTTTCCGATACGCTTTTCGGCCACAAGCGGGGCGCGTTCACCGGGGCCGATCAGGCCCGCGACGGACTTCTGGCCCGGGCGGCCGGCGGCACCATCTTCCTGGACGAGATCGGCGACCTGAGCGACCTGTCCCAGATCAAGCTGCTCAGGTTGTTGCAGGAACAGGAATATTATCCGGTGGGCTCCGATGTCACCCGCAAAAGCACCGCGCGCGTCGTCCTGGCAACCAACAAGCCGCTCAGGTCATTAATGGCGGCCGGCTCATTCAGGCATGACCTCTACTACCGGCTTTGCACCCACCAGATTGAGATACCACCGCTCAGGGACCGTCCCGACGACATACCGCTCTTGATGGAGCATTTTACCTCCAAGGCATGTGCCGCCTTGGGACGGGAACCGCTGGCCATCGATCCCGATTTTGCGGATCAGCTGAAAGCCTATCCTTTCCCCGGCAACATCCGGGAACTGGAGGCGATCGTTTTCGACGCCGTGGTACGGCAGGCTTCGGGGACATTGTCACTCAACGGGAGCAGTATGGTCATACAGGGTGCGGATAATTGTGATTTCAGCCAGTACAGAAACGATCCGGAACCGGACTTTGAGATGATCAGGTCTATCTTCGGCGGTTTTCCCAGTATCAGCCGGATGGAGGATTACCTGATCGTGGAAGCGTTGAAAGAGGTGAAGGGAAACCAGGGGGCCGCTGCCGCTCTGCTTGGAATAACCCGGCAGACGCTTAATAAACGCCTGGGGGAGTTCAGGAAGGAAGGAAGTCCGGAGCAGGCGGCAGCTAATTGACGATATTTTGTTTGCCGTTGAAAACTCTCAGGGCTGCTTCTGCTCGTCCAGGTAGCGCTCCACGAAGCTCCGGACCTGGCGGGCGGTGTCGCTGTTCCGGTCCAGTTCCAGGTATTGCCGCCAAAGTTTCAGCGCACGGGGGATGTCGTTCAGGTCAAAGGCATGCACGTAGCCGCTGTTATAGAGGCTTTCAAGGTTTTTGTGGTCGAGTTTGAAAGCCTTTTCAAAGTTGGAGAGTGCTTTATGGAACTCTCCTTTCTGGCGATACATCGCCCCCTGGTCATTGAGGATGTCGGTGTCATCCGGGTTGATGGCCAGGGCCCGGCCGTAGGCCTCGATCGCTTGTTCGGGAAGGTCCGCGTCAAAATAGGCGTTGCCCAGCAGGCGCCACGCTTCGAGGTTGGCCGGCTGAGCCAGGGTTCTCTTTGTCAACTCCTGTATATTTTGCTTCATTTCCTCGCTCAACTGTTTTTCAGGCATGTCTCCCGGCGCTTGATCCGGTTCGGGATCGGGCGTTTCATCTTCTTCGGCCATAACCTCTTCATCCATTACAGGACAGATCCTTTCGGCGGCCTTGTCAAGCGATGAACCGGGGATGATCGCGTCGGGCTGGATTCCGCCCCGCAGGCGTTTCAGCCGCGTGTTTGATGCGCCGAAAATATCGATCAGCGTCAGCACGGCGTTCTTTTCGCTGCAGTCGATTTCATAGAATTCAAAATGGGAGCGGTAGTTGTTTTCGCCATAATCGGCGGCAGCGGCCCGCCGCTGGGATTCACCTTTCGGAACGAAACGCAGCCAGACCGACAGTCTGCCCAGAGGAGTCAATCTGATGGATTCTTCGTCAATGGCTACCTTGTAACGCGCTGTCTCCGCCAGGGCTCGCCATTGCACCGCATCGGCGGGGCGGGGCAGCAGGACGGCCAGGCATGCCGCAAATGCCGCGCATTGGAAAATGAAACGGATTAGTGATGTCATAACTTTCGGTAACCCCGTCTGTTTCCGTCAGATTGACTGAACCTGCGTCGCCGCCGACTATATCACAATATTATTATTTTTCAGCCCGCAAAACCGTTCGCGGTTCAAACAGACCGCCGATTTGCCTGAGAACATTTTTAAGCTCATCGGGAGTTGCTGCTTTTGCAAAACAGGTTTGATCGGTACAGATTGATACCCCCGGCGCCGCCGGGGAGCTTTCCAGCCGGATGGCCAGCCGCGCAATGTGATGCTCTTTGAGCGCCCGCAGTAGGGCGGTTGCCTCAGGGCTCCCTGCCGGTCCGGACAGGGTAGCTATAACCGGTGAGGAGTCCAGCTCGGAAAGCGCCGACAGTGCGCCCAGGTGTCCCAGCGGGTTGCGTTCCAGTTCAGCTGCAATACCTGACAGGGCTTTGCGGGCATGTTCGATCAGCTCCGGCCTGTCGCAGGTCCAGGCCAGCCGCAGCAGAACCCTGGCGGTTACCGCCAGCGCCGAAGGGGTCACGCCGTCGTGGTCGGATGATGCACGGGCCGGCATCTGCTCGGCGTCCAGCCCGGTCAGCACGAATTCACCCGTGTGCGGATCGCAAAACAGCGTGATTATCTGCCCGGCCAGCGAGGATGCCTGGTCCAGCCAGCTCGTTTCCAGGGTCGCTTCGTACAGTTCCAGCAGGCCGAAGGCCATGAATGCGTAGTCTTCAAGGAAAGCCGGGGTTTCGGACGCTCCGTTCATCCAGCAACGCAGCAATCTTCCGTCATGGCGCCGCAGAGATTTCATTATAAAACGAGCCGCGCCGGCGGCCTGCTCCAGATAATCCGGCTTACCGCAGACAATGCCGCCCCTGGAGAGCGCCGCGATCATGAGACCGTTCCAGGCCGCGATGATCTTGTCGTCGCGCAACGGCCGGATGCGTTGCGCTCTTTGCTGCATCAGAATCCCGATGCCGCGCTCCAGCAACCGTCCGGTTTCGGCCGTGTCCGTACCGTTGACCCGGCAAAACTCTTCCAGTTCCAGCGCTATGTTGGGGATGTTCATGCCCTCAAAGTTTCCATTGGAGGATATGTCGAAATAACGGCAGAATATTTCACTGTCCGGGCCGAGGCATTGGTCGATCTCCTGTTTGTCCCAGACGTAGAACCTGCCCTCCACACCCTCCGAATCGGCATCCAGCGCCGAGCAGAAACCTCCATCGCCGGAGTGCAGTTCACGTTCTGCAAACTCGAATATGCCGGCCGCCATGCCGCTGAAGAACGGATCGCCGGTGGCCTGGAACGTATCGATTGCCACCAGCGCCAGCATGGCCTGGTCGTAGAGCATCTTTTCAAAATGCGGGGCAAGCCAGCGCTGATCGACGGAATAGCGGTGCACTCCGCCGGCCAGCTGGTCCCAGATGCCGCCGTTTCTGATCCGGCGCAGCGTGTGCAGAGCCATTTCAAGCGCCTCGGCATTTCCCTGGTGTCCCTGTGCGATCAGCCAGCCGAGATAGATCGGCATCGGGAACTTGGGGGCGCTTCCGAAACCGCCGTGTTTTGCATCATAGATCTTGCTCAGCTGGTTGAAGGCTTTAGTGGAAGTTTCCGTAAATTCGATGTTTATTTCGGAGCGTTCCTCCTGCCGCAGCCGGGCCAGCTCTTCCATGATTGAGCGGCAGTTATTCTCGATCATGTCCGGCCGCTGTCGCCAGAGCGTGGCGATGTTGGCCAGCAGTTCCATCAGTCCGTTCATGCCTGAGCGCCCCTGTTTCGGCAGATAGGTGATGGCCATGAAAGGACGCCGGTCGGACGCCATGAAGATGTTCAGCGGCCAGCCGCCGCTGCCGGTCATCAGCTGGGATACGGTCATGTAAAAGTCGTCGATATCGGGCCGTTCCTCGCGATCGACCTTGATGCAGACGAAATGGCGATTCAGCAGTGCCGCCACCTGGTCATCCTCGAACGATTCGTGGGCCATGACGTGGCACCAGTGGCAGGTGGCATAGCCGATGGAGAGCAGTATCGGCAGGTTCTCCGCCTGGGCCCTGTCAAAAGCATCCTGGCCCCATTCGTACCAATCCACCGGGTTTTCGGCGTGCTGCAGCAGGTAGGGGCTGCGGGCGAAGATCAGCCGGTTGAAGCGCTGGCCGCCATCGGCGGGGAGCGCGCTTTTATCGATCGCCATCAGTCCGGCGATATGTGCGGCCGTATCCTTGATGAGTGTCGTCATTTCAAACTCCCTTGACTGTAATCACTTCGACTCTGTATTTACTTTACAATATCACTAATGAGGATGATGTTCCATTTTGAAAGCTGATTGTAAATGCCTGCCCGGAATGGTATCCTGAAAAATCTGTAATTCCACTCCGAGAGAATCAAGTGCGCCCATACCCCCTGATAGTCTCCGTAACGATGTTGCTGGCCTTATTGATAACGGCTCCCGTATGGGCTGATCTGCGCCTCTACGTCGGAACCCTTGATGTTGTCACTACTTCGGGTAAGGCCTGCGAAGGCATGCGGGGCAGACACCAGATTTACATGGTTCTCAATGTCGATGAAGATGAAAGATCCTATTCCGGCCTGTTGGGGGGTGACAGCATTGCGGTCGGCAGGCTGGCGGGGGCAGCTCCCGAGCGTCTGTCGTTGCGCTACCCGTTTTCAGAGGCCTCTCTCGCCGAAGGCCATTCCCTCAAATTTGTCATAACCGGCAACAAACTTACCGGTGAACTGCGCGACAAACATATAGAAGCATCGGCGGATGACTGCAATTTCGATCTTGCCCGCCTGACCATGACACTGTCGGAGCAGGATGACGCCGTCGTCACCGCTTACCAGAAACTTTCAGCCCAATTTGACGCGCAACTGTCCCGTTCCATAGCGCTCTCGCTGCTGCGTGCCGGAAAATTCGCCGAAGCGGCACAGAATTACGAAAAAGCGCTGTCCTATGCCGACAAGGTCTTTCCTTCGGACTCCCCCAAGCTAGCATACTATCTGACGGGACTGGCTAACAGTTATATGCGTCTCGGGCGTTTTGCCGATTTTATCGGCCTGCATGCCGAGCGATATCCGTCAATTGCTGATGAGGCGGTGCGGAGAACATTCAACGAGCACCTGTTCAGGTCCCATCTCCATCTTGGCCGTTCGGCAATGAATCGTGAAGAATACCCCTCCGCCCTTGATCACTTCAGGAAAGTGCTGGCAATCAACAATAAAAGCAGGGATGCAATAGCCGCGATCATGTCGGTTTATGTGAGAAGCGGACAACATGACGAGGCGATTGCGTTTCTTGAGCAGACGGAGAAAAGGCTGGAATCGGAGCCGGCCCGACGCGATGTGCGCGGCGCCATAGCGCTGGTGCATTACCAGAAAGCCAGGAAGGATGACAAGGCCGGTCGACCGGCGGAAGCCGAGGCTTCACTGCTGAAGGCGATCAAGCTGGATCCGGAGACGGTGCAATACCTGATAGTGCAGGCCCGCTGGCGTCACAAGTCCGGCAACTACGCGGAGGCCGAGGCCATCCTGAAAAAGGCGCTTGACCGTTTCAAGGATGAGCCGTCCCGCACGGAACTCAACGCGGCGCGTGAAAAGCTGCGACTTACGGAAATGATGCTCAAAAAAATTCGCGGGAATGGTGGATAGGATGGGTTACGGCAATCTTCAGCAATGTGTCGCCGATCTGGAGCGGCACGGCATGCTTCTGCGAATCGATGTACCTTGTGATCCCTGCCTGGAAGTGGGGGTGATCCAGCGCCGGGTTTACCAGGCCGGCGGCCCGGCGCTGCTATTCACCAATGCCACCGGCAGCAAATTTCCGCTGCTGGGCAACCTGTTCGGCACGCTGGAACGCACCCGTTTCATATTCCGCGACACCCTGGAAGACATTCGCCGTCTGGTGGATTTGAAGATAAATCCGCTGTCGTTGCTGAAGCACCCGCTGGATGCAGTCAAGGCCCCTTTTGCCGCCTATAACCTGTTGCCGCGCGTGACCTCGGACGCGCCGGTGCTGGAGTGCCGCACAACGCTTTCCGGTCTGCCCCAGGTCGTGTCCTGGCCCAGGGATGGCGGCGCTTTCATCACGCTGCCGCAGGTCTATTCCGAGAGCCCCTCGCAACCCGGCTTCGGCAAATCCAACCTGGGGATGTACCGGGTGCAAATCTCCGGCAACCGCTATCAGCCTGACAGGCAGGCCGGCCTGCACTACCAGATCCATCGCGGTATCGGAGCGCACCATGCCGAGGCCATCGCCCGGGGCGACCTGTTGCGCGTGAACGTCTTCATCGGCGGCGCGCCGTCCATGACCGTTGCGGCGGTGATGCCGCTGCCGGAAGGGATGCCGGAACTTTCCTTCGCCGGATTGCTGGCGGGCCAGCGCATACCGATGACCCGCATGCCGGGGCAGGCGCCGCTCTCGGCCGAAGCCGATTTTTGCATCTGCGGAGTGGTTCATCCCGGCAACACGCTGCCGGAGGGCCCCTTCGGCGACCACCTCGGTTATTACAGCCTGGCCCACGAATTCCCCTATATCGAAGTAGAAGCGGTTTACCACCGCCGCGATGCCATTTTCCCGTTTACCACTGTCGGGCGCCCGCCCCAGGAAGATACCAGTTTCGGCGCTTTCATCCACGAGTTGAGCGGTCCGCTGATACCGACCGTGGTCAGCGGTGTCAAGGAGGTGCACGCGGTGGACGCAGCCGGAGTGCATCCGCTGCTGCTGGCGATCGCCAGGGAACGCTATGTCCCCTATGCCGCAGTGCGCCAGCCCCAGGAGCTGCTGACCGTTGCCAACGCCATCCTCGGACAGGGGCAGCTGTCGCTGGCCAAATATCTCCTGATCGCCGCCGATGAGGATGCCCCGCAGCTGCACACCCACGACATCGCGGCTTTTCTCGGGCACGTGCTGGAACGGGCCGACTGGCGCTGCAACCTGCATTTCCAGACCTCCACGACCATCGATACCCTGGATTACAGCGGCTCGGGATTGAACCAAGGATCGAAGCTGGTGATAGCCGCCGCCGGTCCGGTCCGCCGACAATTGGTGATGGAGCTTCCGGCTGGCCTGGAACTGCCGGAGGGCTTCGGCCCGGCGACGCTCTGCCTGCCGGGAATCGTGGCAATCAAGGGGCCTTCGTCCGGGCAGGAGAGGGGCGAATCCGACCCTATTATCGAGGAATTCTGCCGCTTCTACGGCCAGAGGGACGTTTTTGACGGAGTCCCGCTGATCGTGATCTGCGACGACAGTATTTTCACAGCCGCCACGCTGAACAACTTCCTCTGGGTGACCTTCACCCGTTCCAACCCGGCCAGCGACGTCTATGGCATCAAGGCCGAGAGTCGCGGCCGTCACTGGGGCTGCCGCGGTCCGCTGGTGATCGACGCCCGGGTCAAGCCTTTTCATGCCCCCGGACTGGAAGCCGATCCTGAAGTGGAGCGCCGCGTGGACGCATTGGGCGCCAAGGGCGGCCCGCTGCACGGGATCATCTGACATGCCGGTTCCCGCGATTCTTACCAAATCCCTGACGAAACAGTATGCCAACCTGACCGCGCTGAATTCATTCGATCTGGAGGTGGCCCAAGGTTCCATATTCGGTCTGCTGGGGCCCAACGGAGCCGGCAAGACCACCCTGATCCGCATCCTGACCACGCTGATGCGCCAGAGTTCCGGCGAGGTTTTCATTGACGGCCTGGACATTCGCACCGAAGGGCGCCGTATTCGCAGCATGATCGGGGTGGTCTCCCAGGAGAACAGTCTCGACCGCTATCTGACAGCCCGTGAAAATCTGGTGCTGCATGCCCGTCTGCACGGCATGGACAGGAAAACCTATAACCGGCGCATCGATGAGCTGCTGGAGCTGATGGGACTTTCCGCGCGCCAGAAGGATTTCCCCGATACCTTTTCCGGCGGCATGCAGCGGCGCCTGGTGGTGGCCAGGGCATTGCTGCACCAGCCGCAGCTGTTGTTCCTGGACGAGCCGACCACCGGACTGGACCCCCAGTCGCGGCGGGCGGTGTGGGATTATATCCGTTCGCTGGCAGGAAGCATGACGATCTTCCTGACCACACATTATCTGGAGGAGGCCGAACAGCTCTGCGACCGGATCGCGATCATGGATCACGGCCGCCTGGTAGCTCTGGGGAGCACCCGGGAGCTGAAGGATCGCCTGAGCGGCGCCACCGTCTACGAGATCGAGTTGGAACGGGACGTGGATCAGTATGAAACTCTGCTTAGATCGATGCCGTGTGTGCGCGATATCGGGGTGTTAAACAACAGACTTCAAGTGACGCTTGAATGCTGGGAGTGCCTGTCGGAGATCGTCACCGCCCTGAACGGCGCGCCGGTTCGTAGCATCTCCCTCAAGGAACGCACGCTGGAAGATGTTTTCATCAGCCTGACCGGAGCGGGGGTGCGCGAATGATCATGCGCGGTTCCCTGGCGATCTGGATGCGGGACATGCAGGTACTGCGTCGCGCCATATTCTCCGAACTGGTGGCGGTGGTGGCCTATCCGCTGACGATCTACCTGGCCTTCGGCATCGGCATGCAGAGCTACATCGGAGCGGTGGAGGGTTCGCCCTACAGCCTGTTCATCGCACCCGGCCTGATCACGATGACCGCGGTCAACGCCGCCTACAACGAGAGCGTCTGGAGCCTCTGGTTCCACCGCCGGGTACAGTTCACTGTGGAATCGTACCGTGTGACGCCGATCTCCGTATCCGAAATCATCATCGCCAAGATCTGCACCGGCTTCACCCATGGCATCATCAAGGGGTGCGCGGTCGGCCTGGTGATCTTTGCCATCACCCCCTTCCGCTTTCCGATTGAACACCTTTTCAATTACCTGGTTTTCCTGATACCCGGCTCGGCGCTGTTTTCCTGCGCCGGGGTCATCAGCGGCACGGTCATGGACAAACCGGAGACGATCGGCAAGGTTGAGGCGGTGCTGGTGATGCCGCTGATTTTCATGTCCGGGCTGTTCTTTCCGCTCTCCTCCTATCCGCCCGATGTGCTTCCCTGGGTGCGGGCGATTCCGACCACGGCCCTGTTCGAGGGCGCCAGGCGGGCGCTGGTCTCGGGCGACATGTCAACGCTGCATGTGCTGCAGGTATCGGTTTCGGCGGTGATCCTGTTTGCCGTGGCGGTCTGGATATTCCGGCGCAAGATGGCGGAGTGACGACCATACTGGTAGGAATACACATCAACTCCCTCCCCTTCAAGGGGAGGTCCGGGGTGGGGATGGGGTGAATGTGATCGGACAAACGAACAAAAAAATACACTCAGGAAAACTGCAACGGATGTTGCGAAACAACATGTCTGATGCGGAGCAGGCCTTATGGCGTTTGCTGCGTGAACGTCAGGTTTCCGGTCTGAAATTTCGCCGACAACATCCCTTTGGTGATTACATTCTTGATTTTGCCTGCCTGGAAATCAGACTGGTGATTGAGGTTGATGGTGGACAACATGGGCAGCGGATTGAGTATGATGAAAGCCGCACTCACAAACTTCAGGAATCGGGTTTTACCGTAATAAGATTCTGGAACAACGAAGTGTTTGCGGAAATCGATTCCGTAATGGAGAAGATTTGGATGACTGTACAGGAACTTCAGGCCCATCCCCCTCCTAGCCTCCCCCTTGAAAGGGGAGGAACAAAAAGCTTAACTGATTGTTCATTTTCCGGCGAAAATCGGTCTTAACAGTGAAAGGTTTGCCTGGTATGCCGCTTCCACGCATTACCGATAAACGCCGGATGGTTCAGGCGCTGCTGATCGCAACGGCGGCGCTGCTGCCGTTTGCCAGCGTTGGCGGTAACCCCTTCCTGCGCATGGATATCGGCCTGCGCACACTGTTTCTGGCCGGTATTCCGGTCAGGATCGACCAGTTTTACCTGGTGTTGCTGGCAACTCTGCTGGGATTGGCCCTGTTCCTTTTGATCACGGTCGTTCTGGGGCGGGTCTGGTGCGGCTGGCTCTGCCCGCAAACCGTATTCAACGATCTGGCCGAACTGGCCGCCGGCCGTTTCCAAAAAAAACTCCCGCCTTTTGCTGCCGCCCTGATTGAACACTTCACGGCGCTGATCATCGCCAAGCTGATAGCCTTCAACCTGCTGTGCTGGTTCATGGCTCCCGCTCAGGTCGTTTCCCGCCTGCTGGATTACAATTCCCATCCGCTGCTTTTGAGCTGTTTCCTGCTGGTGACACTGTTCGGCTACATCAACCTGATCCTGGTCAAACGCAGCTTCTGCCGCAGCTACTGCCCCTATGGGCGGCTGCAGACCGCGCTGACCGACCAGGGCACCCTCAACCTGGCCTTTCCCGAGGAGCACCGCCACCTCTGCCTGCGCTGCGGCGCCTGTCTGCGAAGCTGCCCGATGGGTATCGATATCCGTGAAGGTTTCCAGATCGAATGCATCAACTGCGGCCGCTGTATCGATGCCTGCCGGGGCGTGATGGAACGCCGTCCGGAAGGTTTCGGGCTGATCGATTACCGTTTCGGGGTTGCCAAGGGGAGCGGATTCAAGCCGGGGGGCAAGACCGTCATTCTGCTGGCCCTGACCCTGCTGCTGGGTGTGCTGCTGGTCTGGGGGCTGATCGACAGGAACCAGAGCGCCTTTGCGCTGCAGCGCATAGCGACGGTCGCACCGCGCACGATGCCCGACGGTTCCCGGGTCCAGCCCTGGCGGGCAGTGATCGGCAACCGCTCCCAATCAACGGCCAGCTACAGTATCCGCGTATCCCCTGTCGCGGCCGGCAGTGTCACACTGCTGGGACCGGTCGATAACATTTCGATCGCTCCCAATCAGCACCGCGAAATTACCTTCATGATCCGCCATAGAGCGGGCGCAATTTCGGCCGGACCGGTTGAGCTGCAACTCTTCAGCGCCGATAAACAGGTCGCTTCGGTGACAATCCTCCCGTGAGTATTCAAAACGAATCGATCTGCAGCCACTGCGGCATCAGCTTTCGCTGGAAGGCGATTGTAACAGTGTCCGACAATGGCAGCGAATCCCGTTTCTGTTGTCGCGGTTGCCAGGGCGCCTGGCAACTGATCTGCGGCGCTGGCCTGGAGAGCTTCTACCTGCGCGGCGACCGCCACTCACCGACCGTGGCTGAATCGTTGCTGCAGACGGTTTTCAACGATGCCGACCTGGCGCGGCGCCTGGTTCCGGAAGGGGATCTTTGCCGCCTGGATATCCTGATCGCCGGCATAACCTGCCCCTCTTGCGTCTGGCTGCTGGAAAGGATCATTGCCGGCATTCCCGGTATCGAGCATGTCAGCCTCTCCTACAGCGGTGGCATCGCCTCGCTCCGTTTCGATCCGCGGCTGGTTGCGCCGCTGGAAATCTTCGAGGTGATTTCCAGGCTGGGCTATACTCCCCGTCCGTTCTCTCCGGAACAGTCCGATCTGGATGCCCGCCGTGAGCGGGACGACCTGCTGATCCGTTTCGGCACCGCGCTCTTCCTGACGATGCAGCTGATGGCCTACTCCTATGCCCTCTACGCCGGCTACTTCCAGGGCATGGCTGCCGGAATGAAACTGTTCCTGCAGTATGTTTCCCTGGCGGTGACCACGCCGGTGGTCTTCTACTCCGGCTGGCCCTTCCTGTCCGGCGCCTGGCGCTCGCTGAAGACCAGGGCGCCGGGGATGGATCTGCTGATCGCCCTGGGATCGCTCTCGGCCTGGATCTACAGCCTGTGGGCGCTGTTTGCCGGTCAGGAGACCTATTTTGAAAGCGCCGCCATGATTGTCACCTTTGTGCTGATCGGGCGGCTGCTGGAACTTTCGGTGCGCCGCCGGGCCATGTCCGGCATCGGCGCGCTGTACGCCTCCGCGCCCCGGCGGGCAACCATCACGGGTGAGGGGGGCAGCCGGCAGGTGGAGGTGGACAGCGTGCGCCCCGGTGACCTGCTGCTGGTCAGGCAGGGGGAGTGCTTCCCGGTGGATTGCCTGGTCGTGGAAGGCGAAACCGAGGTGGACCAGTCGCTGGCCACCGGCGAGAGCCTGCCGGTGCTGCTGCAAGTCGGCGATCAAGCCCGCTCCGGCTGCATCAATGTGGCCGCGCCGGTCACTGTCCAGGCCTTGAGGCCGGCCGGGCAGAGTTACCTGATGCGGGTGGCGTCGCTGGTGCGGATGGCCCAGGCCGGAAAACCGCGTCTGCAGCTGCTGGCCGACCGGGTCTCGGGATGGTTTGTTCCGGCGGTGATCCTGCTGGCGGTTATGGTCGGGTTCGGCCGGTTCCTGCTGGCGGGGGAGGGGGCCGGCGCTGCCGTGATGTCGGCCCTGGCCGTGGTATTGATAGCCTGCCCCTGCGCCATGGGGCTGGCCGTGCCGGCGGCGGTGCTGGCGGCCTGCAGCCGGGCCGCGTCACTGGGCATCATCCTGCGAAGCGGTGATGTGATCGAGCGCCTGGCGACGATCAGGATCGCGCTGCTGGATAAGACCGGCACCATTACCAGGGGACAGCCCCGGGTTATGGGAATTGAAACCTGCGGAGGGTATAGCGAAGCGGAGCTGATCCAGTCTGCCGCCACGGTCGAGCAACCGGCCGCCCACCCCCTGGCCGGGGCGATCGTGCGGCATGCCGCCGAACAGGGGTTTCTTCCCGAAACCTGCCGCGAGTTCCGCAACATCCCCGGACGGGGAATCTCCGGATATCTGCCGGATGGCCGGTTGGTGCTGTGCGGCATCGAACTGTTTCTGAATGAAAATGGTGTAGTGCTTGAAGAACTGCGTGATCCGGACAAGGACAAAGCTGCCGCTACAGCGGTGCTGGTCGCGATCGGCGGCCGGTTGGCGGGTCGATACCTGCTGGTGGACGGGTTGAGACGCGGCGCCGTGGAAATGGTGGCCGGGTTAGCGGCGGGCAAGATCGAGGTCAGGTTGGTCAGCGGCGACCATCAGGCCACCGTGGAGCGCATCGCGGCCGAGATCGGAGTCGGATCGGCCAGCGGCGGCATGACGCCGGATCAAAAACTCGCCTATGTCAAGAGTTTACAGGGGCAGGGGCGCCAGGTGCTGATGGCCGGCGACGGCGTCAATGACGCGCCGGCCCTGGCCGCCGCCACGGTCAGCTGTTCCTTGACCGGTTCCAGCGACATCGCGCTGGAAAACGCCGACGTGATCATCACCGGTGATGACCTGTCCGGAATAGTAACCGCCTGGCGGATCAGCCGTGCTACAGTACGTATCATCAAGCAGAACCTGGCCTGGGCTTTTCTGTACAATCTGATCGGCATCCCGATCGCGATGTCGGGGCATCTGACACCGGTCTACGCGGCCGTGGCCATGACCGCCAGCTCGCTGCTGGTCTCGCTAAATTCGCTGCGGTTGATGAGGTTCAAGTAACATGGATGAAACCCTGATTATCCTGATTGTCCTGTCGCTCTGCCTGGGTGCAGCCTGCTGGCTGGTGTTCATCTGGGCGGTTAAAAAGGGGCAGTTCGAGGATGTGGAAAAGCCCAAGCACCGCATGCTGGATGATGATTGAAATTCATTTTCAGGCTCAACTCAGGCACCTTGATTTCCGAAAGACGCTTCTGTTGATTCGGAGCCAGTGAGATTACCGCTGTTCCACCTGCAACAAATTCAATTTGGAATAGAACGTTAAATTTCCATTGCTATACATAAAATACTGCGTATAATTTAATGCATATTTCAAGTAAGGAGTTGCGAGTTATGGCACATTATGCACGAGAAGAAATCATGTCATCCAGCGATGTGGTGCGCAATTTTGGTGCGGTGTTGAGCAGCGTTGTAAAACACCAGCGTGAAAAAGTTGCCATCATCAGAAACAACCGACTG
>Ga0209212_1001266_pt1 | contig 42461 bp, 40 predicted proteins | sample RifGroC2_FD_183996 | JGI IMG/M metagenome (GOLD analysis project Ga0209212, IMG submission 183996) | Groundwater microbial communities from Rifle, Colorado, USA - Groundwater C2 (SPAdes) (version 2) | ecosystem: Environmental > Aquatic > Deep subsurface > Groundwater | place: Rifle, Colorado... | reverse complement strand
CCTGGAAGCGTAACGGCAGAACTAAAGCGGCGTTCGGCACCCGTTAATGCAGCGGGAGGGCCGAACGCCGCGCTACATTTTTAACCCGCCGGTTTTAGTACATGTTCGGGAAGCCGCCCACAGCATGAAATGATTTTACAGCTGCCCGATCTCCGCCTCCCCTCTCACCCTCTCACCCTCTCACCCTCTCACCCTCCCCACTCCCCCTCCCCCATCAGCCTTCGCCAAGGCTAGGGCTGACAAGCCAAGAGGGAGGGGGCTTGTGTAGCAAGGGCTCGCGTACCGTCCGTGCTGCCTGCCGCTATTTCTCCGCGGCCTTGATCAGCTCGACCTCGATGCTGATGGCGACCTCGTCACCGACCGCCACCCCGCCCGCTTCCAGCATCTTGTTCCAGGTGAGCCCGAAATCCTTCCTGTTGATCTTGGTCTCGGCAGACGCGCCGCGCCTGATATTGCCCATGGGATCCTTTATCTCCCCGGAGGGTCCTTCGACATCGAGAACGACAGTGCGGGTTACACCGTGCAGGGTGAGATCTCCGGTCAGCTTCAGCTTATCCGCTCCGTCTCTGGCGATCTTGGTGGATACGAAGGTCATGGTCGGAAATTTTTCCACATCCAGGAAATCCGGGCTTTTGAGATGCGCGTCACGCTTTGCCACTCCGGTATCGATCGAGGTGGTGTCGATGGTCGCATTCACCTTCGACTTGGTGATGTCCTTTTCGTCGACGTAGACCACCCCCTGCACTTTGCCAAACCCGCCCTTCACGTTGGACACCATCAGGTGCCGCACCTTGAATCCGACGCTGGAGTGATCGGCATCGATGTTCCAGGTCGACGCAAAGCCGAGGGTCGGGAGCATGACAAGAATTGCCGCCGTAAAAATACCTGTTAGCCTGTTCATTTTGATTCCCCTTTTCTATCAGTTTTCTAATTCGATGGAAATGACGCACCGCTTACAGCGGCTTGCCGCCTCGATTGCGAATCAATGATACCATCAAGGTCTCTTTTGTCTAGAGCACATATATCTATGACAGTCGGCAGATAAGACGAAGCTTCCAGGTTGGAAATTTACAACGGGCAAGAGTCGTGATTTCTTGCTCACATCCTGACATTCCAAATTTAGAAGAGTGCCCGAGCAACCCCTGCCTGAAGCGTTATTTGGTGCCGGGGATTCCAGCCTTTGCCGCCTTGACAAACCCATTGCTCAGTGTGAAAATTCAGCAGTCAAGTTCAGGACCGGCGATAACCGGCTCCTTGCAGGAGAGAGATGGGTGACCCGGAGTCACGGTGACATCCGCAGGTATCCCGCTCTCAACCACCAGCCTTTGCCTCAACGATCCGGCTGCAGTCGTTATCTGCGAAAATCTCTCAGTCAACAAAGGAGGAAGCGACCATGGATGTCTTCGATTTCGCGATGAAAATGGAGCTGCAGGGGAAGGCATGTTATGAGAGCTTGGCTGCATCGACCCAGGTACCGGGGCTGAAGACGATCTTCACCGGTTTGGCTGCCGACGAGCAGAAGCATTACGACATTCTGCGCGGGCTCAAGGAGGGTAAGGAGTGGAGCATGACCGAGTCGCGCATGCTGGACCGGGCCAAGAGCGTGGTTGGTGAGCTTTTGAGCGACAAGGAACGCCTGAGCGATCTGAAAGAGGATCTCGACGGCTACAAGCTCGGACTGAAGGTCGAAGCGGAGAGCGTCAAGCTGTATGAGGATATGGCTAAAAAAGAGCAGGACCCGGAGACCCTTCAGCTCTATCTGAGACTGGCCAACGAGGAGAAGAAGCACTACAACATCATAGAGAACATCTGCGACTTCGTCATGAGGCCTAAATACTACCTCGAATGGCGCGAGTTCAGCAACCTGCATGAGTTATAGCCAGGGACAATCGGCTAAGAAGCATCGCCTCGCTGCGGGCAATCAGGCATTGGCGGCCGAGGTCCTTCTGTCGGCGCCGAGATAGGGGCCGTCGGGACGCGTCTTGCGTATCGGATCCACTCCGACCCGCACCCACCCGGAGGTGCGCCTGAACTTGGTAATCGCCCCGGACTTGATCAGAGGTTCCAGCATGAAATCCTTGACGTAGTCGTACCTGTCGTCCGCGTAGTTAACCTGTATCAGCATTGCTGCCACCTCCGGAAACCATTAAAAGCTGCCAAATCCCAGCAGGATCGGTGCCATCGCCGCAAGGTGCCGTAACAACGGCAAAAGACAGGCGCGAACCGGCCGCAGCCGAGAGCCGCTGTAAAGAAATCCGACACCACGTTGTAAAATTTTCCTTGATGCGCTACGCGCGTCGTGCCGAGTTTGTCGAAACACGCATGAAGGGGAAGGGCCCGCCAAGGCTCTTCCCCTTCATGTTTGTTGATGATGCCGCGGTAGCACCCGGAGCCGCTACTCGCCCAGATAGGTGTAGGACTGCAGCGTCTTGTCCAAAAGCTCCAGGAAATGGCTGCTCTCCTCGATGGAGACCTTCTGCAGCGAGACGTCCTTCTCCAGGTTGTTGCGGACCCGCTTCAGGATCTCCTGGCTGTCGTACTGCACGTATTTCAGGCTTTCCCAGGTGGCGTCGCCGGTGATGACCGTGTCGATCTTGTAGTTGGTCTTCTTGTTGAAGGTGATGTGCACCGCGTTGGTGTCGCCGAACAGGTTGTGCATGTCCCCCAGGATCTCCTGGTAGGCGCCGATCAGGAAGAAGCCGATGAAGTAGTCCTCGTCCACCTTGATCTTGTGCAGCGGCAGCGCCTTGGTCCTGCCGTTCTCGCCGACGAAGCTGGTGATCTCGCCGTCCGAGTCGCAGGTGATGTCGGCGATGGAGGTGAGGACGTCCGGCTTCTCGTCGAGCCGCTGGATCGGGACGATCGGGAAGAGCTGGTCGATGGCCCAGGAGTCGGGAATGGACTGGAACAGCGAGAAGTTGGCGAAATAGGTCTGCCTGAGGCTCAGCTGGAAGTTCTGCAGCTCGTCGGGAATCGGCTTGATCTTCTCCACGATCGAGTTGATCTTCCTGATGATCTTGGAGCAGATCCACTCGGCGTTGGCCCGCTCGTTCATGTTCAGGTAGCCGAGATTGAAGAGGCTCACCGACTCCTGCATCAGCTGGATGGTGTCGTGGTAGTCCTCGCGCAGGCTGTGCTTGTCGATGCTCTTGTAGATGTCGACCAGCTTCTTCACGGTCGGCGAGAGCTTCTCCGGCTCGGTCAGGATCGACTCGAAATCGGGCATCAGCGTCTGGGTGTTGTTGTTCAGGACGTTGGTGACCAGCACCGAGTAGTGGGCGACCGTGGCGCGCCCGGACTCCGAGATGATGTTGGGGCAGGGAATCCCCGCCTCGTCGCAGATGTTCTTCACCTGGTAGATCACGTCGTTGGCGTACTCCTCGATGGAGTAGTTGACGCTGGAGAAGTAGCTCGACTTGGAGCCGTCGTAGTCGACCCCGAGCCCGCCGCCGATGTCCAGGAACTCCAGTCCCACGCCGAGCTTCTTCATCTCGACGTAGATCCGGGTCCCCTCGATCAGTGCGTTCTTGATCTTGTCGATCTTGGTGATCTGGCTGCCGACGTGGAAATGGAGCAGCTTGACGCAGTCGATGAATCCGTTTTTCTTCAGCATCTCGATGGCGGCCATGATCTCGGAGATGCGCAGGCCGAACTTGGCGTCCTCGCCCCCCGAGGTGGACCACTTGCCGATCCCCTTGGAGGAGAGCTTCACCCTGATGCCGAGCTTGGGGGTGATCCCGGTCCTCTGGGCCACCTCGACGATCTTCTCCAGTTCGAAGAGCTTCTCCACCACGATGGTGATGTCGTAGCCTACCCGGGTGGCGAAAAGCACCGTCTCGATGAACTCGGTGTCCTTGTAGCCGTTGCAGATGATGGGGAGGTTGCTCCCGGTCGACATGGAGATGGCGGCCACCAGTTCCGGCTTGGAGCCGACCTCGAGCCCCATGTTGTACTTCTTGCCGAAGTTGGCGATCGCCTCCACCACCTGGCGCTGCTGGTTCACCTTGATCGGGTAGAAGGTCTGGTACCTGGCCGGGTAGTTGTTGTCCTGGATGGCGTTCTTGAAGACCCGGCTGATCGAGGCGATGCGCCCCTCCAGGATGTTCATGAAGCGCAGCAGGATGGGGGGCTTGATCTTTCTCTTGATCAGGTCGTCGACCAGCACCTTCAGATCGATGGAGTATTTGGAGTTCGGCGACGGGTGCACGCAGACGTTACCCTTCTTGTTGATCGAGAAGAGTTCGGCGCCCCAGTTGTCGATGTTGTAGATCTTGGAGGAATCGTTAATGGACCATTTGGGCATAGTTCAGTTCACCAATGAAAGGCTGGTTGACGGTTTGATTTTCTCCCCCCTTGCGCGGGGGGTTCTTTTTTCTCCCCCCTTTGCAAAGGGGGGTTCTTTTTTCTCCCCCCTTTGCAAAGGGGGGTTGGGGGGGATTTAGCACCGCTGGCAGCTGCGGAAAATCCAAATCCCACTGAAACCCCCTTTTTCAAAGGGGGACTTCCTACAAGCTCACGACAGGCGCCCCTTGAAATCCTCGTAGCCGAAGCTGCGCACCACCTTTAGCTCGCCGGTCTGCGGCTCGAAGGTACAGATGTGCGGCAACTGGATGCCGTTGAAGGTCGTGGTCTTGACCATGGTGTAGTGCGACATGTCCAGGAAGGCCAGGCGATCCCCGACCGCCAAGGGGCGCTCGAAGGACCAGTCGCCGATCACGTCGCCGGCGAGGCAGGACGGCCCGCCCAGCCGGTAGTCGTGGGGTTTCGCTCCGGGATCGAACCCCCCCTTGATCTCCGGACGGTAGGGCATCTCCAGGATGTCCGGCATGTGGCAGGTGGCCGAGACGTCCAGTATGGCGATGTCGACCTCGTTGTGCACCAGGTCCAGCACCTCGGAGACCAGTATCCCGGTCCCGATGGCGATCGCCTCGCCGGGCTCCAGGTAGACCTCCAGGTCGTACTTGCGCCTGAAATAGCGCACCAGCTCCACCAGGGCGTCGACGTCGTACCCTTCCCGGGTGATGTGGTGCCCTCCCCCCAGGTTCAACCACTTCATCCGGGGCAGATACTCGCCGAACTTCTCCTCGAAGACCCGCGCCGTGCGCTCCAGCGGCTCGAAGAGCTGCTCGCAGAGCGTGTGGAAGTGCAGCCCCTCCACACCCGCCAGGTTCTTCCCCTCGAATTCGGAGCGCACGATCCCCAGGCGCGACTTGGGGGCGCTCGGGTCGTAGATCGCCGTGTGCCCCTCGGAATTTTCCGGGTTCACCCTGAGCCCCACCGAGACCCGGCCGGCGTACGGCTCCCAGAGCGGCCGGAAGCGCTCCAGCTGGTTGAAGGAGTTGAAGACCAGGTGATTGGAGGTGGTGAGCAGCTCCGCCACATCGCTCTGCTTGAAGGCCGCCGAGAAGCTGTGCACCTCCCCGCCGAACTCCTCCATCCCCAGGCGCGCCTCCCAGGGGGAGCTGGCGCAGACCCCGTAGAGCGTCCGGGAGATGACGGGAAAGACGCTCCACATGGAGAAGGCCTTGAGCGCCAGCAGGATCTTGGCGCCGCTTCTCTGCTGGACCTCGTCCAGTATGGCGAGATTGTGGCGCAGCCGCCCCAGGTCCACCACGAAGGAGGGGGACGGGGCGAGCCGGGTCATCTCATCGACATGCAGCCTTGTCACGTAAGCTCCAGCCAGTCGCCGCCGTCGACCACCTGGTAGGGGAGTCCCATGGTGCTGAGGGTCGCCAGGAAAGGCTCGGGATCGAACTGCTCCATGTTGAAGACCCCTTCCCCGCGCCACTTGCCGGTCAGCATCATCACGGCCCCGACCACGGCGGGTACGCCGGTGGTGTAGCTGATCGCCTGGGACTTCACCTCGCGGTAGCACGCCTCGTGGTCGCAGATGTTGTAGATATAGACCTGCTTCTTCCTGCCGTCCTTGATCCCCTTGGCGACCACGCCGATGCAGGTGCGCCCCTTGGTCAGGGGGCCGAGGCTCCCGGGATCCGGCAGGACCGCCTTCAGAAACTGCAGCGGGACGATCTTCTGGCCGTTGAACTCCACCTCGTCGATCCGGGTCATGCCGACGTTCTGCAGCACCTCCAGGTGCTTCAGGTAGTTGTCCGAGAAGGTCATCCAGAACTGCGCCTTGCGGATGGTCGGGATGTGCTTCACCAGCGACTCCATCTCCTCATGATACATGCGGTAGATGTTCATGGGGCCGATCCCCTCGGGGAAGTCGTAGCTCCTCTTGGTGGCAAGGGGCGCGCTCTCGACCCACTCCCCCTTTTCCCAGTGCCGGCAGGGAGCGGTGATCTCGCGGATGTTGATCTCCGGGTTGAAGTTGGTGGCGAAGGGCTGGCCGTGGCTCCCGGCGTTGGCGTCGATGATGTCGATCTCCTGCACCTCGTCCAGGTACTTCCTGGCGGCCAGCGCCGTGAAGACATTGGTGACGCCGGGATCGAAGCCGCTCCCCAGAAGCGCCATGAGTCCCTTCTCCTTGAAGCGCTCCTGGTAGGCCCACTGCCAGCTGTACTCGAACTTGGCGGTCTCCAGCGGCTCGTAGTTGGCGGTATCCAGGTAATCGACGCCGGTGGCAAGGCAGGCGTCCATGATGGTCAGATCCTGATAGGGGAGCGCCACGTTGATCACAAGCTTCGGCTCTTCGCGCTTGATCAGCTCTATCAGTTCCGGCACGTTGTCGGCATTGACCCGGGCTGTTGCGACCGGAAACTCTATCTGCTCCGCGATGGCCCGGCACTTGGACTCGGTACGCGAGGCAAGGGTAATGGCGGTGATTATGCCGGGGGCCTGGGCACACTTGTGTGCAACGACCCCGCCGACGCCACCTGCTCCGATTATCAATACTTTGCTCATTGGGTTGATCTCCTGTTTTTCAATAATAAAAGGTCGGCGGCGTCACTACCCAGAGGAGCTTCGCCGCGGCCTTGCCGATGTTCTTGACGGTGTGCCTTCTGTCCGAGGCGAAATAGAAACATTCGCCCTTCTCCACCGTGTAAAGCTTGTCGTCCAGCCTGAGCTGCACCTTCCCCGAGATGACGTAGCCGAACTCCTCACCCTCGTGGATCGGCTGCTCGTCCATCTCCCCGCCCGGATCCAGCGTCACCAGCACCGGATCCATGTCGCGGTTCTGCGCGCCCGGAACCAGGAGCTCCACCTTGATGTGGTCGCCGTCGTCCGTCGCCTGCACCCGGGCCTCCTTGCCGAAGACGATCTCCTGGTCCGGCTCCTCGCTGAAGAACTCCTGCATGCTGATGCCGAAGACGTCGACGATGTCCTTCAGCGTGGCGATCGAAGGCGAGGTGGCATCGTTCTCCAGCTGCGAGATGAAGCCCTTGGTAAGATCGGCGCGGCTAGCCAGCTCCTCCTGGGTCAGGGAGTTGACCATCCTGAGTCGTTTCAACCTCTCACCGATTTTCAAGCGTTCCTCCGCAGTTTAGTAACAGTAAACTATTTGTATTCTTTGCAATTTAGCATTTCCCCGGATTTTGTCAACGAAAAGTTTAGTAATGGTATACTTCCTGTTTAACATTTAGCCTTCATTAATCTTTAACTCGGGATATGTATCCGTAACTATTAGTGATTATTCCGGTGGCGGCAGGCGGATCAGCGGCACAATCAGCTCAGCAAAATGCCGATACTGCCTGCTGCTCCCTTTCCCCGTCGGCCTTTTTTCCCCCTTGACATTCACCCTCCCCTCGATCGGGGCGCGGCGTCCCGGATCATCCGCCATTTCTGGTATACTTTCGCATTGGCACCTTTTAATCCTTGACCTTTGGAGTCTGCCATGGAGCAAGCGAGCCTGCGCCAAGCGGGAAACCTCCCCGAAACCAGATATCTGCGCCAGTTGATGGAGACGGGTGACGAAATCGGCAGCAACCCCAGGTTGGGCGACATTCTGGTAGCCGCGCGCTTTGTCAGCAGGGAAGCGGTGGAAAGGGCCGTCGAATCGCGGGAAAAGGGGAAACCGGTCAAGATCGGGGAGCTCCTCATGGAGCACGGCCTCATATCAGAGGACCAGCTCCTGGCCGCCCTCTCCGTCAGGTTCCGGACCACCTTCGTCGACCTGGAAACCATAGAGCCGGATCCGGAGGCGATCAAGGCGCTCCCCAAGGAGGTGACCAACCAGATGCAGGTCTTCCCCTTCCAGGTGTCGGGGAAAAAGCTGACCGTGGCCACTTCACAGCCTGCCGACGCCTCGATCTTCGACCGCGTCTGCTTCTCCACCAACTACACGATAGAGCTGGTGGCAGCCCGGGCCAGGCAGATAAGAAACAGGATCAACCAGTATTACAACGCCGAGGACATCGTCGATACCATGATCAGCGAGCTGCGCGACGAACAGCTCACCGTGCTTCCGGAACCGGCGGAAATGAAATGGGTGGAGCCGGACTCCAAGGTGATCCGGCTGGTGAACCGGGTCCTCCTCGACGCACAGCGCCTGGGCGCCTCCGACATACATTTCGAGCCCGGCAGCAGGAACGCCCCCCTGAAGCTGCGCTACCGGGTGGACGGCGACTGTTTCGTGGCCCATGAAATCCCCTCGGTGTACAAGAGCGCCATCATCTCCCGGCTGAAGATCATCTCCAACCTCGACATAGCCGAGCGCCGCAAGCCGCAAAGCGGCAAGGTGCTGCTGCAGTTCGACAACGCCGAAATGGAATACCGGCTGGAGGTGACCCCCACCATCGGCGGGCAGGAGGATGCGGTGCTGCGGGTCCTGGCCACCTCAAAGCCCCTCCCTTTGCAGGAGATGGGGTTCTCCCCCTCGAATCTGGCCCGCTTCAGCGACATGCTGACCAAACCCCACGGCATCATACTCTGCGTGGGACCTACCGGCTCGGGGAAAACGACCACCCTGCATTCGGCCCTGGCGCAGATCAACGTCCCGGAGCGGAAGATATGGACCGCCGAGGACCCGGTCGAGATCGTGCAGGAGGGACTGCGGCAGGTGCAGGTCAATTCGAAGATCGGCTTCACCTTCCAGGATTCCCTCAGGTCCTTCCTGCGCGCCGACCCGGACGTCATCATGATCGGGGAGATTCGGGATGCGGAAACGGCAAAAATCGCGGTTGCCGCCTCACTGAGCGGGCACCTGGTCTTCAGCACGCTGCACACCAACAGCGCCTTTGAAACCATGATACGGCTGGTGGAAATGGGGATGGAACCCTACTACTTCGCCGACGCGCTGGTGGGGATCCTGGCCCAGCGCCTGGCCCGAAAACTTTGCGATGCCTGCAAGGAGAGCTACCGACCCAGCGAGGAGGAGTATCTGGAGCTGATGAACCATTACAGCCCCGAGCTGGCGGCAAGGCATAAGCTCCCCCCCCTCTCCGGCACACTTTGCCTGATGAGGAAAAATGGGTGCGAGAAGTGTTACGGCACCGGGTACAAAGGGCGCATCGCCATCCACGAGTTGGTGACTGCGATCCCGCTCCTCAAGGAGGCGATCAAGACCAAGGAGAAAGTGGAGACCTTGAGAAAGATCGCGCTGCAGGAGGGGATGCTGACCCTGAAAATGGACGGGATCGCCAAGGTGTTGGAGGGGGTCACCGACCTGAACCAGATCATGAAGGTCTGCCTTGAGTAGTTGTACAGCTGCTTTGGGCTTGGCATGGGAACCCGCTGCCGCCTGGGGCCGGAGTGCCGACGTGTAATTGACAATGGCGAAAAGCGGCGTACAAATTACCTGATGATTAGCGGGTACTAATTCACCAGGGAGGTAGGAATCATGAAAAGCGTCTGGCGGTTTCTGAAGGTAACGGCAGCTTTGATGGCAGCAGCGCTACTGCTCTCCTCGTGCGGCGGTGGCGGTGGAAACGGAGGTAGCAGCGACGGTGGCGGGAGTACGCCCACGCCTACCGCAACCACCCTGTCCGGAACGGCAGCGGCAGGTGGACCAATCATCGGAACAGTAACGGTCAAAGACAGCACCACGCCGACGGCAAAAACGGTGACGGTTCCCATCAAGGCGGACGGCAGCTACACGGCGGATCTCACCGGAATGACCCCTCCCTTCCTGGTGCGCGCCGACGGCGCAATCGGCGGCACGGAATATCACCTCTACTCCGCCGCTACCTCGGCCGACCAGGACGGCACCATCAACATCACCCCGCTCACCGACCTGATCGTTGCCAATGTGGCGGGTGCGGTTGCCAAGGCCTATTTTGACGGCGGCAATTTTTCCAACCTCAGCGCCGCCCAACTGAACACCCAAAGGGACGCCCTGACCGCAAAACTCGTGTCGGTGCTGGAAGCGGTTGGAGTGACGGGAAGCGTCGACCTGCTGCGGGGATCGTTTAATCCCAACCATACCGGTCTCGATGCGGCTCTTGACCTGATCCGAATCAGCATCGATCCCTCCAGCAACACGGCGACCATTTCCAACCTGGTTACCACCGAGACCATCAGCTCAAACCTTGCCACTCGCACCTATACCGGCAACATAACGGGGGTGACCGCCACGGCAGTGGCCGAACTACCGAAGATCAAACAGGTATTCAAAAGCCTGTCCGATCTTTTTGCAACCTCAGCCCCCACCTCCGAGGACCCGCGCCTGATGGCTCTCTTCGACCAGGCCACCTTCCTTGAGTCGGGACGAAACCTGGCAGAATTCCTCTTCCAGATCACCACGGAGCCGCAGATGGTCGGTGCGAGGTATGACAACATCTACCTGGAGTCGATCGGCTCGAACAGCGCCGTGGTGACGTTTGATGTACTGCGCAACGACAAGCCGATCAACGAGGGGCAGAAACCCTGGAGGATGATCAAGAAAACCGATGGAAAGTGGTACCTGCAAGGTGACCAGCGCATCGCCTTCGTCGGACTTCAACCGACGGCCGAATACCAGATGGCCACCACCCCCGCCACCTTCCTGACCGGATTGAACCTCAGAGTTCAGGACCGAGGCGGCAGGCAGATCTCGGCGGCGGTTTTTACCGGCAAAGGACTCACCGGTCCGGTCAGACTGACCAATGCAGCGGATCCCAACTGGTTCGTCATCGAAGACCCCGCCTATGGGCAGAAGGATTTCTATTTCATGACCGACGCGCAGATTGCCGCCATGGCCGACTCCAATGAGGCGTACAGCGTCGAACTTTTTGTCGGGACTACACGAGTCGCGACTTACACGGAAAAAGTGAAGAAGCGCCCCTATCTGAACAGCCAGCTCTCCGCTGCCAATTTCCCGGCCGTCACGGCACCGACCCTGGCCCAATTACGTGCCTTCAACGGCGGGACCATCACCTTCAACTGGACCCTGCCGGCCGGGCTCTCCAGCCAGCGGCTGGCGGCAGGAGTAAACGACAACTCGGGGCATTCGGCGCAGGCCGACTCTTCGCTCTTGCCGACCGACACCAGCAAGAGCCTCACCATCAACGCGACAGCCGGCACTCCGCCGGCAGCTTTTACCCCGACCAGTCGTTGGGCCTGGCTGGAAGCCAGGGATAGCTTCGGCAGAAACCTTGGTACCAGCATGTGGTAAAGACCGTGCAGCACGGCAGCAGCGAAGCTCTAATGAAGCGGGGCTGCGGCCCCGCTTTTCACCGGCAATACCCGTCATGGTCCGGCCCGCCGGAGCTGCCGCTCCATCAGGCCGGGAGCCGTACGGCAGGTGAAAACAGAGGAGCCAGCCCGTAGGCTGGCTCCTCTCCTTCATTCCAAAACCTGGTACACCACGCAGCCACGGCAGCCCTTTGTCGGAGACAAAGTTCATCTTCCCTAGTCACCTGCTCACTCCCCTCCCCCTGGAGGGGGGAGGTCGGGAGGGGGGAAGACACCGGCTTCTGCGAAGAACTCACCGAGTTCCCCCTCCCTAGCCCTCCAGCCCTCCGGGGGAGGGGACAAGTTGCGCGCGGGCTTAATCTATTGCTGTAACTTTCTCAGAAGCACCCGACCCCGCCTGCGGCCGCGTTTTTGTCCAGAGTAAGATTGCCGTACCGTCCCCATCCCCACCCTGACCCTCCCCTTGAAGGGGAGGGGACGTGGAGGATAAAGCGGCTTCCCCGCAAGGCCGGCTCAGAACTCGAACCGGTTCACCATTTTCGACAGCTTGGCCACCTGATTCTCGAGCCCTTGGGCGGCGTTCAGCGACTCCACCGCACCGGAGGCGTTCCTCTCGGTGACGCCGGTAATCTCTGCCGCAGTTTTGCTGATCTGTTCCAGCCCGGCGGTCTGGTCGTGTATGTTCAGCAGGATCTCGTCGGCAAAGGTGCCGATGGCGCGGGCACCCTGAACCGCTCCCTCCAGCTGCCGGTCGATCTCCTTGGTAAGGACGACCCCGCCCCTGGAAAGCTCGGCCGAGGACCTGGTGAGGACCCCGGTGCTCTTGGCCGCGTCGGCCGACCTGACGGCGAGGCTCAGGATCTCGTCGGTCATCACCTTGAATTCGTTGCCGGCCCCCTCCACGTGGGCCGCCTCGATGGCGGCGTTCACCCCGAGCAGGTTGGAAAACCTCGCGATATTGAGCAGATTCACGATCAGCTTCTCGAATTCCTCCTGATGCTCCGCCCCCATCTTTTTCTCGAACTCCTTCATCGCTTTCGCGGTCTCGGAACATTGCCTGGAGAGCTTGCGGATCTCCTGGGCAACCACCCCGAAGCCGCCGGCCGATATCCTCATCCGGGCCGTCTTTGCCACGGTGCTGTTGGCGAGGGTTCCCGTTTCCTTCGCTATCCCGTCGATATCGCTCGCTATGGTCGCGGTGCTGTCGGCCGCGCCGCTGATTTCGTCCATGGAAGCGAGCATCCGGTTCATCGATTCCTTGGCGACCAGGATGGTCTCCGTCGCCTGTTTGGCGTTGCCATGCGCCTCTTTTGATCTCGCTGCGCTTTTGGTGGCACTCTCGGTCAGCATGGCGAGGCTCTCGAAGGTCTCGGTCAGCTGCCTGCTCTGCTGTTCGGCGCCCTTTGCCACCGACGAACTGATCCCGGTAATCTTTTTGCCGACCTCGGAAACCAGGCCGACCGTCTCGGAGACCTGCGATATCGCCTCGTGCAGCGCCTGCGCGGTGCCGTTCATCGCCTTGCGTATCGCCGCATGCTCGCCGCGGTACTTTCCGCTCATCCTCGCCTTGAGATCGTAATGGGCCAGCTTGTCGAGCACCTCCCCCGCTTCCTGGATCGGTGCGATAACGGCATCGAGGGTACCGTTCATCCCGGCGATGAGCTCCTTCCAGATACCCTCGTAATCCCAGTCGTTGCCCCGCGTTTTGAGCTTCCCCTCGCTGACGCTGCTGATCAGGTGCACGGTCTCGCCGTGCATGCCGTAGAGAATGGCGAGCAGGGTGTTGATGTTCTGCTTTATGTTGTGGTACTCCCCCTGGTACTCGTCGATCACGAAGTGGGGCAGATTGCCGTGGGCAATCTGGTCGAGGGCATTGCCGGCAAGTCTCATGGGGGCGGCCAGGGCGTCGATCATCCCGTTTATCAGCCGGACCGTCTCCGCGTCTTCCGCGCTCAGCCCCGCAAGGCTCCCGCGCACCTCAAGCCTCCCTGCGATCATCGCCTCGGACAACTGCTTCACCACCAGACAGACAGCCTTATCCATGAGCGCCCCCCTGCACCAGTTCTCTCACCTTGGCAACCGCAACATCGATGGCCCGGGCGACCTCCCAGGTCATGAATTCCCGGGTCAGGTTGAAACAGCACCCCTCGATGCCGACCAGCGTCACCCGTTCGGGGATCACCCCGGCGTAGAGGATCCTGCCGATCTCGATCGCCTCCCTGAGCCCCAGCCCGTGTGCCGAGATCCCGGCACGGCTTTCGGGGAGCAGATCCCACGGCATGACATGGACCGTACCGGGCGCGGCGCCCAACTGTACCGCGTCGACCACGATCAGATCCGTTTCCCCCTGCAAAAGCGGCAGGATATCGATCCCCCCGACACCGCAATACTCAAGCCGCGCGGCGATCGGCGCCAGCCTGCGGTAGACCTCGAACCCCGCGGCATCGTCGGCGATCAGTTCGTTGCCGATGCAGACGACTATTGTACGGCGGTCTGGAGGCGGCATTGTTCACCTACCGAGACGATCTTCGACTGCACCGGCCGGCAGAGCAGGCCGTTGGCTATACCGTCGAAGTAGGCATGGAAGAGCCGGCAGAGCGCCGACCCGGTTTCGATATTGCGCAGCCGGCACATCTCCCTCAGGATGCATTTCTTGAAAACCAGCCCGTCCTGATCCAGGGCGAACTCGAAACCCGCCTGCATCTGCCCGCTCAGTGCCCCGATCACATCCTGCAGCGTCGGCTCGGAGAGCTCCAGCGGGAGCTTGCGCGCGGTGTCCCGCCCGGCGATTCTCCCGACCGGCGCCGTCCTCCCCCCCATGATGTTGTCGATGGTGCTGGCAAAGGCGTCCAGCAGGAAGGCGACCTCGACGTAGGCCTTCTGGTAGTCCTCCGGCGTAAGCTCCAGGCGATAGTTCTGGTCGCTGCTGTTCATAGGAATTTCTCCATCTTCTCGCAGAAGGCCTGGTCTCTGTAGAAGTTCTTCACCAGATGGAAATCCCGGTGCGAAATGGCTCCCGACGGGCAGATATAGGCGCAGGAAAGGCAGGCGATGCAGTCCTCGCTATGTTTGACGGTGCAGAGCAGCTTCTCCTTGTCGAGCTCGAAAACCTTGGTGGGGCAGATGTCGACGCACAATTCACAGCCCCGGCATGATTGTTCGTGGATGGTTATCTCCAGTGACATTTGAACTACCTCCGCAAGGTTCTCACGCTCTCACCGCCGCGGCGGATCGCTATCTCCAGCGGCATGCGTCCCATGGCATGGGTGGCGCAGGAGAGGCAGGGATCATAGCAGCGGATGCTGAATTCCACCGCGTTCAAAAGCGCGCCGTCGTCGGGGCGGCCGATGACGTGCGACCGGGCGGCCTGTTCGATGGAGCGGTTGATGATGGCATAGTTCTGCTGGGTCGCCACGATCAGATTGGCGGCCCGCACGATCCCCCGCTCGTCGATCTCGTAATCGTGAATCAGCGTGCCGCGCGGCGCCTCGACATGGCCCACCCCCCTCCCCCCCTTGAAGGAGACCGGCACCCTGGTTTCCCCCCAGATCGCCCGGTCGCCGATGATCTCGCCGGCGCGCTCGACGGCCCAGATGATCTCGACCAGCTTGGCGTAGGTCTGAAAGACGGTGCCGTGGCAGGGACGGCCGCCAAGGCGTGCGAACTCGGCGCATTCGGCATCGGCCAGCTCGGTGCCGAAGCGGGAGACGGCATTCATCCTGGCCATGGGACCGACACGATACTCATGCAGGCCGTCCAGGTTTATCTGCACCTTCTTCATGTAGGACCACTCCACGACCGATTCCTGAAGGTACTTGTCATACTCCTCGACCCCGAACTCAAGCCGCACCGCTCCGGTTTCGTCGATCAGCCGCAGCTTCCCCTCGATCAGCGAAACCCGGTCCTTGAGCACGGTTCCCAGACCCCAGGAAGGGACCACCCATTGGCTCCCCAGGGCCGGGTGCTGCTCAAGGGCGGTGAGCAGCAGCCCCTTGACGGCCGGCAGCACAGCCGGCAGGAGTGCGCGCGCCTCGTCGATCCACTCATGGAGCGCCTTTTTCTTCTCCTGATCCAGGGTAAAGGTGATCCCGCCGGCAACCGAGGTCACCGGATGGGTTCCCCTGCCGCCCACCATCTCGTTGATCTTCTGCCCGATGGTCCGCAGCCTAAGGGCCATCCTGGCCAGCTCCGGCTTGGACTGCACGATGCCGACGATGTTCCTGAGCGCCGGGTCGGCATCCAGCCCCAGCACCAGGTCGGGCCCCTGCAGGACGAAGATGGAAAGGGTGTGGGAGTGGATGATGTGTCCCAGGAACATGAGCTCACGCAAGAGCAGCGCCGCCGGCGGCGGCGTGACCCCGGCGGCGTGGTCCAGTGCGTTGCAGGCGGCTATGTGGTGGGCGGTCGGACAGACGCCGCAGATGCGTGCCGTGATATGCGGCATCCGGTCGGCCTCCATGCCGATCAGGATCTTTTCGAAACCGCGCAGCTCGTTGACCACCAGCCCGGCATGCTCCAGCTTGCCTGAGTCGTCCAGGTTGATGAAGACCTTGGCGTGCCCTTCGATCCGGGTGACCGGGTCGATGCGAAAGGTCGTCTTCATAGCTCCCTCCCGGCTTCGAAATCCGCCTGCTCGTCCTCGATCCACTTCTTGATGTGGAAGGTCGGCTTGTTGCCGATCATGGCGGTCGCCATGGTGTAGGAGTAGTGCGACTTGGCGGAGCGCTCCAGCGAGGCGATGATGTCTTCCCTCCCGATCCTGGTGAGCCGGGACATCCGGTCGGCGATCTCGGTCCTGATGTCGCGGTTCGGCTCGGTCAGGATCTGCATGGTCGCGCCGGCGCAGCCGGTGCAGGGTACCCCGTTGCTCGGACAGGGGGCAAGGCAGCGGTCGATGGTGACCGAGCCCATGCAGCTGTACCCCTGGCTCAGGAAGCATTGCTCGGCATCGGGAATGCCGTCGGAGTTGGACCTGACGGCGGCGACCTCGCTCTTCTCCATCCGGCGTTTGCACTTGGCGCAGACCGAGCGGCGGCTCACCTCCGGCTGGCGCCCTTCCACCAGCGCCGAAAGGGCCTCGAAGACGAAGAGCGGGTGCGGCGGGCAGCCGGGGAGATAGAGGTCGACCTCGATCACCGTGTCCAGCGGCGAGACCACCGACTCCAGCGGCGAGACCTCGCGGCTTGGAGGGGGGGACGGGATGGTGGTCTTGTTGTCGAGGTAGACGGCCGCGGCTATTTCAGCCGGGGTGTGGATGTTGCCGGCGCCGGCCGGCCCTCCGAACACGGCGCAGGAGCCCCAGGCAAGGACGATATCGCAGGAGTCACGCATCGCCTGCGCGGCGTGGCGGTCATGCTCGTTGCGGATGGCACCGGAGACGAGGCCGACGCTGGCGTGGGGATAATCCTTGATATCGGTCAGCACCGGGCAGCGCTGGATTTTTATGGCCTGGAGGAGGTTGAGTATTTTTTCGTGCAGGTCAACGATCGCAATGTGGCATCCGGAACAGTCACTGAGCCATTCCGTGTTGACGGTAACCTCACTCATGGTCCCTCCTGACTAGCAGTTTCTTGTAACAGGCGTTCTCTCCGGCGTGGATGATTTCCAGCGAGGAGTCCCGCCCCATGATGTTCTGCAGGGCACCGGCGAAAAAGCCGTACATCATGTTGCAAAGCGAACCCTTCTGGGTATGACCGAAGCGAAACAGCGACTGGCGGATCATGCAGTCCCTGAAGACCAGCATGACCTCGGTGCCGTCGTCGCCCTCCTGGAAGATCGACTCCTGGTCGTGGGTCTTGAAGGGCTCGAAGAGCCAGAGATAGTCGTTTTTGTCGAGCACCTCCCGGGTGTAGACAAGCGCCTGCTCGATGTCGCCGGTGTGAGGGATACCCTCCGAGAGCTTTCTGCCCAGGTTCACGCCGGCCAGATAAGAGATGCTGTTGGCGGATTCCCCGATCGCCTGCTCGGTCCCGGATGCGATGGCACCGAGGAAGACCATCGCATCCTGCAATGCCAGCCTCTCAACGTTGCTCCCCATAACAGCACTCCTATGCGAGATGTTCCAGATTCATGAGAATCACCAGCCTCTGGTCCAGGGAGAGTATTCCCTCTATCCAGGGCTGGCCGGCCACGTCGAGAGGCGGCAGGATCTCGCTGCGACTGACGCGGATCACGTCGGAAACCTCATCGATGATGAAACCCGAGAGTTCACCGCCAAAATCCATCACCGCAATGCAGTTTAAGAAACCGCCGTCAGCCTCCGGGAGGCCGAAGCGTTTCCGAAGCGAGACGATCGGGACGATCTGCCCCCTGAGATTTATGATTCCCTCGACATGGGAGGGGGCATTGGCCATCTTGGTGATCTCCGTCATGTTGATGATCTCTCTGACAGCCATAACATCGACCCCGTACTCCTCACGGTCGAGGTAGAAAGTCACCATTTGGATATCAGCATGTGACGAGTCCGAGGCCAAGATCTCCCTCCTGTTAAGACGTGAAAGGTGAAAGGTCAATATAGGAGCCGGATGCCACAAAAAAAGCCAAGCGAACTGAAGGACTCCCTTCCGGCAACTCGGCCATCTGCGCGCTGAAGCCCCGCCGCTTTCCTCCGCTCATCACGTGGGATCGGCTTGCCCTGCAGTATTTATTGCTGATTCTTAATTGGAAAATACTACAATGTTTCTAACTTCCGTCAAGGCAGGCCGAACCTCCTTTTCTTCCGAGATCCAGCTTTTTCTCGCCCCCAGGCTCCGGCTATTTTCCTCGTTCCCAAGCTCCGGCTATTTCCTCGTTTCCTCGTTTCCTCGTTCCCAAGCTCCGACATACTTTCCTCGTTCCCAAGCTCCGACATACTTTCCTCGTTCCCAAGCTCCGACATACTTTCCTCGTTTCCTCGTTCCCAAGCTCCAGCTTGGGAACGTCATCGCGGTAAAGCTCCAGCTTTGCATCTTGGCGAAGCGGAGCTTCGCGTGGCCTTGCGTTCCCAAGCTGGAGCTTGGGAACGAGGTAGCTGGCGCTTGGGAACAAGGTAGCTGGCGCTTGGGAACAAGGTAGCTGGTGCTTGGGAACGAGGTAGCTGGCGCTTGGGAACGAGGTAGCTGGCGCTTGGGAACGAGGTAGCTGGAGCTTGGGAACGAGGTAGCTGGCGCTTGGGAACTAGGTAGCTGGAGCTTGGGAACGAGAGGGGATGGAAAGGGAGGGAGATCCTTCACCGGAAGATAGCGCCGTCCTAATAAATATTTCTTGACAGATCTCACATTATTATATAAAGCCTTTATATAAACATCGTATAAAACGAATCGAGGTACCTATGTCTCCGAGAAACGTGCGGTTCGGCCGAGAGGAAATCATTGCAGCCGCTTTCAATCTGGTTCGGGAAAATGGGTGGAATGGCTTTTCCGTGCAGGCCGTCGGGAAGGCGATCAACTCCTCCACCATGCCGATCTACTCGCATTTCACCAATGCGCGCGAACTTGAGGACGCGGTTTGCGGCAAGGCGATGGAACTTCTCAAGGAGCGGATCGTGGAGGAGCAGACCGGCGACAAGTGGATCGATCAGGCGATCAACTACGTCAATTTTGCAGTGGAGGAGAAGCATCTCTTCCGCTGCCTGGGGGACGGCAGAAATATCGAGTTGCAAAACAAGCTCGGCATGGGACTCGTGGAGTTCATCAACGAGACGCTGGCAGACTATCCCCTTTTTGCAGGCTTAAGCAAGATGGAGTTCGTAGAGATCAGGATGGCGCGCATGATGTTCGCCCAGCGACTGGCATTCTGGCTCAACAACGACGTCGACTTCCTGAAGTCGAAAGGGCTCGAAACCGAGGATTTCATCCGTCGCACCAGTAAGGCGATCTACGACGGGTTCATGTTGCAGTTTCGTGGGGAAGCTGGTGTTTCCTAGCCGAAGTTCTTGCAGATATCTAACCATGACAGGGAGGGTTGAAATGGACATGAAATGGCGCAAAGGTTTCAGGCAGTTGGTGATGGTGGCAACGCTTTCCGGCTTTTTTGCCCTGGTCGGTTCCGGACCGGCCCTCTGCGCACCGGCCTCTAAGCCGCAGCCGGGTGGCACCCTCACGGTCGGCATGGAAAATGAGTTTCGGGGCTTTGATCCCCTGAAGGCCGCCTTTTTTAGCCTGTCCGACCGCAGCGTGGCGATGGCGGTGGAGGAGCGGCTTTTCGACATGGATGCCAAGGGAAACCTCGTGCCGGAACTTGCCCTGTCCGCCAAGCCGGCGAAGGACCAGAAGAGCTGGACCATCAAGCTGCGCCAGGGGGTCCGTTTCCACGACGGCACCCCTTTCAATGCCGATGCGGTGGTTGGGCATTGGCAGCGGCTCCTCGATCCGAATAACAAATTCTTTGCCCGTCTCGCTTTTGAGTCCATTGTATCGGTGCAGAAAGTGGACGATTTCACCGTTCGCTTCAACCTGAAGCATCCCTGGGCGCCGTTCAAAAATGTCATATCTGCTCCCCAGTCGATCGCGGTGTACATCCCTTCCCCCAAGGCGCTCAAAGAGGATACCCAGAACCGGGCGCCTGTCGGGACCGGACCCTACATGTTCAAGGAGTGGGTCGCCAACGACCGGCTGGTGGTAGTCAGAAACCCCAATTACTGGCGCAAGGGGAAGGGATACCTGGACAGCGTGATCTTCCGACCCATGCCGGACATGCAGGCGAGGTTTGCCAGCCTGCAGTCCGGAGAGAGCGACGTGATCCAGACCGACCGGGGCGCCAGCATCCTGCAGGCCCGCGAGGACCGCTCCCTGAAGATCTACACCAGCTTTGGCGCCGGAGCCTACAATTTCCTTCTCAACGAGGCGAAGCCGCCGCTCAATGAGCCCCTGGTCCGGCAGGCCCTGGCCCATGCCTGGAACCAGGATCTGCTGCTCAAGGCCGATTACAAAGGAACCCTCCCCTTTGCCAAAGACCCGTACGGGGGGCAGATCATCTGCGCCGACACCTCGTATCGCAATTACGATCCGGAAAAGGCCCGGAAGCTGTTGGCGCAGTACGGCAAGCCGGTCGAACTGGAGATGATTCACACCAACACCCCGCGGGGCAAGGACGCCGGCGAGATCATGCAGCGGCTTTTCAAGGAGGTCGGCGTGACGCTCAAGCTCACCCCCCTGGCAGAGGGGCAGCTGGCCAAGCGGGGCATAGGCGGCGACTACCAGATCGCGGGGTGGAAGCTGATGGATTTTGACGAAATGGGGCCGTCCATGCTGGGCAATCTCCACTCGGAGGGGAAGCATAACTTCGTCAAGTATCAGAACCCGAAGATGGACGAGCTGCTGGCGACCCAGCAGATGAGCACCGACAGGAAGGTCCGGGAGAAGGCGCTTTGTGGCGTGGCGACCCTGATCAACGAGGATGCCATCTTCCTCTATGGCGGCGGGCGGCGCTTTCATGTCATTGCCAAGGCCGGCGTCCACGGGATCGACAACGTGAGGCACGGCGTGATCCGGGTCAGCGACGCCTGGTTGAGTCGGGGAAAGTAAATCTACTGCGGAACCGCCCCCTCTCCCCTGCCCTCTCCCACGAGGGGAGAGGAGGTAGATTCGATCTGCACATCTGGCTCTACATCTGGCTCCATTGTCGTCCAGGTTGCCAGCGCCTGGCGTTAGCATCCTGCCCTCCGGATCAGGAGATATGGCGTGGAAACAATTGAGGAAATGCAGGCATATTACTGCAAGCGGGCGCCGGTTTATGACCAATCCATGGGATATGACGATCAGGAGATGATCGACTCCCTGCAGCCGGTGATAAACCAGGTCAGAACTCTGCTTCAGGGCAAAAGGATCCTTGAGATTGCCTGCGGCCCCTGTTTCTGGACCCAACGCGTCGCTGAGGTCGCCGCAGCGCTGCTCGCCACCGACTATAATGAATCCACGCTGGATCAAGCCCGTAAAAAGGCGCTGGATTGGGACAAGATTGCCTTGCAGCGAGCGGATGCTACCCCGAATGCCGCAGGATTGTCGTCAGTTACTCAACGAGAATGCGATGAAGACACGGTGCTGATAGCTGGCAGCGCCGGGCTCTTGACGGGGCTCCGGCTGCCGTCTGCGCCGGCCCCGGCGGTTGGCAGCGCTTTCGCGATAATGATTTGCTGAACGAGACGTAGACGTAGGTCGGGTTAGCCCGGAGGGCGTAACCCGACGCGCAGTCGATAGGGGTGTCGGGTTACGCTGCGCTAACCCGACCTACGCCTACGCCTTTCCCCATGACGGGAGCTGGCTCCGCTAAAGTCCCCTCTCCCCTGGTGGGAGAGGGGGGAAAGGCGGCGTACACTGCAGTTTCCCAGATCTGGCAGTGATGGCAGGAAGAGTGGGTTGCTGAGCGACTTTAGTAGTGTGGGATAGGATGGCAACCGGAGCTCCGATGAACCTGGTCTGGAAAAAACTGCTCCATCTGCTGGTGGTCGTGCTGGCGGTCACCGTGCTGACCTTCGTCCTGACCGACAGGCTCCCCGCCGACATCGCCGCCGAAATCGCCGGCCACGGCGCGAGCGCGGCGGAGCTTGCCGAAGTGCGGGAGCGTCTCGGCCTGAACCGGCCGGTTCTCACGCGCTATGCGGAGTGGATCATGGGAGCCTGCCGGGGAGAGTTCGGTAAGTCTCTGGCCACGGAGCAGCCGGTCAGCGGGGCGCTGGCAAGCCATCTCCCCGTCACCCTGGAATTGCTGGCGCTCTCCCAGCTCTTCGCCCTGCTCTTGGCTGTCCCCGCGGCAATCGTCTGCGCCTGGCGCTCCGGCTCCCTCATCGACCGGGCGACCGGGACGCTCGCCTTCGGCTGCGCCTCGCTCCCCAACTACGCCCTGGCGATGGGGCTGGTCTTTCTCTTTGCCCTGAGGCTCAAGCTCCTCCCCGCCACCGGCTACACCCCGCTGACTGCGGGGATGCTGGCGAACCTGAAAGGGTTCCTGCTGCCGGCGCTCTCCATCGCGCTGGTGGAATGGGTGACGCTGATGCGGGTCCTGCGCAGCGACCTGATCGCCACCCTGAAGGAGGATTTCATCCTGCTCGCCCGCTGCAAGGGGCTGCCGAGCTGGCGCATCCTGCTGGTCCATGCCCTGCGACCCTCCTGTTTCACCTTCATCACCGTGCTCGGCATGCAGACCGCCAGCCTGATCGGCGGTGCGGTGATCATCGAAACCGTCTTCTCGCTCCCCGGCATCGGCAGACTGCTGGTCACCGCCATCTTTGCCCAGGACTTTCCCGTGATTCAAGGGGCGGTGCTCCTGATCACCGTCTGCTACGTGCTGGTCAATTTCCTGGTCGACCTCTGTTACGGTATGCTGGACCCGCGGGTACGCAGGGAGGGCGCCGGTGGCTAGCCGCCTAATCATCGACAAACTTGCCGTCTGCGCGGCTCTCGGCTGGCTCATGCTGGTATTCATCAGTACCTTCAGCGCCGGCCTCTGGTCACTCCCCTTCGCTCCGGATCAGATGGACAGCGACCGTCTTGCCGCGCTCCCCGGGGGGAGCCACCTGCTCGGGACCGATGCCATGGGGCGGGACATCGCGGTCCGGCTTCTTATCGGCGCAAGGGTTTCGCTTACCGTCGGCATCTGTGCTCCGTTGCTGGGCCTGGGGGTAGGGCTCCTGCTCGGCATGCCGGCCGGTTTCTACCGGGGCTGGAGCGAGCGGATCATCATGACCCTGGCCGATGTCATCCTCGCCTTCCCCGGGCTGGTCTTTCTCCTGGTGGTGACCTCCGTCCTCGGTCCCAGCCTGAAGACCATCACCTTCGGGCTCGGGCTCCTGATCTCTCCCCGCTTTATCCGCGTGGTCAGGGCCAACACCATAAGGTGCGCCGAAAAGGAATTCGTGCAGGCGGCGCGTATCGGCGGGGCCCGCGACCGGGTCATCCTGCTGGGGGAGATCCTCCCCAACATCATGGGGCCTCTTCTGGCCTATACCCTGATCGTTGCCGGCTTTGTCATCGTCGCCGAGGGGGGACTCGGTTTTCTCGGCCTGAGCGTCCCCTCGCCGACACCGAGCTGGGGCGGCATGATCGCTGCGGGGCGGGATGTGCTGGACCAGACGCCCCACGTCGCCATGATTCCCATGGCGGTGATGTTTCTGACCGTGCTGTCGGTGAACCTGATCGGCGACAGAGTGCGAGGCCGCTATGAACGCAACTGATCGGCAGGCCCGGAAAGAGGTTTGCGCCAGGGAAGGGATGACGGAGCTCCTCGCGCTGGACCAGCTCACAGTCGAGCTGCAGACCGCCGCCGGTCCGATCTCCCCGGTCGATTCGGTCTCGCTCACCCTGGCGCCGGGGAAGACGCTGGCCCTGGTGGGGGAATCGGGGAGCGGCAAAAGCATGCTCTGCCGGGCCATCCTCGGGCTGGTGCCGTCCCGGGGGAGGATCTGTTTTGTCGGCCGCGATACCGCAAACGATTCCGCCAAGGAGCTGAACCGGATCCGCGGTCGTGAGATCGGTGTGGTGCTGCAGGACCCGCTCTCTTCGCTGAACCCGGTCATGACCGTACTCCAGCAGATATTTGAGCCGATGCGCTTCCACCTGGGGATCGGCAGCAAGGAAGGCAGGGAGCGGGCGCTGGAGCTGCTGCGCTCGGTCGGCATGCCCAATCCGGAGGAGAGGCTCGGCTGCTATCCCCACCAGCTTTCCGGCGGCATGCGGCAGCGGGTCGCCATCGCCATCGCGCTTGCCTGCGATCCGAAGCTGCTCATCGCGGACGAACCGACCACGGCGCTCGACGTAACGGTCCAGGCGGATATCCTCAACCTCCTGTCGCGGATCCAGCAGCAACGGAACATGGCGATCATCCTGGTGAGCCATGACCTTGGGGTGGTGGCCGGGAGAGCGCACGACATCGCCGTGATGTACGCCGGCCGGATCGTCGAGCAGGGGCCTACCGCCGCGGTATTCGCCCGGATGCGGATGCGCTATACCCGTCTCCTGTTCGAAGCGATTCCCCGGATCGATGACCCGCCGCAGCGCAGGCTGCCGAACATCCCGGACCAGCCGCCCAATTTCGCCGCCCTGCCGCCCGGCTGCCGTTTTGCCCCCCGCTGCCCCGCCGCCGCTGAGCGCTGCCGCCACGAGTACCCGCCGCTGGTCGCCGACGGCCGGGACGGACACCTTTTTGCCTGCTGGTTTCCCTGTGAGCCGCCGGAGGGAACTCCATGAACGGCGCAGACCCGCTAAAGCCGCTTTTGCAGATCAAGGACCTGGTCGTCGAGTTCCCGGCAGCGCGGCGCCGAAAGGTGCACGCCGTTTCCGGCGTCTCCTTGGAAATCGCTGCGGGCGAAACGCTTGGGCTGGTGGGGGAATCGGGATGCGGCAAATCGTCCCTGGCCCGCGCCGTTATGCAGGCGCCCCCCCCAAGCTCCGGCAAGGTGTGGCTTGACGGCGTGGAGCTGACGGCAATCCGCGGAGCGGCGCTAAGAGAGCAGCGCGCCAATTTCCAGATGGTCTTCCAGGACCCGCTGGCATCCCTGAATCCCGTCAAGGGGGTCGGCGAGAGTGTCGAGCTCCCCCTGCGGACGGCCGGACGGCAAAAGCGCTACGACGTGGAGTTCTTGGCGCGGCAAGCCTTCAGCGCCGTGGGTCTTGATCCGGAGCAGCATTACAGCCGGAAACCGGCGCGGCTTTCCGGCGGTCAATGCCAGCGCGTCTGCATTGCCAGGGCTCTGATCAGCAGCCCAAAGCTTCTGGTCTGCGACGAGCCGGTCTCCTCGCTGGACGTTTCGGTGCAGGCCCAGATCATCAACCTGCTGCGCGATCTCAAGGAGAGCCATGGGCTCTCGATGCTGTTCATCTCGCACGACCTGGCGGTGGTCAGGAACATAGCCGACCGGGTCGCGGTCATGTATCTCGGGCGGCTTTGCGAGGTGGCTCCCTGTGCCGGCTTCTTCCTGGCTCCTGCCCATCCCTATTCCCGGACCCTGATCGCGTCGGTCCCGAGGCCTGATCCGCGATTTCCCGGAGGCGTCAGCAGCATGCTCGCCGGGGAACTTCCCTCGCCCCTTGATCCGCCGACCGGCTGCCGTTTTCGCACCCGCTGCCCGCAAGCCCAGCCGCTTTGCGCCGAGATGCAGCCAGAGCTGCGGGAGATCAGGCCGGGGCACCTGGTGGCGTGTCATTTTCCGCAACTGAATAGTTGTCAGCCAAGGATGCCGAGTCCACCCTCCCCCAGCCCCTCCCATCAAGGGAGGGGGGCTTATAATCCGTCGGTTGGCGGGCATATAGTCCCTGACCTTAGACTTGGCGTATAGTCCCCTCTCCCCTGGTGGGAGAGGGCTAGGGAGAGGGGGGGAATGCGGCCAATAGCAAGAAAGCAACCGGACAATGCTGACTGCCTAAATCCCCCTTTTGGTGATTTTCTGCAGGGGAGGTCCCCTTTGATGAAACGGATAGCTGCCATAGTTTCTACCCTAGCGCTGCTGATCGCCGGCGGCTTTTTTGTCAGGTACTGGTTCACCCAAGGCCGCTACATCGAGAAGACCGACAACGCCTACATCCGTTCCGAGATCACCCAGATCAGCTCCAAGGTCGCAGGCTACGTCAGGGAGGTCCCGGCCGAGGACAACGCCCCGGTGGATCTGGGCGCCGTGCTGGTGCGCATCGAGAATCAGGAATTCCTGGTCAGGCTGGAAAACGGGAGGAAAAAGCTGGAGGAACGCGGGGCGGCGCTGCTCGTCGCGCAAAACAGAAGCAGGCTGCAGCAATCCCGCATCGAGGCGTGCAGGGCACAGCTTGCCTCGGCCGAGGCGGAACAGTCCAAGAGGACAAGCGAGCTGCGCCGTTACGCCTCCCTGGTCCCGGCCGGCATCATCTCCGAGCTCGAATACGAATCGGTGCTCACGGCCGAGAAGAAGTCGCGGGCTGAAGTCGCCGCCGCCCGCGCCAATCTGGACTCCGCCGGGACCGAACGCGACGTTTTCCTCGCCGAGGAGGGGCGTCTGGAGGCCGAACTCCGGCAACAGGCGGAGGAACTCAAACTGCCGGCCCAGGAGCTGGGTGATACGGTGATCCGCGCGCCGATCGCAGGGGTGGTCGGCAACCGCAGGGTGCGGGTGGGGCAGTACGTGAAGCCGGGTACCCTCCTGCTGGCGGTGGTGCCGCGCCAGGCCCTCTGGGTGGAGGCGAACTTCAAGGAGGTCCAACTGACCAGGATGCATGAGGGACAACCGGTTTCGCTCGAGGTGGATGCCTTTCCGGGACGCCGGCTCTCGGGACGGCTGGAGTCGCTCTCACCTGCCAGCGGCGCCGAATTCAGCCTGCTTCCCCCGGAAAACGCCGCCGGCAACTTCACCAAGATCGTGCAGCGCGTGCCGGTCAAGATCAGCTTCGACGCCGGCCAGCCACTGCTGCGCGAGCTCCGTGCCGGGATGTCGGTGGTGGTCAGGGCGGACACCCGCACCGTTAGCGCCGTAAGCCGACTGGACCGGCGTTAGCTCCGCCATGACGGACGGCACTGTTCCCATGAGAACCTGGCTTGCCTTCATCGCCATGTGCGGCGGCACCTTCATGGCGGTGCTGGACACCCAGATCGTCGCCAGTTCCCTACCCGAGATTGCAACCAGCCTGGGTGCCACCGTCGAGGAGGCATCCTGGATCCAGACCGCCTACATGATCGCAGAGGTGATCATGATCCCGCTGGCGGGTTGGCTATCGGGGGTACTCTCCCTGCGCCGCCTTTACAGCGTGGCCTGCGCCTTTTTCACCTTATCCAGTCTGCTCTGCGCCCTCGCCTGGTCCCTTGAATCGATCATCGCCGTCCGCATCTTGCAGGGGCTCTGTGCCGGGCTCCTGGCACCGCTGCTTTACCAGGGGATCTACCTGATGTTTCCCCGCGAACGCCAGCCCGGTGTCACGATTTACGTGGTGCTGGTGGTCTCCCTGGCTCCCATAATCGGGCCGACCCTTGGGGGATGGATCACCCAGAACTGGTCCTGGCGCTGGCTCTTCCTGATCAACCTGGTTCCGGGAGCCCTGGTCGGCGCCGCCGTCGCCACCTTCATGAAGCGGGAGGGATATGACGCGGCACGGCTGAAGCGGTTCGACCTGGCGGGGATCCTTCTGGTCGCCTTATTTCTCGGTTCGCTGGAGTACGTCCTGGGCAAGGGTCCGGATAACGACTGGTTCGATTCGCGACGGATCACGGCATTCACGGCGCTCTCCCTCACATCGTTCCTGCTGCTGGTTTGGCGGGAGCTCAGCTGCCGCCATCCCGTGATCGACCTGCGGAGCTTTCGCGATCGCAACTTCTGCACCGGCTGCCTGTTCAACTTCGTCATGGGAGTCGGCCTGTTCGGCAGCGGCTACCTGATGGTGCTCTTTCTCAGCGCGGTTAAACGGTTCAACAGCCAGCAGATCGGAGAGGTGATGGCGGTCCCCGGTGCGGCGATGCTGCTGACGCTTCCCCTGTTGAGGATGCTCAGGAGGCGCCTCGACGGACGGCTCTGCCTGGCGCTCGGCCTCTCGCTTTTCGCCTGGGCGCTGCTCAGCAACGCCAGGTTGACCGCGTCGGCAGGGTTCGACGACCTGTTCTGGCCCCAGGTGATGCGCGGCACGGCCATCATGATGTGCCTGTCGCCGGTGACCGAGCTGGCCCTGGGACGCCTCCCTCTGGCGGCCATCCCCAACGCCACCGGGCTCTACAGCCTGATGCGCTCGCTGGGGGGCGGGATCGGCATCGCCGTGATCAACTTCCTGGTGCAGCAGCGCAGCGCTTTTCATTACGGTCGTCTGGCCGAGCGGCTCAATCCGAACCGGTATCCGGAGTATCTGGATGCCCTTCAGGCCTCGTTCGCGGCGGGGATGGCGGATCTGGACCAGGCGGGTCAGGCGGGGATGAGGCTCGTTGCGGCGCTGGTACGGCGCGAGTCCGCGCTGATGGCGTATAACGACGCCTGGCTCTTGATAGCGGCTCTCTTCGGGGTCATGCTACTGCTGCTGCCGATGGTGCGCAGCGTGAAACGGTAAGGAGACCGCTGCGGGGGGAATGGCTGGCTTAGAAAGTTCCCAGCCGTCACTTCAATCGATCCCGAACCGGTTCACCTTGTTTTTTCCCTCGGCCTTGGCCCTGTAGACCGCCGCATCGGCCTGCTCCAGCAGGGCGGCGGCGCTCATCCCCTTCCTGTAGGGAGCCAGACCGATGCTCATGGTCTGGAAGATGGTCTTTTCGAAACCACCCTTGGTTTCGACCTCTATCGGCTCATTTTCGCATGTTTTCCGGACCCGCTCGGCGAGAATCCAGGCCATGGTCATTTCGGTGCCCTCTATCTTCTGCAGATGCTTGCGCGAGGTCTTCTTCTCTTCACGCAGTGAAAAGAGCAAGTGGTTCAGCGCCTCGCCTAACTCCTCGAACAGCGTGGGACAGGACTCCTTGAAGACATCGCAATGTCTGCAGCCGCCGCACTTCTCGACAAAAATACCCTTGGCGGTCTCGCAGCAGTAATAGGTCCCGGTGCGATACCAGCAGGGGACCTCCATATCGCCGTAAGAAGAGCAATCCGTCTTCAGGCACCCTTTCCTTTCCCAGCAGGCAACGATGTGCGGATTGTGAATGATGACCTCATCGTTGCAGCCTATCTGATACAACAGGGGAATCATCTCTTTCCGGATGCGATTGCAGATGGTTTCACCCGACGGCGCTTGTTTACCGAACATAACTCCCCCCGGCGCAATCCCCGATACTCGTCGATCGGATTTGCTCCTGCGCACTCAAGGCATATCATAATTAGAATTTTTTTCAATTAGGGCCGGCTACGGGGGGGCGATTGACAGCGCATGGTTGCGGCGGAAAAAGCCAAGGTGGGAGGTTGCTTCGTTCCCAAGCTGGAGCTTGGGAACGAGAACAAAGGCTTGGCAGACAATGAGCTTGGCAACGAGAACAAAGGCTTGGCAGACAATGAGCTTGGCAACGAGACAAAGCCAAGATGGAAGGTTCTTGGTCATAAAGGAGGGCCGGGGGGATTTGGCGCCAATCTTCAGCTGCTACCGTTCTGTCGTGATTGCCTGCACCAGGGGAACGTACTTGCTGTCCACCGTCAGTATATGGTTCAGGAACCAGTCCCTCAGAAAACCCAGCACGTTGTTCAGCTTCTCGACGTTTCCGAATAACTGTTCGTCTTGAAGTTCCAAAACACGCAGCACGAAGAAGTTATGCTGCTTGATCTGTAACTCCGATTCCCGGTATCCGGTCTCCTTGAACAGATTCTCCTCATACTCGAAGTGCTTCTCGATATACCTTACCAGCTGGTCTACTACTTCCCTGCTGACAGGGGTGTCTTTCGCCATGGCGCACAGCTCGTTGATTTCATTCAGGTACTCCATGAATTCCCTGTGCTGCCGGTCTATCTCTTCCACCCCGATATTGAAGCTCTCTTTCCACTCGAAGAATGCCATCGCTACCTCCTTCCCGTATTTTGGAGTACCGTCGGCAACATTATCCCACCCTAACAACATCGGCGCAACGAGTGAGCAACCGAACGATCAGGGAATGGGTGAACTGCGGGATAGCGGTAAGCGGGATATATCGAGGGGGAAAACCGGGGAGATGGGGAGATCTCCTTCGCCACCCCCGACGGCGTCGGCGGGGGGCATCTCACTGTTGCGGCGCTACATGCAGACCCTGAGGATCTGCTCCATGTCGGTATCCCCGGTCAGGACCTTCATGATGCCGTCCATCTTCAGGGTCCACATCCCTTCCTGAAGCGCTATCTCCCGCAGTTCCTCCACCCTTGCCTCGTGCCTGATGGCCTTCTTGATGGCGGGAATCGCGGTCATCAGTTCGTGAATGGCGACCCGCCCCTTGTAGCCGCTCCCGCCGCAGCGTTCGCAACCGCACTTTTCCATGAGCTTGGCATCATCGAACGCCGGCAGGACCTCGAGTCTGCGCCCCGCGCTCCGGTCGAAATCGGCCACCAGCTGGTCGTAGAGCTCCCGCTTGGCCGACACCTTCTTCCTGCAGTGTTCGCATAGCCTCTTGGCCAGACGCTGCGCCAGGATCCCGATCAGGGCATCGGCGAAATTGAAGGGGTCCATCCCCATCTCGATGAGACGGACGGCGGTCTCGGGGGCGCTGTTGGTGTGGAGGGTGCTGAGGACCAGGTGGCCGGTAAGCGACGCCTCGATGGCGATCTTGGCGGTCTCGGGATCGCGCATCTCGCCGATCATGATCACGTCCGGGTCGGCCCGCAGGAAGGAGCGCAGCGCCTCGGCAAAGGTGAAGCCGATCTTGACGTTGATCTGCACCTGGCATAGGCCCGCCTGGGTTATCTCCACCGGGTCCTCGGCGGTCCAGATCTTGCGCTCCCGGGAGTTGATATGGCCCAGGGCTGAGTGGAGGGTGGTGGTCTTCCCCGCGCCGGTTGGACCCACGCAGAGAATGATGCCGTACGGCTTTTGCAGCAGCCCCAGGAATCGCTCCAGGTTGTACGGCATCAGCGCCAGCTGGCTCAAGGGAAGCGGCTTCGACGCCACCAGCAGGCGCAGCACCGCCGCCTCCCGCCCGCCCACGAGCGGGGTGATCTCCACCCGGTACTCGAGCTTTTGCTGGTGGTAGCGAAGCAGTATCTTGCCGCTTTGCGGCCTGCGGCGCTCCGCTATGTCCAGCAAGGCCAGGATCTTGATCCTGGCGATGATGGCCCACTTGTACGAGGCGGCGATCTGGTGCGCCGGGACGCACTCGCCGTCGATGCGGTAGCGCACGATAAGCGGGCTCTGTCCGGAGCCGGGCTCGAAATGGATGTCGGAGGCGCCGCGCTTGTAGGCGTCGATCAGGAGGCGGTTCACCAGGGAAATGACCTCGGAATCCGGCTCGAACAGGAGCCGGGCCTCGTCGGCCTCCTCTTCGACGGAAAGGGTTTCCGCCTCGCCCTTCATAGATTCCAGCAAGGTATCTACCGCTTCCCCGCGATGGCTATAGTATCTTTCGATCGCCGCGGCGATCTGGCGGGAGGACGACACCACGAGCTCGATGCTGCAGTTCGTGCTGAATCTGAGGATGTCCTCGGTGGTCAGGTCGGTGGGGGTGGAGGTGGCGACCACGAGCCTTCTGCCAGTGAGGCTGACCGGAAAAACCTGCAGGCGGCTGGCGAGTCCCTGGGGGATGGCGGCCAGCGCAGCCTCCGAGGGGGTGATGCCATGCAGGTCGACAAAGCGGAGCCGGAACTTGGTAGCCAGCGCGCAGATCAGCTGTTCCTCGGTTATCAGCCCCTTCGTGACCAGGAGCTCTCCCACCTTGAGCTTTCTCCGCGCCGGGTGCTGTTCGGACTCCGGCTCGGCGTGCTCGTTGGGGCCTGCCTCGACGGGGATCTCGTACAAGGCCGCCTCTACCTCATCGCGGGTCACCAGGCCCGCCTCGACCAGGATGTCGCCGACCCGGGCATTTTGCCGATTGCCGGCTCCCTCCGAGGCACCCTGAAGCGTCTGCCCGATCTGCTTCACCTGATCCAGTCCGGCGGTGACAAGTTCCTCCGGCGTCGTCAGCACCACTACGTCCTCGATATGGTCATCGGCAAGGGTCACGTTGTCCCGGAAAAGCTCAAGGGTGACGCTGTCGTCCTGACGGTAGCGTACGCCGGTGGAAGTGAAGAAGATGGTCCTGTATGGCCCGTCTCCGTCCTGAAGCAGGCCTATGAATCCCTTGAGAAACTGCGGCCTGCTAAAGACGGCCACGCTGAAGGTTTCGCCCGTGATGGTCTGGATCTGCTCCAGGCTTGCCGGCTCGCCGGCGCTCAGCGCCGCAGGGGGGTGAAGGAAGCGGATGTAGCAGATCTCGTCCAGTTTGAAGAGGAACTTCCGCTCTTCGCCGTGGACGAACAGCTCCACGTCTACGTCATTGTTTTTGAAGGAGCGGGCCAGCCTCCCCTCGATCCTGTCGTCGCTCTTCAAGTGGATGATGAGCTGGTTGTCCATCGCACGACTCCCTGTTATTTTCAGCCTCCCGCGCTCCTTAAGTTTTATACCCTTTTTCACTGCCGCCTGTCACTCGAAAGGTGAAAACGTGAAAGGTGAACCCTTTCACCCAAGCAGCACATTACTCACCTTTTTTCAGCAGCAGAGTCGGAATGCTGAATTCCCCCCTCTCCTTCCCTCAGCCCTCCCCTTGAAGGGGAGGGAGCTTCCGGATCCCCCGCCTTTCCTGCAATCATACCCGGTTCGATTTCAACTCCTTCAGCGGGTAGAAGGTGCCGCGCCAGTAGATGCCCCCCTGGATCAGATTGAGCAGCATGGTGCGCAACAGGATGTAGACGAACAGAGCCGAGGTGAGCGGGTACCCTACGGCATACCAGGGCCGGGACCTGTGGAACCTGGCACTGTCGGCCACCACCAGCATGATCAGGGCCACGGTGGCGAGGTAGATCCCCTGAACCGCTCCACGGGTGACGAAGATGGCCAGAAAGGGCCAGATGCTGCAGAGCAGTTGGACCAGGACACCGGTCAGCACCAGCGCAATGTTGTAATCGGCCCCGGAGAAGGCATTTTTTTCCAGTCCCCTGATCGCCTCCCCCACTGAGGCATACCACTCCACCACCAGAAATTCCGGCGCATAGGCCACATCCTGCCGCAATCCCGCTTTCTTGATGATCTTGCCGAGCTTGATGTCGTCATCGGGGCGCAGCCGGATGGTCTCATGCCCCCCCACCTGCCGGTAAGCTGCGGCCCGTACCAGGTTGAAGGCGCCGATGCCGATGTGGCAGCGGCTTTTGGGATCCCTCGCCTTCCAGGGACGCGAGAAGAGCCCGAAGAAGATGATGAAGGTGGCGCCGAACATGGCGAGGAAAACGGTCGGCATGTGCACGGACGGAGTGGCCGCCAGGTGGTCCAGCCGGTTTTGCTTCATGAAGGCGACGGCCCGGGAGACCACCGTCGGCTCCATCACGATATCGGCATCGGTGAAGAGCAGCATCTCCCCCGTGGCGCGCTTGCTGCCGACCCACTGGGCGTGGTTTTTGCCCAGCCACCCCGCCGGCAGGAGGTCGATGTGGATCACCTTGAGACGGTGATGCTTTTCGGCCATCTCCTCCAGTATCGGTCCGGTAGCGTCTTCGGAGCGGTCGTTGACCACGATCAGTTCGTAATCGTGATAGCGGAGCTCCAGCAGGGAGTGCAGCGCCTCGCGGATGTTGCGCTGCTCGTTGCGCGCCGCCACGATGATGGAAACGCGCGGGTGATCGGGAGCCGGATCGGGCGACATGTCGCGCAATGCCGAAACGGACCGGTTCCCCATGACCAGGTCGAGTACGGCTATAGCGGTAAGGATCAGCGTCGCAGCGGCGATCAGGAAGATAATGGTCATGGTTGCTCTCTCAAATCACCCTCCCGGCCCGGATCAGACCCGCCCCCACCGCCTTCAGGTTAAGCATAATTACCCGGATCAGGTAGGGTGGGCCGTGCCCACCATCAGGATGCGGCCTGGTGGTGGGCACGGCCCACCCTACCTCTATCTCCCTTAACTTAATCAAAAGGCACCGATTCGTCAAAAGAAAGGGCAAACTCCGAAAGGAATTTGCCCGTCCCCTGCCCAGCCTTCCTTGATCTTATACGCCCGCACCGCTGCCGCATCAACGGGTTATTTGACCGTATAGCCCAGAACGGACCGGCCTGCGCAGGTGTAATCGATTTCTCTGGTGACCATCCGGGAAATTGCGCCGGTTTCGGTATTGATCCTTCTTACAAAGATCAGAACCTTGTTGTTGTTCAGGTAATTGTAGGTCCCTACCACGACCTCCGGGTGGGCATACTCATTTTTTTTGATTTCACTGACTTGCCGCGTCAATACTACCAGCCCGTTTTCCGACAGCTTGAAATACTTGGCGAACTCCGCCTGGACGATCTTGCTGCAGCAGGCGGCATTAAGACCTCCCCGCATCAGTTCACCCATCAGCAGGCCGGAGTGATTGGGCAGGAAAGACTGGAGGTCGGCGAAGTCCGTTACCAGAACGGTCCTCTGGCTGATTTCAGCTCCATCCGCACACGACCGAGTAGCCAATTTGCCGTCTTTGCTCTCGGCTGAACAGTCAGAGCAGTTGTCCACGCAAAGCTCGGCGGCGATATCGTGAAACAGGAGTTTCAGATCTGTTGCATCGAGTAGTACCGGGAGTGCTTTATTGTAACAGGCGCCACCAACAGTAGACGGAAGGGATGCCGCGCAACCGGATAAAAACAGTAAAGCAGGCAGCACCATCAACGAGGATATAAGTCTGGCCATCATGGCAGTGTGCCTTTCACAGGCCGGTAGGTCTCTCCGTTCCAGCAGGTTTGATTTTCCCTGCAACTAAATGGCGTGTCGCCGACAATCTTCATGGGTGCCAGGGCCTCTCCGTTGAAGAGCAGCGCCTCGGTAAATGAGTTGATGGGCATATGGATCTGGCCCGACGATGCGACCAGCCCGGTCTCTATGTCGATCACCCTGGCGTTGACAATGATATGGTTGCCGGCAACGGAATAAGTACCGGTGACGATCCCCCCGACCTTATACAACTCCTTGATTTTCCTGACATCCCTGCTCAGGGAGAATTCACCTGTCTCATTGATCACCACGTCTTTGGTCAGCCTGACCTCGAACACCTTCCATTTTCTGACCTGTAACTCGTGTATCACGTTCTCGGCGACCAGCCTTCCAAAGGGGGTGGTCTCGGAAAGCTTGTTAAGATTGATGAAGCTTGTGACTATGAAGGTGTTCTCCAGGCTTTTTCGGTCGACGTTTCTTTCGATCTGGTCGGTCATGAAGATCATCTGCGAATTGAATCTGCCCACCGAGGTCTGACTGCGCTGGATCTCCAGTGGCTCATCTACAATGTAGCGTTGATTGGAATTGAGCTGGGTTAACTGGTAGGCATCCCTTGAACCTGAAAAGCGTGGATTTGCAGAATTGGCGCATCCGGAAACAGCTATCGCAGCAACCAGGATGCTCACTAACTTAATGCTGTTTTTCATCTCACACCTCCCACTTGTTCCGTAACGACCCTATTGGGAAGCAGGATGTATTCTACCTTGTTGGATTCGTATTCGGACTGTTTGCTCCGGTACGAGACAGGGTAGTCGGGACAGTATGATCGCCCGTAGTCGGGACAGCATGATCGCGAATTGTCCCAGGCAATATTGTAGGTATCCCTGAAGCAAAAATCGTTATTTGTACAGGGAGTGAAAACCCGGCTCTGACTTCCGTTGTCAATTATTACTGGAGTAGCGCAACCGGAGATAGTACTGGATAAAAAGACAAGGCAGATCAGACGTTTCATTGTTTCCTCCATGCATGAAATTGATATTCCGACGCCGAAACCACCACGTGATACTGCTGTCAAGCCCGGAAGGGACCTTCCCCGATCACCACCTGCCCCCCGAAGGTCAGAATTCATTCACCTCTTATCGGGTTCATTCCGCTTCCCTTTAAGAATTACTTTCTAACCTGAGAAAAGTTATCAAGCACAAGCAACCAGAGCCGGCTCACACGGCGGCTACGAAATCACACCCCTCTCGCCCCCGGCTATCACCTTCCCTCTCCCGCGTCCCGAGTCCTCCCGGCATCTTCCCCCGTCGCATCCGATAACGCGCTTCAACCCGGTCCGGCGCCCTGATCCCCAATTGCGGCCAGCGCTTCTCAAATCCAGGTGAAACTGTTGCTTGACACAGGTGGTTGCGCTGTCATACCCTCTGCAATCGAGTTCACTCGGAAACAGCAAGCAAAAGTGAGTCCGCATGCCATCAGCAGAAAATTTCCCACAGCTGCCCAAAGACGCGCCGGTCATGTTCCACTCCGTCGACCGCCACGGCGTACTCGTCTATGTCAGCGACTACTGGCTTCAGGTTCTGGGCTACCGGCGCGACGAGGTGATCGGGCGCAAGAGCACCGAGTTCCTCACCGAAGCGTCACGCCGCTACGCCGAGGAGGTCGTCCTTCCGGAGTACTTCAGGAGCGGGTTCTGTACCAACGTGCCGTACCAGATCGTCACCAAAGGCGGGAAGATACTCGATATCGTCCTCTCCGCAACGGCCGAACGCGATGACGCGGGGGAAGTGGTCCGCTCGCTTGCCGTGTTGGCGGACGTCACCGAGAAAAAGCGCGAGGAGAAGGCACTGCTGGATGCGGAGGCGGTGTTTTGCAAGGCCTTTCGCTCCTCCGCCACCGTCCTCGCCATAAGTTCCCTGGCGGAGGGGAGGTTGATCGAGGTCAATGATGCCTTCGAGCGCACCTTCGGCTATTCGCGCCAGGAGGCGGTCGGAAGGGAGATGTCGCTGCTGCAGATCTGGGAGAATCCGGGAGACCGTGCCAGGTTCGTGGAATTTCTCCGGGAGAAGGGTGAGGTGCGGGACTTCGAGGTCAGGTTCAGGTCCAAATCCGGTGCGACCGTCGCGGGACTCTTGTCGGGGGAGGTCATCGACTTCAACGGGGAAACCTGCCTGCTGAGCCAAATCAACGACATCACCGAACGAAAGCGTGCTGCAGAAGAGATCGAGGTGCTGCATACCGATCTGGCGGCGCGGGCCTACGAACTGCAGATCGCCAACGAGGAGCTGGAGGCATTTAGCTACACCGTCTCCCACGACCTGCGCAAACCGCTCACCGCCATCAGCGGCTACTGCCAGGTGATTCTCGACATCTGCATGGACGAGCTCGACCCGCAGTGCGAACGCTTCATCCATGAGATACTGAGCGGCACCGTCAGAATGAACCAGTTGATCGAGACCCTGCTGGAATATTCACGCGTAAGCCACAGCAAAGTGCAGCGGAAAGATGTCGACTTCAGCCTGCTGGCGACGCAGGTAGCTCTTGAGCTCCGGACCTCGGAGCCGCAAAGGGAGGTCTGCTTCGAGATCCAGCAGGGGTTGACCGATCAGGGAGACCCGAGATTGCTGCGAGTGGTCCTGGAGAATCTGCTGGGCAACGCCTGGAAGTACTCGGCACAGAGGGAAAACGCCCGGATCGAATTCGGATCTTCGGAAACAGAGGGAAAAAGAACCTACTTTGTCCGCGACAACGGGGTAGGGTTCCAGGCATCGAGCGCAGCCGGGATGTTCACCCCCTTCAAGCGGCTGCCGGGAGCAGAGCAGTTCAAGGGATTCGGCATAGGGCTTGCCACCGTCGCGCGCATCATCAAGAGTCACGGCGGCAGGATCTGGGCCGAGGGTGAAGCCGGCAGGGGAGCGGTCTTCTACTTCACCGTCAGCTGAGGCGGAAGATGAGTCGCTGCTGGATCATGCAGGGTCTGAGAGGACCCGTTGCCAGCCGTCAATCGACAAAGGCAGGAGTGACCGACTCCCCCCGCCCCCTTTGGCAAAAGGGCGAGGGGATCAGCCGGCATCACTCAGGCATCAAGCCCCTTGAGGGGCTGATGGGAAAGCCATCAGGCCGTCCGGAGGCACCATGAGCTTTCGCAGTTTCATAAGCGCCTTGGCCTCGATCTGGCGTATCCTCTCACGTGTTACGCCGAAGCTTTGTCCAATGGTGTCGAGGGTCTGGGGTTCGGTGTCGTCAAGGCCGAATCTGAGCGTGAGGATCTTTCTTTCGGTATCGGAGAAGGTCTCCAACAACCTGGAGACCTGCTCGAAGCTGTCCAGCCCTTCCATCAGGGTGTCCGGGGGAATCATCGAGGTGTCCTCGATGGTGTCGGTGAGGAAATAGTCGGTGTCGTCCCAGATCGGCTGGTCGATGGAATAGGTCTTCTTCAGAAGCACCATCAGCCTGCGCACCTGGTTCTGGTCCACTCCGAGGGTGTCGGCAACCTCGGTCAGCGTCGGCTCCCGGTTAAACTTCTGCACCAGCTCGCGGTTCACCCGGAGCATCCTGTTGATGTCGTCGGAGACGTGCACCGGCAGCCGGATGGTGCGCGACTGGTTCACCAGGGCCCGCTCGATCGACTGCCTGATCCACCAGGTGGCGTAGGTTGAGAAACGGCATTCCTTGGAGAGCTTGAAGCGCTCCACCGCCTTGATGAGACCGAGATTCCCCTCCTCTATCAGGTCCAGAAAGGGCAGCCCCCGGTTCATGTAGCGTTTGGCTATTTTGACCACAAGCCGCAGGTTAGAGACGATCATGCGGTCGCGGGCTGCCTTGTCGCCCAGATCGATCTTCGCGGCCAGTTCCCTTTCTTCCTGCGCGGTCAGAAGTTTGGTCTTCTGGATCTCGCGCAGATACAGCTTGATGGCGTCGTCGAAATGCTCGACCACCGCGACATCGACCTCCTTCTCCTCTTCGGGTTCGTCAACGGCGTCGACACTCCCAAACGCCGCGACCTCCGGTTCATGCTCCGGGTCAATTAAAAGAGCTTTGTCATCCACCAAACATTCGTAGCTTCCCATCGAAGGCTCCTATTCAGCAACTGGATTGAGACTTTGCCCTGCATATTACAGAAATCATGCCATTTCTGCCGGCTTCCGTAACCTGCCGATTCATAGAGCAAAACTGCACCGCAGCCGGTCTGCGCCCTGTCCCTAAGGGGTGAAAAATATTGGACAATTGGTTTATTTGGGTGCCAAGAAACAACGATTGGACCAAGTTGGCCGCTCAGCCGAGCCGGGCTTTTCTCGTTCCCAATCTGGAGTTTGGGAGCTACACGGAACTGGAGCTTGGGAACGAGACCAGCCTGAGCGAGACCTGAAAGCCCTGCGGCGTATTTCTCGCGGCTATCTCCCCGCCATGCAGGACCACGATCTTCCTGGTGATGGCAAGACCCAGCCCGGTCCCCTCCCCCTTTGCCCCCTTCCCCCGGTAGAACGGGTCGAATATCTTCTCCAGATCCTCGGCGGCAACCGGAGCCGCGCTGTTGGTTACCTCCACGGCGACCGCATCGCCCTCGGGACGCAACGCTATCCGGACCACCCCACCCTCCGGGGTGTAGCGCGCCGCGTTGTCGAGCAGGTTGCCGAACGCCGACCTGAGCCAGTCCTCATCCCCTGCCACCGAAAGCCGGAGGTCGCCCGTCATCTCGACGCTGACCCCTCTGGTTAGGAACACCGGGCGCATGATCTTGAGGAGTCCCTCCAGGATGGGCGCGGGGAAGACCTCCGTCTTTGCGGCAACCCGCTCGTGCAGGTCGAGCTTGGAATATTCCAGGATCCGGCCGATCAGCCGGTCGGCCTGGGAGATATCCTCCCACATCCCCTCCAGCAGTTCATCGCAGTCGTCCCGGTCTCCCCGGGCAATCGACTGCTTCAGGCACTCCCCCGCTATCCGGATCCGGGCCAGCGGGCTGCGCATCTCGTGGGAGACGTTGGCGGTAAGCTCCCTTCCCGAGCGGACCAGACGTTCCACGGTCTGCGCCATGCCGTTAAAGGCCATGCCGAGCCGGCCGATTTCATCGCGCCCCTGAACCTCGACACGGGCCGACAGATCGCCTCCGGCGATGCGAACTGCCGACTCCTGGAGGCGGTTCAAAGGCTCGGTGATGTGCCGGGAAAGCGGGATGGCGGCGATGGCGGCGATGGCGCCAATGATGGCCAGTCCCGCCCCCACCTTCCCCACCGGAAACGGTCCCGGATCCCTTTCGGTGAGGACATGGAGAGTCCCCCCTTGACCTGTGGCCGTCTTCAGGGTCAGGGGGACGCTGGAGTAGGTCACCCGGGCAGGACCCAGGTCCAGATGAACCTGCGCATCCCCGTGGCGCCCCGACTTTCCGGCATGGACCGGCGGGACGGGAACCTTCCCGGCAACAGAGGAGGCAACGACAGTCCCGTCGGCTCCGCTGACCCAGACCTTGGCACGGGCGGTATGGCCCAGCCTGGTGACGGCGCTCTGCAAGGCGTCGCGGGAAGGCTCCCTTCCTCCTGCATCTGCCGCAACCGCCGCTTCGAGATAATCCCTGGCCATCAGGGCATTGCCGCCGATGGTTTGTATGACGTAAGAGTGATGGCTGTCTTTTACTACGAAGAGTATAACTGCGAAGATCAGGACTTCCATGACAATCAGCGCAGCAACCCAGTTAAAAAGTATCTTGAAATAGAGCCTTGGCATCATGGCCGGTCCTCCAGCAGATATCCGGAGCCCCACACCGTCTTGATGCATTTTCTGGCACCGGGAAGCGATTCTATTTTGGCGCGCAGTTTGCCGATGTGCACGTCTATGCTTCGATCGTAGGGGCCAAACTCCTTGCCGCGGGCGTAGTTCAGCAGTTCGTCCCGGGACAGGATCATGTTGGGCCGGCTCATCAGCGCTTCCAGCAGCTTGAATTCGGTGGCCGAGAGCGCCAATTCCACTCCGCCTGCACTGATGGTGCGTCTGCCCCGGTTCAGCAGCAGGCCTGCGACCTCGACGTTGTCAGCGGCAGCGGCATCGGCTTCCTGATGGGAGGCCGACCTGCGCAGGATGGCATTCAGCCTCGCCAGCAGTTCCCGCGGGTTGAACGGTTTGGGCAGGTAGTCGTCCGATCCCAGCTCCAGCCCGAGGATCCGGTCCTCATCCTCCCCTTTGGCGGTCAGCATGATCACAGGTACCGCCGATTCCTTCCTGATGCGACGCAGGATATCCAGGCCGCTCTCCCCGGGGAGCATGATATCTAGAATGACCGCATCAGGCTGCTCCGCCGCGATGGCGTCGTTAACACCGGAGCCGTCGGCAAACTCGCGCACCGAGAAGCCGTACTCCTTCAAGAACTTCACCAGGAGCTTGCGCAGCTTGGCATCGTCATCGACCAGAAAGATAGTTCTGCCGCGTTTTTCATCCATCGTAGGCGCTCCTTATAACGACAATTGATAGCAGATTACCGAAAATAACGGCTGTTTTTTACCCTTTTTTTACATTCGCCACATACTTTTTTTACATTTGACCGTTAGCCTTTGCTGCATTGGGACAGATAGAGGCAACCAAAGGAGAAGAAATGGACAAGCGGATAAAGGGAGTCGGGGCGGTCGTCGGAGTGGTTCTTCTGGGTGGCATGGTGGCAGCGTGCAAGCCCCACGGCTCGCACGGCGATCATGCCCAAAAGGCGAGGGAGCATTTTGAGTCATCGCTCAAGAAGGTGGGAGCGACCGATGAGCAGAGGACGAGGATCGGCGTGGTCACCGACCAGATCGTAGCAGACGGCCAACAGATCTCGAAGAACGGCAAGGGGGTTTCAGCCAAGGTTGCCGGCTGTCTGCTTCTGGACAACCCGAACCGGGAATGGCTGCACAAGACGGTGGACGAAAAAGCGCTGGAATTCACGGGATTTGCGCACCGTACCGTCGATCGGCTGATAGAGATCAGCGCGATGCTAACCCCTGAGCAGCGCGCGAAACTGAAGAAGGGAGTTGAGTCTGGCCACGGGGAAAAGTAGTATGGAGCAGCAGTAATAGTAGGAGCAACAGTAAAAACCGGCAGTAAAAACCGGGCAAAGAAGCGGGCAGTAAAAAGCCGGCAGCCAAAGAGAAACAGGAGATATATATGCAAAAGCACGAGATAAGCGAGGAACTGATCCGCAATTTCCACATCTTCTGGGACAACTACCCGTTCCCCGTCATGCTGGTTCACAAGGACCGCACCATACTCGACATCAACAAGGCCGGGGAGGCGGCGGGCTGCGTCTCCGGGACGCGCTGCATCGACACCGGCAAGAGGGAGGATCACGCCGGATGCCTGGCGAACCAGGCCCTGAAAGAGCACGCCGCCAAGCGAGTCGTGGCGTACGCGGAGAATATGGGCATGGTAGTGGATGGTTACTGGGTTCCGCTGGCAGGAGAGGAGGATATCTACCTCCATTTCTTCGCCGACATCACCGAATATGCCGCCGAACGGATGTTCCCGAAGAAAGAGGCGACGGAGGGAAGCAATTGCGGCTCCTGCACCTGCGCTTGATCTGACGACCCGGATCTGCTGAGACGCTGCCGGCCGAAAGGGAGGTCTCAGCAGATTCGGCACCCCTGTATAGTGGACCCCGGATCTAGGACAATAGTTTAAGATGGTAGCCTGAACCAAAAAAGGAGCAGGCTTTGAGTGAAAAGAATCGCAAGACCTTCAACGGCCAATTCAAGGCAAAAGTCGCACTGGAA
>Ga0209212_1001263_pt1 | contig 42568 bp, 31 predicted proteins | sample RifGroC2_FD_183996 | JGI IMG/M metagenome (GOLD analysis project Ga0209212, IMG submission 183996) | Groundwater microbial communities from Rifle, Colorado, USA - Groundwater C2 (SPAdes) (version 2) | ecosystem: Environmental > Aquatic > Deep subsurface > Groundwater | place: Rifle, Colorado... | reverse complement strand
ATAAAAATCTGCACCATTAGCAACAGCGTAACGCCATTTCTGCCAACTATTCCCGAAAGCAGGACCTTCGATGACATAAATTCCATATTTGGGATCGTAAGGGATAGAATCAACATTTCCTGGCTGATAGTCTTGAATACGTGAAGCAGTTGCTACACCATTAGCCCAGACTGTGTCATTATTTTTCCCTGACAAGAAAAAGCCTGCAGAGAAAAGGAATCCGATGCTGTCTAACTCACCTTGCCCAACACCGCTCACAGATACATTTGCCAATACACCTTCATTATTAAAGGGGAGTCTTAATCTATTAATTTGTAAAAGGTAAGATTCCTGCGCTAAAATTGTTGAGGAGATTGAAAAAAGAAGTAATATTAATTTTTTCATTTTAATTCTTTTTTTACTTTAACAGAATCATTTTCTTAACAGAAGAATAATTATCAGTTCTTAGCTGATAAAAATAAATTCCACTTGATAATTGAGAGGCATCAAACTCAACTTCATAACTTCCGGCAGGTTTTTCTTCATTAACGAGAGTTGCAACTTCTCTGCCTAAAACATCATAAATCTTAAGATTTACAAATGACGATTTTGGAATTACGAATTTGATTTTTGTGCTTGGGTTGAATGGATTGGGGAAATTCTGTGATAAATAAAATGATTTAACATTTATATTTTCTTCGTCTACATCCAAAGAAATATTGCTATTCAATAAAAGGAGTTTTTCTGTTGTTTGATTTGAATCTGATGAGAATGCAAAGACTAATGTATCCCTTAAATATTCATCATATTGTTTTTTACAGATAGGACACACATCAATACCCACTATCATAAACATTGCGGTATCCATTGGATTCAGCTGGATATGTAGCGAATCACTTTTTTCATAAGGATCTATTAAGAAGGAATAATATTCACTATCCTTTTTAAAGTGGCAAGAATATGATGAAAAAGATTTATTGTAAATTGAATCCAAATAAACAGTCTGGTTTGAATTATTAATAATATTACATGAATCTATTTCACTATAATTCGATAAAAAAATACTATCAGGAGATAAGACAATATCTTCTTTCCAATCGGAACTGATAAATTCTACAACAGCAGCAAAATCAAGAGTATATTCCAGAGAATACCAATAAGCTGTTGAAGTATCATTTGCACTTTTACCGTAAGTATTAAATTTCCATCCATAGTAATCAGGATTTGAAGATGTTCGATTAGCCCAAATACCGATCCTGTCTGAAAGGGAATTCACAGACTCATTCTTAAAAACTATTGCGAATAATTCTCCCCGCGCTACCCAAGGTTCAAATCCTACAAGTTTTGTTTCAAAAAACTGATAAGCCGGTTGGTTAAAAGAAGAAGCCTCGGGCAATATCGGATATGACATTCCCTCACTCCAGAAAGCGTTTTCAGTAAAGGGAAAGCTTTCAAGATTACCGACATTTTCATAACCCGATCCATCTGAAAACTCTTCAAAACCCACGTAACCAAGTGCATAAGTCGAATCTTCCGATTTGAACCTTCCCTGTTTTACTTCAATCGGTCCGATGTTTGATAAATCTTCGATAGATATGTTATTTACAACCTCATATAATTTTAAGCTGCCCTCAGCATTATTCAAATTTTCTGCGAATGCCGCACCCACTGCTTTGATAATTAAGTCAGTCGGGGCTTGAAACCACATGACTAAGTACTCCTGCCCAAACACTCCGAAATTTACATTCCAATTTCCCCCAATCATTTTCCTGTAAGAAAGAGTATCGAATGTATTCGTCTCATCTGTGTTATTAAGAACCTTTTCCTTTAAATGTTTGTTTGAGTAATTATTATTAACGAAAAGATCAACACTCTTCTGATTTTTAATTACAATTGTTGTAGCGAAAGGTTTAAGCAAGCGTTTGTTTTGTGCAGAGCTGACTGCACACAAAGAACAAAGAATAAATATTACCAAAGCAGTTCTCATTTTTTACTCACTATTTTAGCAGTATCATTTTCTTCGTTTGGATAAATTCATCTACCTGTAACTGGTAAAAATAAATTCCACTTGATAAAACGGAAGCATCAAACTCAACTTCATAACTCCCAGCAGACTTTTCTTCATTAACCAAAGTAGCAACTTCTCTTCCCAAAACATCAAAAACTTTTAATATGACAAATCCGCTTGTCCCTTCGGGAAAATTCGCAATCCGAAATCCGATATTGGTTGTTGGGTTGAATGGATTGGGATAGTTTTGAAGGAGTTGAAATGATGTTGGGACAAATTCTTCAGCCTCATCATCAACAGAAACGGCTATATCAGTAAAGTTTGATCTGTAAAAGCCCTCAATTGCTTCGCTGAATTCTCTCGAGACTGTAATTGAATTCAATGAATCGGTTCCCCTTCCTGCAATATGTGCAATAATTATTGTAACCGGTTTTCCAACTTCAAGAGTAAACGGACCTGTGGAAGCTAACTGTCGCTGATCTGTAGCAAAATTATTTATCCAGCCTGTCTGAGTCACTGGGTCACCTGAATACATAAAGATTGGATTTATTTCATTACAATTAACACCCGGGGTTATTCCAAAAAGCCAGGAACAAGGATCATAATCATCTCCATATTGCTCTTTACCCTGAAGATAAAACCTGGCTTGCTGCTGGTTGTCCGGGTCCCCAACACCTTTTTCATAATGAATAAATGAAGTCATTCCGAGATTTTTGGCTCCCGGCAAAGTATCGACTCCGTTAGGCTCACCCTTAAAGTTAAAAGCTGTATCGAGAGGAGTATCTACTCCTTCATCATATTTGCCATTGGTGTTATTATCAATAAATGTTTCACCGGGAATATATGAATATGGTCCCTGAAGAATTTTAATAAAATGTGCCGGTGGGTTAATCCCGAAGGAATAATCGTAAACCTCATTATAAATATATCCTGAATTCTGTAACGTATCGCAGCCAGCAAGGTCATCTATATATCCATTACCACCACCTAAATCAGTATCAGCCCAGCCGCCAAAATAAACGGAGTCAAATACATCGGATACTTTACCAGTGTTTATTATTTTATAGCGGACAAAAAATGTACAGGAGCGTGCATCAAAATTGTTATCAGCATAAAAAGCAAAAACAGTTTGCTGTATTTCAATTCCAAGAGGTTCTGCGTTAAATGCTCTGTCTACACCAGTAACTCCATCGTTATAGACACACCAGGCGGTAAAACTACCTATTAAATCGGGTCTGTCTTCATTTGTGTCCCATTGGTTATTACCATTTAAATCTATAGGGTCATAAATCCCGTCTCCGTCTCCATCATAAAAATCCGCACCATTAGCAACAGCATATTTCCATTTTTGCCAGTATGAACCAAAAGGTTGATAGGGAGGATTAAAAGAATGTTTTAATATATAAAGGTCATACCTGGGATCGTATGGAGTCGAATCAACATTTCCCGGTTGATAGTCTTGAATACGTGAGGCAGTCGCTACACCATTAGCCCAAACTGTGTCATTATTCTTACCTGAAAGGAAAAATCCTGCTGAGAAAAGAAAACCAATGCTGTCTAAGTCGCCTTGGTTAACACCGCTCACAGATACATTTGCCAATACGCCCTTATTATTAAAGGGGAGTCTTAATCTATTAATTTGTAAAAGGTAAGATTCCTGTGCTAAAATTGTTGACGAGACTGAAAGAAGAAGCACTAAAAGAATTTTCATAGCTGTTCCACTCCCTTAATTAAAATAAATTGTTTTGGAAAACAGTAAATGAAGAATACAAAAAATAAAGCAGTTACTTGTAAAAGTATAAGAATAGTGGGGAACGATACAATTTCCCCCTCTTATAGTAAATTTCATACCCAATTTATAATCCCCGCTAAAGTTTTATTTAACCATATAAATTATAGTATAAGATAGGATGAATATCAACTACTTAATAACTGAAGTTACGCAAAATAGATAAAAACAGATCGGTTGTCATTCCGAACTTGTTTCGGAATCTTTCATTTTAATGTTATTTATAGATGCTGAAACAAGTTCAGCATGACAATTGCGTAACTTCAGTTAATAAGTATTTTGTTCTTTCCGGATATTAATATTAACCATCAGAATTGCTGATGGAATCAAAAGAAAAAATTTGCTATGTTCCTTCGAAAAATTTCTTAAATAAATAAGATTGAATTATGAATCTCGACTCAATTGTTTTTGCCGCACATCCCGACGATGCCGAACTTTCGATGGGTGGTACAATTGCGAAAATGACTGCGAATAATTTTAAGGTCGGTATAACAGACTTTACAAAAGGGGAACTCGGAACCAGGGGAACACCTGAAATTCGTCAGAAGGAAGCCCGTAAAGCCGGAGATATTCTTAAAATATCTGTAAGGGAAAATCTTCTTATTCCGGATGGGAATGTAAGTGATAACAAAGAAAATTTGATGAAGGTGATAATGACAATAAGAAGATACAAACCGAAGATTATTTTCGCTCCATATTTTAATGACCGCCATCCTGATCATATCGATGTAAGTATTCTCGTTAAAAGGGCTATGTTCCAATCCGGGTTAAGTAAGGTAAAAACTTTTGATAAAGAAACAACGCAGGCTCCGTTCAGACCGGCTCATCTTTATTATTATATGCAGACTTATACTTTTGATCCCACTTTCATTATAGATATTTCAGATTCTTTTGAAACAAAAATGAAAGCCGTAAATGCTTACGAATCTCAGTTTCATGATCCTAAAAGTAAAGAGCCTGAAACTTTTATAAGCAAACCGAGTTTTATCAGTTATGTTGAATCACGTGCGCACTTTTATGGTTTCCAGATTAGGAAAAATTATGGTGAGCCTTTTTATTGTGAAGAGAAAATCGAGTTGGATTTAATCTCTCTTCTAAAGAAGTAATTACTTAAACCGGGCAATTTTTTCTAAAATAATTTTCTTTCAATGTAATATTTGCTTAAAAAGCTGCTATTTAAGTGGGCGCAATCAAAATAAAAATTTCATACAGTGGCAGGATTCTTGGTAATTTATCGCTGAAAACAGATTGATTACTAAGGAAATCATTGATGAAAAATAAGTTCGCACTCGTATTCTTTCTTTTAAGTTTTTACGCAAATCAGCTTTTCTCCCAGCAGGGAGAATACCCTTTAGTTTCAGTTCCGCAAACTCACGACAGGGATATTCCTTCAGGCTGGTTATTAGGTGGAAGTAACCCGCAGGACTATGCTGTGGGTGTCGATTTAGGTGAGAACGTTTCCGGTTATGCTTCTGCTTATTTGAAAGCTGTTTCATCAAAGCCGGTCGGCTTTGTAACTTTGATGCAAAATTTTAAGGCGAATAATTACAGAGCACAAAGAATAAAGCTCAGTGCCTCCATAAAGACTAAATACCTGGCGGGTTGGGCAGCATTATGGATGAGAGTTAACGATATTGGTGGAAAACCTCTTTCTTTTGATGATATGAGGAACAGACCTCTTGTCGGAACTTCTGAGTGGACCATGGTCGAAGTTGTTCTTGATGTTCCTTCAATTAGTGATGAAATTTCATTTGGTCTTCTTTTGCAGGGGAAGGGTCAGATATGGATTGATAATATTAAAATTTCTATTGTAAATAATGATGTGCCTGTTACCGACGTGCTTAAAAATAAATCGGAAAGTTACAGTCCGAAGAATCTTGATTTTGAGGAATAGGAAAAAATAATCTTCTGTTCCAAACCGGTTCTCTTATCTTTTACTTCCTCCTATGTTTTGACACTCACCCCTGAATTAAATTTTGATTAAATTTGCTTAAACGAAATTTAGCAGATTATGAAATTTGAAAAGAATAATCTCTCCGAATCATTCCTGATTGAACTTTATAATTCTCTTCTACTGCCGAGACTTATCGAAGAAAAAATGTTGAACCTTTTGCGGCAGGGAAAAATATCAAAATGGTTTTCCGGAATAGGACAGGAGGCAATTTCTGTCGGATGCACAAAAGCATTAATGAAAGATGAATTTATCCTTCCGATGCACCGAAACCTTGGAGTTTTTACAGGAAGAGGATTGGAGTTAAGCAAGCTTTTTTCTCAATTCCAGGGAAAGGAAAATGGTTTCTCGAAAGGAAGAGAACGTTCTTTTCACTTTGGTTCAAATGTGCATAATATATTTGGCATGATCTCTCATCTTGGTCCGCAGCTTGGCGTTGCCGATGGTATCGCATTATGGCACAAAATTAAAAAAGAAAAAAAGTGTACTCTCGTCTTTACCGGCGACGGCGGAACAAGCGAAGGCGATTTTCATGAAGCTTTAAATGTTGCCGCAGTGTGGGATCTTCCTGTAATTTTTTTAATCGAGAATAACGGCTATGGATTGTCAACTCCAACATCGGAACAATACAGATGCAAAAAATTAATTGATAAAGGTGTTGGATATGGAATTGAAGCGATACAAATCGAAGGGAATAATGTTCTTGAAGTTTATAATATAATAACTAAATATGCTAAAGAGATAAGAAAAAACCCGCGCCCGGTCTTAATCGAAGCCCTTACTTTCAGAATGAGAGGTCACGAGGAAGCTTCCGGCACAAAGTATATTCCCAAAAAATATTTTGAAGAATGGGGAAAGAAAGATCCTATTTTAAATTATGAGAAGTTCCTTATTGAAGAAAAGTTAATTGATAATTCATTTGTGAAAGAAACGAAAGATGAGATAAAAACTTTGATAGATAATGAATGGGAGATAAGTGTTAGCGAACCCGATATAATTCCTGATACTGAAAAAGAAACAAGAGATGTTTATTTCCCTTATAAACATGTTCCTGCTAATATCGGTGAAAGTAAAACTAAGAAAAGATTTGTTAATGCCATTACAGAAGCTCTTGCTGAGAGTATGAGCAAGTTCCCTGAGCTAATAATTATGGGGCAGGATGTTGCCGATTATGGCGGAGTGTTTAAAGTAACGGAGGGATTAGTAGAGAGATTTGGTAAAGAGAGAGTAAGAAATACTCCACTGTGTGAGTCTGCAATAATTGGAACTGCTTTAGGTTATTCTGTTAAGGGAGGCAAAGCTGTTGTAGAAATGCAGTTCGCAGATTTTATTTCAAGCGGGTTTACACAAATAATTAATAACGTTGCTAAAATATATTACCGCTGGGAACAAAATGCCGACATTGTGATACGAATGCCTACCGGCGCAGGCGTTGGCGCGGGACCTTTTCATTCACAGTCGAATGAAGCATGGTTTGTGCATACACCCGGCTTAAAAGTAGTTTATCCATCCACTCCTTTTGATGCTAAAGGTTTGCTTAATTCTGCCATAGCCGATCCTAATCCTATAATGTATTTTGAGCATAAAGCTCTTTACAGATCCGTAAGCGGTGAAGTGCCGGATGATTATTATACTATAGAAATTGGGAAAGCAAATCTTGTTAACGAAGGAGATGAGGTTTTAATTATTACTTACGGAATGGGCGTTCATTGGGCAATTGAAATTGTAAAGGAATTAAATATATCTGCGGATATTCTCGACCTTCGATCACTTATGCCATGGGATAAAGAAGCTGTTGAGAAGTCGGTAAAGAAAACGGGGAAGGTTATTATTCTCCACGAAGATTGTTTAACTGGCGGAATTGGCGGAGAAATTTCAGCATGGATTTCTGAAAATTGTTTTGAATTTCTCGATGCACCGATAATGCGTTCTGCAAGTCTCGATACGCCTGTCCCATTTTCAACTAATCTCGAGAAGAATTTTTTACCAAAGGAAAGATTTAAAGAACAGTTGAAAAAACTAAATCGATATTGACTATTTCTTTAGTTTTGACTTTTGAGATTTGACTTTATCAGCCAGAGCTGATCAGCCTTAAGCTGAGAGATTTGTCCGCCTTTGATGGATTGAAAAGTATTTCTCTCCCAAAAAATACCGTCACTATAGCCCTGAATGTTTTTATCTTTATCTGCTAATTCAAGTCTTTTGGCAGCAAAACAGCAATAGTATTCATCTATTTCAATTCCAGAAAAGTTTCTTCCAAGTTTTTTTGCAGTAACTAATGTTGTCCCGGAACCGGCAAAAGGATCAAAGATAAAATCACCTTTGTTTGAACTAGCAAGAATTATTTTTGCAAGCAGCTTTTCCGGTTTTTGAGTGGGATGTTCTGTGTTCTCCGGCATAGACCAGAAAGGAACAGTAATGTCAGTCCAGATATTTGAAGGATGAGTTATTCTGAAATTATTTTTCCCGTTTTCTTCCCAGTCTTTTGGTTTGCCGTCTTTTGTACGGTATGGAGCGATAACTTTACGTTTAATTTTTATATCTTCAATATTAAAAGTGTATTTATCAGAGATAGTACAAAACCAGATATCCTCAGTACAGTTTTTCCAGTTTGATTTTGAGCCCCTTCCTTTTTCTCTTTCCCATGTAATTCTATTCTGAATCTTAAAATATTTTTTAGCAACATTATAAACCGCATTCGATGACTTCCAGTCGGAACAAATATAGATTGAAGCATTTGCTTTAAGAAGTCTCACCATTTTAGAAAGCCAGGAATCTATCCATTCTTCATATTCAGTATCATTCATTTCTTTAAATCTCGTAAGATTGAATTTTTTATGAAGATTATAGGGAGGGTCGATAAAAAGAAGATCGATAAAATTATTTGGAAGAAAATCTACAATCTCAAATATGTTCCCGTTTATAATTTTGTTTTTTATATCACCCGCAGTTGCATTTTTTTTTATTGATAATAATTTAGTTTTTAGTTTTGCAGTCTCGCCCGGAGACAATATTAATGTTCTGTTTAAAGGTGCGGGCTTTTTCTTGGTGCCAAAATTCATTATCAAATAATAAGATAAAAAGGTGTCCTGAGAATCCAGGACATCCTGAAATAACTATTCTTCTAATGTGGATAAATTACCGGGATCCAATCCCAGTGCCTTTGCCTTGAGCACTCTTCTCATAATTTTACCACTTCTTGTTTTAGGAAGTGAATCAACTATTTCTATATGCTCGGGTTTTGCAATCGGTCCTACTTCATGTCCGACATGTTGTTTTAGTTCTTCAACAAGGTTATCACTTTTATTTATTCCCGTTTTCAGAATAACATAAGCGTGAATTGCATTTCCCTTAATTTCATGAGGTAATCCGATAGCTGCGGCTTCTGCAACAGACGGATGGCTGACTAATGCACTTTCGATCTCTGCAGTACCCAGCCTGTAACCGGATACCTTTATAACATCATCCACTCTGCCGATTACCCAAAAATATCCGTCTTCATCTTTACGGGCAGAATCGCCTGTCATATACATTCCCGGGTATTTACTCCAGTATTGATTTACATATCTGTCTGGATCGTTATAGATTGTTCTTATCATAGAAGGCCATGGAGTTTTAATTACAAGATAACCTTCATCATTCGGTTTAACGGAATTACCTTTTTCATCGACAACATCTGCGACTATTCCGGGGAAGGGTTTAGTGCCCGAGCCCGGTTTCAAAGGTGTGCATGGCATCGGCGTGATCATAAACATACCTGTTTCTGTTTGCCACCATGTATCCATAATCTGGCATTTTTCTTTCCCGATAACCCGGTAATACCATTTCCATGCTTCAGGATTAATCGGTTCTCCAACACTGCCGAGTAATCGCAATGAAGAAAGATCGTGACGGTTTGGCCATGCTTCCCCATATCTCATAAAACCTCGTATTGCCGTAGGAGCTGTATAAAGAATGTTTATTCCATATTTTTCTATCATTTGCCACCAACGGTTAGGAAATGGAAAAGTAGGAGCACCTTCATAAATAAACGATGTGGCTCCGTTGAGCAATGGACCGTAAACTATATAACTATGTCCCGTTATCCATCCCGGATCGGCAGCACACCAGTACCTGTCTTCTTCATGAATATCAAATACATATTTTAAAGTAGAATATGTTCCAACCATATAGCCGCCGTGAGTATGTAGAATTGCTTTCGGCTTTCCGGTTGTACCGGAAGTATAAAGGAGAAACAGCGGATCTTCAGCATCTACTTCTTCAACAGATGAAGAGTTTGAGGCAATCGGGAGAGACATCAATTCATGGTACCACATATCACGTCCCTGTTCCATATTAATCTGGTGACCCGTTCTTTTCACAACTAAGACACTCTCTACCGTTGCTGCACGCTGCAGTGCTTCGTCGGCAATTTTTTTTAGCTCGACAATTTTTCCTCTTTGATAAGCACCGTCTGCGACAATTAAAACCTTGGATTGGCTGTCCTCAAGTCTTTCATGCAAAGCCTCTACTGAGAAACCCCCGTAAACTACTGAGTGAATTGCGCCTATCCGAGCACAAGCAAGCATTGCAATTGCGATTTCAGGAATTCTTCCCATATAAATTGTAACTCTGTCGCCCTTCTTAACACCCAGCCCTTTTAAAACATTAGCAAACCTGCATGTCTCACGATTCAACGCAAAGTAAGACAAAGCTCTGAAATCACCATTCTCACCTTCCCAGATAATTGCAAGTTTATTACGGCGATAGGTTTTTACATGAACATCGAGACAATTGTAAGCAATGTTTGTTTTACCACCGACAAACCATTTATAAAAAGGTTTTTTAGAATCATCAATAACCTTGTCCCATTTCTTAAACCAGTGTAAGTTTTCAGCTTCTTTTGCCCAGAAACCTGCGAGGTCACTCGATGCAGATTCGTAAAGTCTTTCACATTTAGCATTAGCATATTTTACTACTTCATCGGTCGGATAGAAAACTTCACCGCTTAATTTTTTTTCTGCCATTGCTATACTCCTGATTTTTTAGAAAGTAATTCTCTGTCTGGATTTGGTCTTTCAGTTAAGAAATTAAAATACTATAATTTAATAAACAATAACAGGATGAGCCGAAATATAAAATTTTTACACTAATGCTTGATATAGTCAATAATTTTTATGATTTTTGCAACCCCTACAATAGCCGTGAATATTTATATATTCACTAAAATCGGGAGCCGGGTAACATGTAACTGCCCAACTCCGTCAGGTCCGGAAGGAAGCAGCGGTAAGCAAGAGCTTGTGTAAACGGTTTCCCGATTTTTTTTATTCGAATACTTTAAGCGGAATTAAAAATTCAAGTGTTCCAGCCGACAACCGGATTTTTCCTTCAAAACTTATTTTTGCTATAGTACCTTTTTTAAATTCCAGGTACATTCCTGCAGATGAAGTAAAAGCAGAAAGATTGTTTGACATGTCGGGTTCGTGCCCTACAATTGCAATATTCTCAACATCGAATGATCTAATGAAATCTATCACATCATTCGGTTTGTTCCCGATTGTAATTCTTTTATCCGTTATTATTTTTTTCGAATAATCAAAAACATCGGCGATTATCTCTGCAGTTTGTACAGCCCTGATGAGAGGAGAAGAAGCGATTATATCGAATGATTTGATCGTCCTCTTCCATCCTTCGGCAGCTTTCTTAATAGAGACTTTTCCTTTTGAAGTCAACTCTCTTTCAGAATCTGATTTTGATAAGGATGCTTTTTCGGCATCGCCATGGCGGATTAAATATAAATTCATTTCTAATCGGGATAATTGATAAAAATTACAGAAATATGCTGATGGAAATTCATCAGGTGTTTGTTAAGCTCTTTTCCGGCTTTGGAATTCATTTTCGTATCCCATTCTTCTTTCGAGGAAACGCTAACTTCACAGAATTTACTATATTTTTCTTCCAGTAAAAGATTACTTTCTACATCTGCGGCTTTAATTTCTTTACCGCTTAACTCTGAAAGATGTTTCAACGTATAATCGTTAAAAAGGTTATTGATTTCTTTGTTGTCTGTTTTTTTAAGAAAGAGCAAAAGCTTATACATTATTTAGCATCGATTATAGTTTCATCCTTTACCACTGTCGTGTCAATGATTTGTTCTTTTATAAGCTTATGATCGAAGCTTTCAATTTCTTTTTTTATGAATTCATCAAATAAGTTTTGTGATGATAAATATTTCCCTGTCGATGAGTCAAAAATAAAATTATCTGTCTTCTTATTAATTACAGATCTTTTAGAACTATTTATACTTGTACTGATAAGTGCATCGGATATTTCTACTAAATTCTGGAAAAAATCATTGCCGGGTTTGGAAAATCTTGTGTGAGTCCTGAACGATAATGCAATACCTGACGAATCAACTGAATAAAGTGAAATACGGTTTAACAGTAATGCATCTTTTGAGAGATATGACTCATCAATCTCGATAAAATCTTTTCCGCTTGCTTTAATAGTTTTATAAAAAATATTTCCGTTGAGAGATTTATCCCTCAAAAGAGGAGTAAGAGCAGAGTTATAAACTGCAAACCTGTTATGCACCGGGCTTTCATTTTCAAGAATTACAAAGTACAATGTATCTTTAGCAGTTACTAAGCTGTCAACAACAATAGAGTTATAATTATTTGTATCTGCCGGTAAGTAATCTATAAGATTTGAAAGTTTATTATTTGCGGTTAAGTTACTATCAATTGCCTGACCAACAAGGGTTTTAATAGCATCAGAGCTAAATTTTTCCGGTTGGGTAATATACTCCCTCTGCTTGCAGCCGTAAAATGTGAATAACAATATTATTGCAATTAAAAGTTTCATTAAAAATTTCTTCAGAGAAGATATCATAATATAATATTTTATTTTTGTTTTTTTAACCAAGAGATTGTATTTCTTGTCATCTTGTGGGAAGAAAGTAGAAATGGAATGGTGCGGTTAACCACTTCAGTCACGGATTGGTGGTTCGTGACTGACAGCATTAAATCTTCATCGAAAATTTAATCCTGAGAACGTCCTGCACTGCATATTGATAATCTAATGTCCCGGGAAGAATCAATTGCTTTTCAGGAATCATTTTTGAATTTCCGATAGGCAACCCGTCGTGGCGTACATTGTTTTTACCAATAATTATTTTGGTTATCGGCTCGATGAAATATCTTCCTTCATAGAGCCTGTTGTATCTTTCAGAAAGTGTATGAACAAGATCAGAATAAGAATACTCTTTATAATTATTTATTGCAGCACTGTCTGCAAAACTGATAAACACTGCATTATTTCCGCTGTGTACCAAAACCGGGGTGCCAAGTTTTATTCTTTCATATATATGCTTTGCATCTTCTCTAGAAATTCTGATGCAGCCGTGAGAACTTTTCTTTACTCCAAGAAATCTGTAGTATGAATTGCCCGCCAAAGCATGAAAACCGATTCCGTGATTAAAGCCCATCCAGTTTAGCATCAATGTGCTGTCAAATTGTTCCGAGTGCCACTTGGGTAGCTTACATTGAACTACAAACAATCCTTCGTTTGTATCAACTCCATCGAGTAATCTTGCAGTACCGCTTGAAATACCGAATTCATAAACTGCTTCATTTCTTGAGTAAAGATATCCCTTTTGATCTCTGAGATTAACAACAATAAAATTTGACTGCATGGTATAAACCGTATCGCGTAAATCCCCATAATGCAAAGTGGGAAGATTTTTCGTGCCGGTCACATTTTTTACTTCTTTTAAGGGAAAAACTTCCTTTAAACTTAAACAGTAAAAAATAACCGAAATACAAATTACTGCTGCAGGGTATTTAACCATTTATTTCTTCCTTAAAATGGTTTATTAAAATATCTGCTTTTTTTTTGCCGATAATTGTAACAAGCTTATCATATTCAGATGCTTTTATTGCAGATAAACTTCCAAGTTCTTTAAGCAACTTATATGCCGTGGAAGAACCAATTCCTTTTATATCTGTAAGTTCTGTTTTTATAGTTCTTTTGCTTCTTCTGTCACGATGAAATGTTACAGCAAAACGATGCGCTTCGTTTCTTATTTGCTGCAGAAGTTTTAATCCCGATGAAGTTTTTGGAATTGAAGCGGGATCGGATTGACCAGGTAAAAATACTTCTTCGAGCCTTTTTGCCAAACCGATAATATTGTAATCGGAATATCCGATCTCGTTCAGCACTTCAACAGCAGATGATAATTGTCCTTTTCCTCCATCAACCATTATCAGTTCCGGCAAAGAAATGTTCTCTTCTTTTAGTTTGGAATATCTTCTTCTTATTACTTCCTGCATGCTTAAAAAATCATCGGGACCATTTACATCTTTTATAATGAATTTTCTATACTGGCTTTTTTTAGGTTTTCCGTTTTCGAAAACAACCATGCTTGCAACTGAATCTGTTCCCTGGAGATTAGAAATATCAAAACACTCTATTTTTTTTGGCAGGTCTTTCAATCTTAAATCTCTTTTTAAAGCTGATATAGAATAATTCACCGATCCTTCTGCTTTCATTTTCTGCAACTGCAATTCTTTAAGCTGAAGAATTGCATTTTCTTTGCACATCTTTACAAGAGATTTTAAATCTCCTCTTTGCGGAAATATAAATTTTACTTTTCGTTCCGACTTTGAATCCAGCCATTTTAAGAACGTTTCGGAGTCGGAAGGCTGAACATCCAGCAAAATTTCTTTTGGTACCTCGACAAATTCGCCGTAATAAAATTTTATTGCAGCAGAATAGATATCGGTTTCTTCTTCTCCTTCTCCGATTGCAAGCCGTAATTGTTTCTTGCCTACAAGCTTGCCGCTCCTGATATTAAATATGGAACAAGCTGAATCTTTTCCTTCATAAGCAATAGAAATAACATCCCTGTCTTCAAGATCATCGCTTACAACTTTTTGCCTTGAGGAAATTGCTGCAAGCTGGTTAATCTTATCTCTTATTTCTGCAGCTTTTTCAAATTCGAGCTGTTCAACGGACAAATTCATTTTTAGATTTAAGTCTTTAATTAATTCATCTGTTTTTCCTTTAAGGACTTTTACAACTTCGTTAACCATTTCATTATAATTTATCTCAGATATCAAACCTTCACAGGGTCCATCGCATTTTTTTATATGATAATCGAGACACACTTTGAATTTTTCCTTATCAATACTTTCCTGAGTAATATCAAGCTTGCAGCTTCTTATTTTAAAGACTTCGTTTATCATCCTTAAAGATGTTTTCATATTCTTTACATCTGTGTAAGGACCAAAATATTTTGAACCGTCTTTAATAACTCTTCTTGTAGGATAAACACGCGGGTAAGGTTCTTTAGTTACTTTAATGTACGGGAAGGATTTATCATCTTTTAGATTAACATTATAACGCGGTTTAAATTTTTTGATAAGATTATTTTCAAGTACGAGAGCTTCAATCTCGTTATCGGTGATAATAAGTTCAAGGTCATTTATCTTTTTTACCATAATTGTTGTTTTAGGAGAAGAGAGATTTTCGTGGAAATAGCTTCTAACCCTGTTCTTTAAATTATTCGCTTTACCGACATATATAACTCTGCCTTTGTCATTAAGGAATTGGTAGATGCCGGGATTCGACGGCAGATTTTTTATTTTCGTTTCTAATTTTGCATTCATATAAACTAAGTACAAAAGTTAAACTGTAAGCTACAGCCTGATAAAAAATAAGACAAAATTAAATATTAGTAAATGGATTATGTATGGGAATGCTGTGTTAGATTAGCAAAGGTTAACTTGTTAATACCCTGTTCTTACCGATAACTACGATACCGCTTTCACTAACTGTAAATTTCTTTTTATCTCCTTCCAGGTCAAACCCGATTTCATAACCTTCGGGAACTATAACGTTCTTATCGATAATTGCTCGCCTTATTCTTGCATGCCTGCCGATATTGGTATTATTCATTATTATAGAATCGGTTATGTAGCTGAAACTATTTACTCTGACTCCGGGTCCTAAGAGAGATCTTTCAACAAGTCCACCGGAGACAATTGACCCATCGCAAATAAGTGAGTTTAAAGTTCTTCCGACTCTTTCTCCCTCGTGAGAAACCGTTTTAGCCGGGGGAAACTGGTACTGATATGTTCTCATTGGCCAGCTAAAATCGTAAAAGTTAAATTCCGGTGTAATGCTTATAAGATCCATGCTTGCTTCATAGTAACTTTCGATTGTCCCGATATCCTTCCAATACGGTTTCATTTTTTTGTTCTCATCAAAAAATTTATACGCAAAAACATTTAAGCTGGATTTAACCATGTAGGGAATAATATCCTGACCGAAATCATGGTTCTTAATTTTCTTTTGCTCCATTTCCTGCATTATATCTCTTAAAACATTTGCATTAAAAACATAGATGCCCATATTGACGAATGAAAAACCTGGGTTATCGGGTATTACGGGGGGGTCTGCGGGTTTTTCAATAAATGAATTCACTTTATAATTTTTATCGACTCCGACAATTCCAAACCTGTTTGCTTCTTCTTTTGCAATTTCAATGCAGGGAATTGAAAGGTCGGCTCTCATATCAATATGATATTGAAGAAGCTTTAAGTAATCCATTTTGTAAATATGATCTCCGCCGAGAATTAGAACCCACCGGGCTTTCCTGTCACTTGAGAAAAGATTAATGTTCTGGTAGATAGCATTTGCCGTACCGAGATACCAGTCGTTATTCATTTTTCTTTGAGGTGGAATTGAATATATAAACTCGCCCAGTTCAGGATTAAAAATGCTCCACGCTTCAAGTATATGTTGATTTAATGAATCCGATTTGTATTGGGTAAGCACATAAATTTTTCTCAAACCGGAGTTAAGGCAGTTCGATAAAGCGAAATCGATTATCCTGTATTTACCTCCAAACGGAACTGAAGGTTTACTCCTGTGAGCAGTTAGAGGATACAATCTTTCCCCTTGTCCGCCGGCAAGCAGCATGGTTACTGTATCTCTAAGAATTGATGAGCCAGGGAAAACCATCATATCTTCTTTTGTTCTTGGTAAATAATATATCGAAATATGATTTGATTGGCAATTTCTGTAAATATTATTTTACTGTAAAGAAAATCTTTAATAAGTTTCCTTAGGAAACCATTCTACTAAAACTTGTAGATGCAGGTATGAAGACCAAATCAAAATTTATTTCCGTAGGTATTTTTACTCTATTCTTTTTTATCGGCTGGAAAATAGGAGACTCTCCGCTTAATTATTCTCTTAAAACTGTTAAGGAACAGGCAAATATTGTTAAACATAGACTATTTCAAATACCATATATTAATATTGCTGCTAATTACATTTCTGAAACACAATACAAAATAGATGTAATTCATTATAATTTGAATTTTAATCTTTTCCCGAAGGAAAAATTGCTGATAGGAGACGTAACGGTTACAGGAATCTTAAAAGATAAAAATGTTGCTGAGTTACATTTGAATCTTTACGATAACATGAAAGTTGAAAATCTTACTTTAAACGGTAAGGAAAACACTTTCTTACAGAATGATACGAGATTGTCTATTCCTTTAAGCGAAACAAGACCGGATACTTTTATTATTGAAATTACTTATTCAGGAAAGCCTAAAAAAATAGGTCTTTCCTCTTTTGTCTTCGGTGAACTAAACGGGAAATCAGTTATTTATAATCTTAGCGAGCCCACATTCGCATCTACCTGGTTTCCCTGCAACGATATTCCTTCAGATAAAGCTTTGATGGACATAAGCATAACAAATGATTCTATCTATACTTCAGCTTCAAACGGCATACTTGTTAGCGAGGCTACAGAAGGAGGAAGAAAAACATACCACTGGAAAACTGATTACCCTATTTCGACTTATTTAATTTCTGTTTACTCTTCTATCTATACTAAATTCACAGATGAATATGTTTCGCCTTTAAGTAAGGATTCTATGACCTTGGAGTATTATGTTTTTCCCGAACATCTGGATAACGCCAAAATCGATTTTGCAGATCATCCTAAAATGTTATCCTTTTTTGCCGAAACTTTTGGTGAATATCCTTTTATTAAAGAAAAATACGGTGTTGCGGAATTCCTTTGGCAGCTTGGTGCAATGGAACATCAGACTTTAACCGGCATAGGCTCAAATTTTGTGGGTGGTAAAAAATTTTTTAATGATATATTCGTGCACGAATTATCCCATCAATGGTGGGGAAATGCCGTCGGGCTTAAATCGTGGAAGGATATATGGCTGAATGAAGGTTTTGCAACTTATTCTGAGGCTTTATATGCTGAACACAGAGCGGGGGCTGAAGCATTACAATCGTCAATGCTTTCAAAACGCAGCGATAATTTTATAGGAAAGCTATATGATCCCGGTGCCGATATGTTCAGTTCTACAGTTTATGACAAAGGAGCCTGGGTTCTTCATATGCTCAGATGGGAAGTAGGAGATTCAAGCTTCTTTAAGATTTTGAGAGAATATTTTGAGAAGTACAAATACAGCTCTGCCTCAACAAGTGATTTTCAACATGTTTGTGAAAGCATTTCAGGTAAAGATCTCCGGCACTTTTTCACTCAGTGGGTTTTTGAAGGTGATGATCAGATTAAGATGAATGTTAAATGGAAAATTGAATCAAGTACAAATGAAAAAACTATTATTAAAATGGAGTTGAATCAAATCCAGGATAGGTATAAAGTATTTGATTTTCCCGTTGAATTTCAGTTCCTTGATAAAAAAGGAAATTATGAAAATGCGATATTCAGAGTTGATTCGAGAAGCAAAACAATTCAGCATGAACTGAAACTGGAACCTGTTATTATTATTGCCGATCCGTCCGACTGGCTTTTGGCTGACATAAACGTCATACATAAGTAATTGTTATTGGCTTTCATTTTCACGCTCACAGTTCTTAAATTGCACTTCAAAAATAAAGTGAATAGTGGATAAAACTTACCTTTTTATTTCCGATGTTCATCTCGGCTTACGTAGTAAAGAAGAGGAAAAACAAAAAGAAAATCTTCTTATTAAATTTTTACAATTTGCCAGAGAAAATTGTGATGAACTTTTTATTCTCGGTGATCTCTTCGATTACTGGTTTGAGTACAAGCATGTTTATCAAAAAGGTTTTTTCAGAACATTATCTTCACTTCATGATCTGACTGAAAGAGGAATAAAAATTCATTACATAATCGGTAACCACGATTTTATGCACAGGGACTTCTTTGAGAAGGAGATTGGTGTTAAGTTATATGAAAAAGATATTGAAGCTCAATTAAATGGCAGCAGGTTCTACCTTGCCCATGGTGACGGATTAGTAAAGAATGACATTGGATACAAAATTCTTAAAAAGATTCTGAGGAATAAATTAGTTCAGAAAGTATACTCTGTAATTCACCCGGACCTTGGAATTGCACTCGCAAGCCGTACAAGTAAATCGAGCAGGGACTATACTTCAAAAAAAGATTATGGTGAAACTGACGGATTGTTTGAATTTGCTAAGAAGAAAATAGACTGCGGATTTAATTTTGTTCTGCTCGGTCATTTTCATCAAAGAAGGTTTAAACAATACAAAAATGGTATTTATATAAATTTGGGCTCCTGGATAGACGAGCCCTGTTATGGTATCTTTCAAAGTAATAAATTCGAAATAATAGACTGGAATTGAAACAATGGCAAAAAGGAAAAATTCCGATAATGATCTGAAGAAATACTTTAGTGATAAATCATACCGGAACAAGAAAAAATCATCGGGCTTTTTCAAGAAGCATAAATCAATTTTTCTTTCTGTTATTGGAGTTCTTTTCCTGGCACTGGTTATATATATTCTCAGTGGTTTACCTTCGCTGGAAGAACTTGAAAATCCCAGCCCGCAGCTCGCGAGCAAAGTATTTACTTCTGACGGTGAATTGCTTGGTCAGTTCTTTATAGAAAACAGGATAGAAACCGATATTGACAGTCTTCCACCTTTCCTAGTTGAAGCTTTAATTGCTACAGAAGACAGGGATTTTTACGATCACTGGGGCGTTAATTTATCCCGTTTTGTAAAAGCTATGTTTAAAAATGTTTTTACATTTTCAAGGGAAGGCGCAAGTACAATTACACAGCAGCTTGCAAAAAATCTTTACGAGTTAAAATCATCCAATGAAAACACTTTTGATACAGTTATAAGAAAAATACGGGAATGGATTACAGCTATCCAGATTGAAAAGAATTATACAAAGAAGGAAATACTCGAGCTTTATCTAAACGTATCTTATTTCGGCAGGAGTGCTTACGGCATTGAATCGGCATCGGAAGTTTATTTCGATAAGAAAGCCAACGACCTTACACTTCCTGAGGCGGCTTTATTCATTGCTTTGCTTAAATCTCCCGAACATTACGATCCGATAAGAAAAGTTGAAAATGCGCTTGCCCGGCGGAATCTTGTAATGCATAACATGGTTGTAACCGGAAAGTTAAGTGAAAGCGAATATGATAAGCTGAAGTTACAGCCTATCACTCTTGCTTCCGAAAGGATAGGAGGTTTAGTAACTGAGGCGCCTCATTTTATGGAATATGTCAGGCAACAGTTAACTGCAATATCCGATAAATATGGATACGATCTTTACAGGGATGGGTTGAATATCTATACCTCGATTGATATGAGGATGCAAAAGATAGCGAACAAAGTCGTTGCCAAACACCTTGCTGAATATCAGGTTATCTTTAATAAAAACTGGAACTGGAATAAAAATCAGGATGTATTGACTGTACTTCTAGATAAAGCAATTAAAGATAACCCCCAGTACAGAACCGCTTCTAACAGGGATGAAAAAGCAAGAATATATAATAAACTTAAATACAACCAGGAATTCGTTGATTCAGTAAAAAAGACTGAAAGCACTATTCAGGCAGGATTTGTTGTTATAGATCCAATTACTGGACAAGTAAAAGCAATGGTCGGAGGGGAGAATCAATATTTCGGAAGGGGATTAAATCACGTTACGGGAATAAGAAGACAACCCGGTTCTTCATTTAAACCACTGGTATATACAGTGGCGATAGATAACGGGTATTCACCCGCATATACATTGCTTAATCAGAAGTTTAATTATAGTGGCTGGTCCCCCGAAAATTCAGACAACGAATACGGCGGCTACATTACTTTAAGGGAGGCACTTGCATATTCTATAAATGTCGTAGCCGGAAGATTAACAATTGGTGAAATAGCACCGCCGAGCCAGGTATTGAAATACGCTATGAGATTGGGTATTAATTCTCAACTTAATCCTTATCCTTCAATTGCACTGGGTACTTCAGAGGTAAGCCCTATCGAGTTGACATCGGCTTATGGAACAATTGCAAATAACGGCGTTCACGTTGAGCCGATTTCTGTATTGCGAATTGAAGACAGGAACGGAATCCTTATCGATGAATTTGCGCCGCAGCATACTGAAGCAGTATCTCCGCAAACTTCAGCTGTAATAATAAATATGTTACAGGATGTTGTTAATTATGGGACGGGTGCAGGTGTAAGAAGATATTTTCAGTATCCTGCTGCTGGAAAAACCGGTACAACACAAAATTATTCTGATGCATGGTTTGTTGGTTTTACTCCTCAGCTTGTTGCAGGTGTATGGGTTGGATTCGATGACCACAGGGTAAAATTTACAAACTGGTATGGTCAGGGTGCAAGGGCAGCTTTGCCTATATGGGCTATGTTTATGGAAGATTCTTATAAGGAATTGAATATACCATTAAAATATTTTGAAATTCCGGAAGGTGTAGATACTGTAAACTTTTGTAAGGAAACAATGAATCTTGGAGATACTCGTCTTGCAACAGAAAATTGTCCTGAAACAGTAACAGATATTGCACTCGATAGAAATCTTCCGCCTTATTGTGAAATACATTCCGGCGGTGCTAAAATAAAACGTGAGGATAGAAAGGGGGATACGGGGTGGTAAATGGAAGATGGTAGATGGAAAACGGAAGATGCCTGCCGGCAAGGCAGGGAAGATGGGAATTGGTTATTTGAAGGTTTAATTATTCATTGTTAATTTTTAATTGTTCATTCTAAATTTTATAAAGCCCGGATGGTGAAACTTGCCTGCCGGTAAGCAGGTTGGTAAACCTGCCGGCAGAACACGCCGGAGTGGTGGAATTGGTAGACACGCACGGTTCAGGGCCGTGTGGCAGCAATGTCGTAGGAGTTCGAGCCTCCTCTCCGGTACAAGTTGATTTATTAAATTGGTTCGGCATGGCAGGCACGATAGCTTCAGGGTCTAGTCCGAGCAATCGTAGGAATTCCTTCGGGAAAGTCCTGTCCCGGGCACTTTAAACTCGTGGTTACGTAATAATGAGATTTCTAGATCAAAATCAAATTTGCAATTGGGATGCAATAATTGATAATTGTGATGAAATAGAAGGGTTAGATGAGAAACAAAAGACGTTAGTTAAAGAAGCATTCTCATTTTTAAAAAATGAATTTGGGGAAAATTTCCTCTTCAATCAGGGTAAAGAAGCCATACACCCATTCTTTGACCTATTAATAAATCATGTTTCTTCTACAAGACTTTGGTTTGTAGATTTAGTTGAAGCATTGCAGAAAGTAAAAACCTGTGAAAATTATAATGAGCTTTTAAAAAGATTAAAGAATCCAAAACTTTTTAATGAAGCAAAAAGTGTTTTAGATATAGCCATTAAATTTCTACTATCAGACCTTCAAATTGAGTTTGATTGTGAAGTGCTTGTAGATGACAGAATGAAGAAACCAGATATTAGAATAATTAATCCAGATACAAGAGAAACTTTTTATTGTGAAGTATCTATTTCAAATAAATCAGATATTCAAGAGATTGCTGAAATGACGGAGATAACGCTTTTTAATGCTACTTTTGTCTCAGGTCAGTTTTTAGAAATAGCTGGAAGAATAGAAAAAACTTTAACATCAGAAGAATTACAAATATATGCTATAAAGGTAAATCAGTTTGCAAATAATGTTGCCAAAGAAATAGGATTTGGAGAGCTTATTATTAATGGGGTTCTAACTTTAGGACTATCAACAAAAGAAAAAAAGAGTTTATTAGAGGAATGGGCAGCGAGAAACAACTGTGTGGTTGGATCATTTGATGGACCTCCATTTAATAGTAATGAGTTGCAACGAATGAGAGAAAAAATTTTTAAAGAGCAGAAACAACTTCCTAAAGATGTAGCTAATTTGATTATGGTTTATGACACCGACTTTTTCTATGGAATAAATAATATGATCGAGGTCATTGATGTTTTAGAAAAATTTGTATATAAACATAACCATGTACTAGCTTTAATAATTAAAGGAGGATATACGGGACAAATTAAACCTATCTTAATTATGCGTGAATTCCATATGTATTTACAAAAGGGCAGAAATGAATTAAGAGCAGAACAGTATTTAATAATATGGAACCATTTTTGTAAAAAACCTGTATCACCAGCTACTATGACAAAAATTTATCGTTCGATTAGAGAATACTGATTGACAAAAAGTTTTAATTTTTTTTGTAAAGTATTCTTTTATTTTAACTTCTGAAATAATTTAAATTCTATAAAGGATTTAATTTGAAAAAATATATTCTACTAATGGCTTTTCTTAACTTCTATGCAACTTATTTCGCTCAATCGTCTTCTTTAATATCCAACATCGATGGCAGAAAAACTTTTTCTTTAGATGGATACTGGAAGATAATAGTTGATCCTTATGAAAATGGTTTTTACAATTACCGTTATGATGAAAGAGATAATGGCTATTTCAAAAACCAAAAGCCTAAATCAAAAAGTGATTTGGTGGAATATGATTTTGATAAATCCGATTCACTAAAAGTACCAGGCGATTGGAATACTCAGAAAGAAAAGCTTTTTTTATATGAAGGAACAATCTGGTATAAAAAAGATTTTGACTATAATTTAACTTCCGGTAAAAGATTATTCGTTTATTTTGGTGCTGCAAATTATAAAGCCATAATTTACCTGAATGGAACAAAATTAGGAGAGCACGAAGGCGGTTTTACTCCTTTCAATTTTGAGATAACCGAACTTGCAAAAGAAAAAGCAAATTTTCTCATCGTTAAAGTAGATAATAAAAGAAGCAGGGAATTTGTTCCTACAGTTAATACTGATTGGTGGAATTACGGCGGAATAACCCGTAACGTTTTTCTTGTTGAAGTGCCTCAGACTTATATTAAAGATTATTTCATACAGCTTGATAAAAATTCCAATGATGAAATTTCCGGATGGATAAAGTTAGATGGAGAGAGGCTTAAGCAAAAAGTAGATATTAAAATTCCAGAACTTCGAAAAGAAATTTCAATCAACACAGATGAAAATGGATTAGGCAAATTTACTTTTAGCACTCAACCAATTTTGTGGTCACCTGAAAATCCCAAGCTTTATGATGTGAAAATATCTTCTGAAAGAGATTCTATAAGTGACAAAATCGGCTTCAGAAGAATTGAAACAAAAGATGGAAAAATCTTGCTGAATGGCAAACCTATCTTTTTAAGAGGAATTTCTTGTCACGAAGAAGCCCCGATAAGAGGCGGAAGAGCAAATAGTAAAGAGGATGCTGAAACAATACTTAAATGGGTAAAAGAATTAAATGGAAACTTCATTCGTTTGGCTCATTATCCACACAGAGAAAATTTTATTCGGGTTGCCGATGAAATGGGAATTTTAGTTTGGTCTGAAATACCCGTTTACTGGACTATATTATGGGATAATAAGGAGACTTTCCGAAACGCGGAAAACCAGTTAACAGAAATGATCACTCGTGATAAGAACCGCGCTTCGATCATTCTCTGGTCGGTTGCAAACGAAACACCTTTGAGTGATGAAAGATTAAATTTTCTCACCAAGCTGACTGAGCAGGCGAGAAAGCTCGATAATACCAGGTTGCTAACTGCAGCGCTGGAAAATCATTATATAAATGAAAGCACAATTGTAATTGATGATCCTTTCGGCAAATATTTAGATGTAGTAGGATTGAATGAATATCTTGGCTGGTATGACGGCTTGCCTGATAAAATTGCTAAAATTAATTATGTTACTGTATATAATAAACCGATTATAGTAAGTGAATTTGGTGCAGGCGCTTTACAGGGTTTGTATGGAGATAAGATGGAGCGATGGACTGAAGAATACCAGTCATACGTTTATGAAGAACAAATTAAGCTTATGAAGAAAATGCCGAATTTGGGAGGAATGTCTCCATGGATTCTCATGGATTTTCGTTCGCCACGCCGTCCTTTGCCGGGTATCCAGGACTTTTATAACAGGAAAGGTTTAATATCAGATAAAGGAATTAAGAAGAAAGCTTTTTATATTCTGCAAGAGTTTTATAAAGGATTTTTTTAAATTAATATTACTAATTCTTCCAGGGGTATTTGTGATTATCTGTTGAGCGTAGATACTTATTATTAAATTAAAATAATAGAAAGGAATCTCCAATGGACAGGTATTTAATCGAAACAACACATACAAAAGAAGACTGCCTCCATGCACTCGATCTCATTTTAGCGCACGGTTTTATAACACATTATGATTGGGGATGTGATGAAGGTATACACACTGGCTGGGCAATAGTTGAAGCTGACAGTAGTGCAGAAGCTCTTCTTTCAGTTCCGTCATTAATAAGAAATAAAGCACGTGCTGTTAAACTGAAAAAATTCTCTCCTGAAATAATTCAGGCAATTCATGAGCAGATGGGAGATTAATTTTATCGGCAAAGCTAATTGCTGTTAACTCTCTTTAGTGCCAGAATTGTAAGATCATCAGTTTTAGAGTTGCCTGATAAAAATAAATTTAAATCTTCAAGCACTCCATTAACTAATTCTTTTGGCGAAGAATTCCTTAATGATGATACGATCTTTACTAATCTTTCCTCGCCATATTCTTCGTCGTTAGAAGAAGATTCAGTCAAGCCATCGGAATATAAAAACAGGATATCACCGGCATCAACAACAAAAGATTTTGAATCATAACCGGAATCACAAAACAAACCTATGGGCACACCTGTAGACCCGATTTTTATTATTTCATTCTTTTTAATTAATAAAGGGGGATTATGCCCGGCACTGCATATTTCGATCTCACCTTTCGAGTTTGCTTTTCCGCAAACAAGAGTTGCAAAGTGAGATGATATAGTGCTTTCGCAGAATAATCGGTTTGCTCTTTCTACTAAGGAATTTACTTTTAAGTCAAAAGAAATAAGACTATGAAACATAGCACGCATATGCGACATTAAAAGTGATGCAGCCACTCCTTTACCTGAAACATCGCCCAGCAAAAATAATAACGAATCTGTGCCGTCTTTATATTCTATTATATCGCAGTAGTCTCCGCTTACAGCTCCTGCCGGTAAATAAGAATAAAATATTTCCCAGCCTGCTGCAATCAAATCATTTTTGGGAAGAAGTCCATGTTGAATTTTTGAAGCCAGACCAAGGTCTTGTTCAAGCATTTTTTGTTGAGCGGCATTCATATGATCAAGGCAAACTTTAATCAAAGGATCGACTTTAAGGCGGTCAACCTCGATAGACTCATTGCAAACAATGCAGATACCGTAAGTATTATTAGTAATCCTTTCAAGTGCGGCATCAACTTCCTGAAGCAGGTACACGAGGTTTCCGGCTTCACCGAATCTTTTAACTGAATCCTGAAGACGATCCCTTCTTTCAATCAGCTGCTCTCTTATTTCACTAACATTTAGCTGCGTCATAAGTACACCTTGGTTAAATTACATTGGGAATTAAAGTATAATAATATATTTAATCAACCTATATTCTTACAAACAATTCTTATGAACGGTATTTTTTGAAGTTTACCGGATATAAATGGAATTAAATTTCTAAAACCGTATTTTAAAATTCGAAAATATAGAATACTTGAATGCTTCAAAAAGATTTTTACAAACAGGTTATTTACTTCGCAAAAACCCATTATGAAAATTTTCCTGTAATTTCTTTTCTTATACCGAAAGAACTTCAAAAGCATATTGCTGTTATATATTGGTTTGCCAGAACCGCAGATGACTTTGCTGACGAAGGAAATCTTACCGTAGAAGAAAGATTAAAACAGCTTAGCAAATTTGAAAGTAATTTTACCTCTGCACTAAACGGCAATCCGCAGAATGATTTTGAATCAGCCTTAACCAATACAATCAGTGAAAAAAAACTCACTCCATCTCTTTTTTATGATCTTCTAAAAGCTTTCAAGCAGGATGTAACAAAGAAGCGGTATATAGACTTTAACGAAGTTCTTGATTACTGTAACCATTCAGCGAATCCGGTTGGGAGACTTATTCTTGAACTTTTTAATATAAGAAATGATGAGTGTTTCCGGCTTTCCGATAAGATTTGTACCGCTCTCCAGCTTACCAATTTTTACCAGGATTTAGCGTTAGATTTCCGAAAGGGGAGAATTTACCTTGCTAAAGATGAAATGCAAAAATATGGTGTGAACGAAAAATCATTTGAGTTAAAAGAAAATAGTCTTAATTTACAGCAACTTTTAAAGCACAATATTGGGCGCACAGAAGAGATGTTTAAGGAAGGAAGGGGATTACTAAAGCACTTAAAAGGCAGACTGAAGTTTGAAATTGGCTGGACGATTCTAGGAGGCGAAGCAATACTGGAAAAAATAAAAGAGATTAATTACAATACAATAAATATAAGGCCCGAGATGAACGGGAAAGATTTTTTAATGTTATTGTTAAAATCATTTTTAAAATAAGATAAATGAAAGTCAATCTTGTATTTACTGCAAAATCTGAATTAATTAAACAGAGGTTAAAATGGCTTCGATTGCTTTAAAAGATTTGTTAGAAAATTTTAATGATTTGGCGGATGATGAAAAAGAATATTTTCTGGAAATTGCAAGAAAACAATTAATCGAGTTTAGAAGGTACAAAATTTCCGAAAGGGTTAAGGAAGCAGAAGAAAATTATAAAGCCGGCAAAGTAATTTCAGGAAATGTAAAGTCCTTGTTGAAGGACATTGAGAATGATTGAATTTGTCTGGGATGGCAATTTTCGTAGAAGCTATAAAAAGAAAATATTCCGGAATACTGAACTTAGATCCAAATTCAATCAATCAATAAAAATGTTCTCTGAGAATCCTTTTAATGTAAAACTTAAGACTCACAAATTATCTGGAACATTAAAAGATTGTTGGGCTTTTTCCGTAGATTATAATTTTAGAATAATTTTTAAATTTATAGACAAGAATAAAGTTTTATTGATTGACATTGGTTCACATGATGAAGTTTATTAAAATTAAATGGAAATATAAATTATATTTTTTCTTTAGTGGGTAAAAGCATTGTTTTTATGATAGACGCAGCAAAAGATATAGCAAAGACAAGCAAGAGCAGCTTTTATTATGCTTTCAATCTTCTTCCTGAAGAGAAGAGGGAAGCAATGAATACTGTTTATGCTTTCTGCAGGAAGACCGATGACATTATTGATGAGGGGAATGAAACTGATGAAATAAAATACGAGAAGCTCCGCAAATGGCGGGTAGAGCTTGAGAGAGCATTTAACGGAAATTCGGATTATACACTTCTTAATAAACTTGGAAGAACAATTCACAAATTTAACATTCCTTATGAGCCTTTCTTTGAACTGCTTAAAGGAATGGAGATGGATTTACAAAACAAAAGATATCTAACATTTGATGATCTCAGCCTTTACTGTTACAGGGTTGCTTCGACTGTTGGATTGATGTGCATCGAGATTTTTGGCTACAAACACAAATCTGCAAAAGAGTTTGCAATAAACCTCGGGATTGCACTCCAGCTTACAAATATTTTGCGCGATATAAAGAAAGATTCTCTTAAAGGAAGAATTTATCTTCCGCAGGAAGACCTCGAGAAATTTTCTTACAGTGAAGAGGATATCTTTAAGCAGAAATATGATGAAAGATTCGTCAACCTGATGAAGTATGAAGTTGATAGAGCGGAAAGATTTTTTGAGAACGCAACAGTGAACCTTGATCTCGATGATAAAAAAGCTATGTTTGCTGCAAGAGCGATGCAGCATATTTATAAAAGGCTTCTTGAAAAGATAATTGATGCAGAGTACAATATTTACCAGAAGAATATTAAGGTAAGCTCTTTTGAGAAAGTCGGTATTTCACTCGGAGTTTGGGCAAAGTACCGTTTAGTTTATTGATGAAAAAAGTTATTGTTATCGGCGGAGGATTTGCAGGTCTTTCAGCCGCATCTTTCCTTGCAGATTCCGGAAGTAAGGTTGAATTAATTGAAGTCTCTCCAAAACTCGGGGGTCGAGCATATTCCTTTTATGATGATGAAACCGGCTCAGTTATAGATAACGGTCAGCATATTTTAATGGGGTGTTACAAAGAAACACTAAAGTTTCTGAAACTCATCGGTGCAGAGAAAAACTTTTCCTACCAGGAAAGACTTAAAGTTGATTTCTTAAATGATAATGGGAAACATTTCAGGCTGGAAGCGACGCAGCCTTTTTATCCACTTAATCATCTTTTTGGATTATTGAATTTTGAAGCTCTTAGTTTTAGCGACCGGCTTAAAATTCTCAAGTTTTTTGTCAAATTATATTTTTATTCAGATGAGGAATTAAAAAAACTAACAGTCCACCAATGGTTTTTATTGGAAGGGCAGAATGAAAAAATAAGAGAAGCTTTCTGGGACTTTCTTGCTGTTGGTGCTTTGAATACAAGTACAACTAAAGCCTCCGCCAAAGCTTTTGCCGATATAATTAAAGAAATTTTTTCAAAAGGGAACAAAGCTTCAACAATAATTCTTCCGTTAAAAGGATTAACAGAATCTTATTGCAACGAGGCACAAAGCTTTATTGAGAAAAAAGGTGGAATAATAAATCTTTCCGAGCAGGTTACTGGTTTTGAAATTGAAAATAATGAAGTAAAGAAAATCATAACTTCCAAAAGAACTATAGCTGATTTTAATTATGTGATTAGTTCCGTTCCCTGGTTTGCGATTAAAACCTTCGAGGTTAGCGTTGGGCAAACAGTTGGAGAACCTCGAAGGTTCTTACCTGATGTTAATTTAAATTTCGAACATTCATCAATTCTAACAATCCATATTTGGATAAAAGAGAACAAATTGCAGGAAGATTTTTACGCTCTGATCGGTTCACCGCTTAACTGGATATTCAATCACAAAGATCATATTACCCTTGTTAAAAGTGATGCAAATGATATTATTGATAAATCAAAAGAAGAGCTTTTTGAAATGGCTGTAGCTGAGTTAAAAAAGTACGCAGGAATTGAAAAGGAAGAAATTAAATCTTACAAAGTAATAAAAGAGAAACGTGCTACTTTTGTGCCAAATAATGAAACAATTGATAAAAGACCAAACACAAAAACAAAAATTAAAAATCTATTTCTCGCAGGGGATTGGGTAAATACAGGACTTCCTTCAACAATTGAGGGCGCCGTGAAAAGCGGAAGGTCGGCAATGGAAGAAATTGAAAGATTACCTGTCTCGACTTAGCAGTCGAGCCAAGGCGGGTAAAATTAAAAAGTGAGGCTCACCTTAATGTTCAGTATTGGTCGTAAAGGTGAACCTCACTTTGGAAAAAGTTTGTTCGGATAAACCGACCGAAATAAAACTGCCAGCTGTCAGGCAGAAATTAAAAGATTCAAAGATTGAAAAATTATATGTGCCTAAAAATTATTTTTTATACTCTTCATGGATGATTTGAGCAATTTTGATTGCCTTTGGTGTTATCAGAGCCCAATATTCCTTGTAACCGACACCTTTTAATAAAACTTGATTAATGTCTGATAGGATAATGGTATAATTACCATTATCAGTTGTATCTAATATTTCCGGAATTGACCATTTCAAAAAAGAATTTCCACCACCACCCATAGAAATCGGTTTTATATAGAATTGCTGGGCCATCGCACTGAGGTTAAGTAAATCAGAAATTACACCATCTGAATTTTTATTTATGTTTTGTTGAGATAGAATTGGCGTTGTGAGAAAAGAAAGAAAAATTACGGAAGCAAAAAATGTCTTCATTTTAAAAACTCACTTTATTTGTTTCAAATTAAATATAATCTTTTAATTTTTCAATCTTGCAATCACAGCTCTTCACTCAACAGATAAGTAAGCACTGTAATCGCTGCGGCACCGAGTTCCATCTCTCTCGGATTTATTTCACCAGGCTTAATTTCAAAAGCACTACATCGTGTGAAGGTACTTCTGCTGAAAAAGTTTTATCTGTTTTTCCTATGTTTTTATTAACCCACAAATCTTTAATTGAGTAAATAGTTTTGTTGCAGTTTAATTCTTTCCCGGAAAAAGAATCTGAAACGGTTTTATCTTTCCAGGAGAATTCAACAGGTTTAACCACAGAACTGCGATTTAAAAAACAAACTGCCCATTCTCCGTTCTTTAAAGGTTTGAACCATGTTTCAACACTGTCTTCAGAGGAATATTTAAAGCCTTGTATTCCGAGAGCATCCTGGTCAACTGCGATCACTTCTTTATGAGTAAGTATTTCATTTGTTTCTTTGGACATATTTCTCAAATCGTTTCCTGAAATAAGTGGCGCAGCCAGCATACACCACATCGAGAAATGTGCACGGTCTTCATTGACCGACATTCCGTTTCCAACTTCCATCATATCCGGGTCATTCCAATGGTCAGGTCCGGCATAAATCCTTAAGCCGTCCTGTTTATCTAAAATATACATAACTCCCCAGGATTTCCATGTTCCATGATCTACAATGCAGTCAAAACAATTTGTAATATCGCCGGTTGTTCGCCATAAGTGTCCAATGTTTTCAGCCCAATCCCAGGGCTTGTTATCTCCCCATTCGCAAAGGCTAAAAACTATCGGGCGACCTGCGGCATATAGAGCATTTCTCATAGTTAAATAAGCTCCTTCGGCATTGAGCGCCTCGGTGTTGCACCAATCATATTTCAGGTAATCAATTCCCCATTTTGCATAGGTCATTGCATCCTGGTATTCGTGACCGCGGCTGCCGGGTCTGCCGCCGCAGGTATTCCATCCTGCATCGGAATAAATACCAAGCTTTAACCCAAGTGAATGGATATAATCGGCGAGAGCTTTCATTCCTGAAGGGAAACGCTTTGGGTCAGGATGAATAAAACCGAGACTGTCGCGCTGCCCATGCCAGCAATCATCAATATTAATGTAAACATAGCCAGCATCTTTCATCCCGCTGCTAACCATAGCATCGGCAGTTTTGCGGATTAGTTCTTCATCAACATCGCATGCAAATTTATTCCAGCTGTTCCAGCCCATTGGAGGCGTTAATGCAAGGTCGTTAAATTTTTGAGGGAAAGTCGATGCTGATAAAAGTACCACAATTATAAAAGATAATTTTTTCATTTGGCTAAATCCTTTTTTGCTGAATTTATTTTTTCTAACCATTAAAAATAAGACTATCAGTTTCAAAATATGAGATTTAGTTGACCGGATAACCTTTTATTTAATTAAAGGACCCTTATTTGGTAAAAGCTTAAGCCTGATTCCATGCATCGCTTGCTTAAAGAACTCGCCGCCCGGAGTTAGTTTATAAGTATCCCATGATTCGAACATTCTTGGATACCATTCAGGATCAAAAACCCAGGCGATCCAGCTTATTCCTTTGTCTTCAAGATATTTTATTATTGCATTTCCGTATTCACCATTTTCTGCGAGTGTTTCTTTACCTGCGGTAAAACCTAATTCGGTTGCAATTACAGGATAAGTATTTGCTGCAAAACCGAAATTCTCTTCCCACTTCGGCTCGTATGGTTTTTCTCTCTTGTGTGGATATGGATGTGTAACATAGCCAATTCCTTCAGCTCTGACAGGCTCAATTAAGAGCGGAGTTAAATCATAAGCCCAGTCAAAGCCTGCAACAAGTGGAATTGTTTCTTTATCGTAAGCGCGGATTAGATCGATCATATCTTCGTTAAATTTTCTCCATTCGCTCCAGGTCATTGTACCGAGCTCACCGCGGTAAAGTGTAGGTTCGTTGAATAATTCGTAGAAAGCAACGGTGTTATTTCCACTGTAATGCCTGGCTATTGTACGCCAGAATTCATAAGTCTCCCTTTGAGTTGTGTTGTACATCGGATTCTGGAATAATTCCATTTTTAAATTACCGATGGTATGCCAGTCTATTATAATGTATATACCGAGTTCTGTGCACCACTCGACTGCCTTGTCAAGCAGCTTCAGGTATTTTTCAGGAGTACGTTCACGCCACGCAACAGGATGGACCGGAATACGGACCAGCATAGTGCCCATTTCTTTTACTTTTACAAAATGATTTTTATTCCAATGTCCCTGGTGTTCTATTTTATCCGGGTCTGAAATAGACAACCCGCGGAACAAAATTGTATCCCCGTTCGAATCAACAAATTTATTCCCTTTAACTTTTATAAGTGGAAGTTTCTTTGGGTCGGTATTATTTAATGGCTTACCTGGGTGCCGGTCATACCACCATTCATGATATTTTTTTTGTTGAGCGTCTGTGTTTTGTAAAAACAATGAAATAATAAATGCTGCAACAATTAACCCGATTATTTTATTCATGTTTTTCTCTAAATTTTCTGATTAAATTCTAAAGAACTGTTAAATCTAAAAAAAATTAACTTAACTGTTTATAAATTCAGATTATTTTAATTACTCTTATTAAAATTAATAGTTAGTTAACTCTAAATAATTTTTAGGAAAACAGATGAATAAAGCGGATGTTTATATTGAAAAGCTTAAACTTATTCCTCATCCCGAAGGAGGATATTTCAGGGAAGTGTACCGTTCGGAGGAATTGTTGGGAGATAACGTATTGCCGCTTAGGTATAAAGGGAATCGTTCCTTTTCAACATCAATCTATTTTCTTTTAATGGGAGAACAGAAATCTCTGCTGCACAAATTAAAGTCAGATGAAATATGGCATTTTTATGATGGAAGCAGTATAAAATTATATACAATTAATAGTGAAGGTAAAATCTTGGAAAAATTACTCGGTAGAGATATTGAAGGAAAAGAAAGCTTGCAGTTAGTTATTAAAAGAGGATACTGGTTCTGTGCAGAGGTTTCCGATAAAAGTTCTTTTTCACTGTTTGGCTGTACAGTCGCACCGGGATTCGATTTTACCGATTTTGAATTGGGAGAAAGAAAAAAACTCTTGCGGCTTTATCCTAATCACGAAAAGTTTATAAAAAACTTTACTGTGTAGTAATAATTTAATGATGATGGTTTACCTGCAATGGAAGTCTGTTAAGACAAAGTGCAGAATATTTACCTTAAAACGAATATCTTAAAACTTTACATTATCCGGGTATTTTAGTTAGGATATTGCAAATTACATCTAAAATAAGATTGAAATAAAAAGCTAATTTCTCTATTTTTCGTTCGAATTTTAAAATATTAGGAGACCGCATTAAGCCACATTTACTTTTGTTTTAATTAGTAATTTTCTTTTTAAGGCTTTTTATCATAGCGAGAGTAACAAAACTAATCTGGACTGGCTTCCGAATAGTTCTGGTTTATGCGGTTATAGTATACGCGGCAATAAACTTAGGCTTTTCTCATCGGTATGTTTCCCAGGTAAAAGATTCAATATGGATTGATGCTTTTTTTAAATATCAATACGATCAGAATTCTATACCGATTGATAATCCATTAGAAGATAAACAATTTGTTCAAAATGTCCTTTCACAGAAGATAGATTTAGATCTTGCTGCATTAGCTGATTCAACCCTCGACAACACTTCAATTGACTCTCTTATTAATAAAACAGATAGCTTAGCTATAAAAGATTCCGTATTAGTTGATTCTACAGCATTAGACTCTACAGCAAGGTTGAAGTATTTCCGCTATCACAGGGAAGATGCTCCTTATGTTTCTTTTAAAGAAAAGAGGATGTCAAAATTTTTTGCTCAACCTTCTCCAACTTTTAAAACCCGGACAATTGAAATTGACTCGACAGGGAAATATGTAATAGTTAAAGAAGAGATAGCAGGAGAGGAAACGAAAATACTTCTCAAAATGCCCGTAGATGAATATATTCAGATGCGACTTGCTGTAAGGGAAAGACAATTATGGGAAAAGGAGGGATATGCCTATGAACTAAAAGAAACTAAAAGAGAACTAAGTGATGTAATAAAAGACTTCACTGATTTTGAAATCCCGCTACCAAGTGTTGGTGTTCTAAGCATTTTCGGTGAACCCAAAATCAGTTTAAAAATCGGCGGGGCTGTGGATATTCATGGCGCTTTCAGAAGTGAAACTACCGAAGGCGTTACTGCCTCGCGTTTAGGTAATACAAGGAATGAACCTGATTTTAAACAACAGGTGCAAATAAATGTTAATGGAACGATAGGTGACAAACTTAATATTAATGCAGACTGGAATACCGAGAGAACTTTTGAGTATGAAAACCAGCTTAAGATAAAGTACACAGGATATGAAGATGAAATAATTCAAAGTATTGAAGCAGGAAACGTTTCTCTGCAAACTTCACCGTTGGTAGGGGGTTCCGAAGCTTTGTTTGGTCTTAAAGCTGTTTTCAAAATGGGTCCTTTAACTTTAACTACTCTTGCCAGTCAAAAGAAAGGCGAAGTAAAAGAAGTTAGCGTTTCAGGTGGGGCAACCTCAAAAGAGTTTACTAAAAGAGCTTACGATTATTCAATAAATCACTACTTCCTTGATACTCTTTATGCCAGCGTAAACCCCGAGCTTAATTTATTCAACAGGTACTACAGCAGCTCCACACCGGAAATAGTTCCGGAGTATACAATAGTTGATATCCAGGTATGGAAATCGGTTAATGTAGTTACGCCGGATAATTCTAAAGAAAGAAACGCAAACGTTTATATTAATTTGCTACCGCTAAGCAAAGGACAAAACTATGATGACGTCGATCCGACATTAAGGATGGAATTAGATGAACCTGTAGAAGGTGAAAAATACGGCTGGCGCTTTCTATTGCTTGAGGAGAAAACTGATTACATTCTTCATCCTGAAACAGGTTATATAACATTCACAACTCAAGTTCAACCAACTGATATTATAGCGACTGCATACCGCGTCCAGAGAAGCACATCAACAAACGATGATGATGAATATTACGGAGAATTTGTAACTGCAAGTACACCTAGCGATCAAAAACTTGTCCTGAAGCTTATTAAACCGAAAAATCTTCAACCCAATTTGAAACAAGCATGGAAACTTCAGTTAAGAAATATTTATCCTACAGACTCCAGAAATATTAAAGAAGATGGTTTTGAATTCAATATCCAGTACGAAATTGAAGGACAGGAACCGGTTGTCGATCTTCCTACATCTTCGGGCCAGGTTAGATTACTTAATGCCTTTGGTCTCGACCTTCTTGATGCAAGTAAAAATCCGAATCCTGATAATGCTTTTGATTTCAGAGCAGGTGTAACAGTTATTCCTGCAACAGGGGAAGTTATTTTCCCTGTACTCCAACCTTTTGGAAGAGATTTGCCGGAAGAGATCCCCGGAAATTTTGCTTTCCAGGAAGTTTACGACACTACTAATACTTCGGCAAGCAATATAAAGGATAAAGACAAATGGATTTTGAGAGGTAAAAGTACGGGCGAAGCTACATCATCTTATTCGCTTGGTTTTAATGTTGTAGAAAATTCTGTAAGAGTTTTATTAAATGGTCGTGAACTGACTCCGGGTATAGATTATAATGTCGATTATAACATAGGACAATTAGTAATCCGGAATGATGCTGCTTTAGTACCCGGCGCCGACTTAAAAATTACTTATGAACAAAATGATCTGTTCCAGCTTGCTTCAAAAACACTTTTAGGTGCAAGGGGCATTATTGATTTATCAAAAAAAACTAAATTGGGATTTTCGGCTCTTAAGCTTAATCAGGAAACGCTGAGTGATAAAGTAAGAATAGGCGAGGAACCGCTAAGCAATGCTATTTATGGTGTTGATTTTAGTACGAGCGCCGATCTGCCTTTCTTAACAAAAGCACTTGATAATATTATTTCTACAAAACAGATGTCAACGCTTAACTTCGCAGGGGAGTATGCGTATATAAACCCTGACCCGAATACCAAAAAAAGCACTATTTCATCAGACCAGGGAAAAAGCATAGCATATATTGATGATTTTGAGGGGGCAAAAAGAATAATCCCGATCGGTATTTCATATACCGGTTGGAAGGATTTAAGTCCTCCCGATAAGCTTCCGTTTCTTCCGGATACCCTTTCATATGAACAATCAATGGCTTATAAATCCAAAGCATGGTGGTATACAATTACAGGCGATGTGCTTGTAAATCAGATTTGGCCTAACCGCCAGGCTGGTAAGCAGAATCAACAGGTAACGGTAATGGATTTTGTTTTTCAACCTGATACACCGGGAACATATAATCATAATTCTTTGATTCACCAGAATCTGCAGCAGAACTGGGGTGGTGCAATGAGGCTTCTTTCGTCAACAGCAAATAACCTGGTTGAAGAAAATATAGAATTTATAGAATTCTGGGCCCGCGTACAGAATTCTCCCTCGAACTCGAAAGTATATATTGATCTCGGAAGCATTAGCGAAGATGTAATTCCTAACAGGCTGCTGAATACGGAAGATAAAAAGCTGAATGAAGTAATTGATGAAGGGGAAGATACAGGACTTGATGGAATTTTTGATCCTGACGAAAGAGCTCAGTATGGTAGTACAGAATCCGACCCAAGCCGGGATAATTTCGCTTTTAGTGGTACGACTTCAAACAACCCGTATGATTATTTTAACATTAATGGAACTGAAGGAAATGCTATTTTGTCCGATAACGGCAGACTGCCCGATACTGAAGATCTTAATAGAAATGGTACGCTTGATCAATTGAACAGTTATTTCAGGTACGAAATACCACTCGATACAAGTGCTGCTACAAACTCATATATTGCCGGCGGCGGTAATAACGATAGCTGGTATTTATTTAGAATTCCTTTAAAAGATACATCAACAATAGTCGGAACCCCCAGCTTTTCCAATGTAGAAGCAATAAGACTTTTTACAACCGGTGTAAATGGTATAGTTCATTTAAGAATTGCCGAGTTTAATCTTGTAGGAAGCCAATGGCAGAAAGCTATAAAAGAAGATTCAACTCTTTCAGTATCAGTTATTAATTATGAAGATAATCCAAAATATTCGTTGCCGCCGGGAGTTTTCCAGGAAAGAGACCGCTCCCAGACTGATGAAAATGTATTAAGAAATGAACAGTCATTAAATCTTATAGTAAATAACCTGGAAGATGGGGAATCGAGAGAAACCATTAAATTTCTTTATAGATCTCTTGATGTCTTTAACTATTCTGAAATGAAATTATTTGTTCATGGGGAGGAAGATATTATTTCAGGGTCACTTTCCGATACTTCAAACGGCAAATATGCTTCTGAAGTTTACTTTAAATTTGGTACCGATACAAATAATTATTACGAGTACAGACAACCGGTTCTGCCCGGCTGGAATGAAATAAGCATTCCATTTAGTGAAATAACCGCCCTTAAGCAAACGAGAGGAGATTCGGTAAGCATAATCTACCAGTTGCCGGTTTCCGGTAAGTCCGGGCATTTTTATCGTTTAAAAGGAAATCCTACGCTTACAGCGGTTAAATTTTTATCAGTTGGAATTCATAATATAGCAGAGACCACAGGAGATCCTCCATTTCCTCTTTCAGGGCAGGTTTGGGTAAATGAATTAAGAGTTATTGGCGCAGACGATTCTCCCGGCTGGGCTTACAGTTTTTCATCCTCAATAAGGTTAGCTGATCTTATGGGTTTAAGCTTTACTATGAGTAAAACAAATCCATATTTTCATAGACTCGCAGAAAGGTTCGGGTCCAGGGTGGAATCTACAAACTGGAGTATTGCAACTGATTTCGATGTATTGAAGCTGCTGCCCTTTAATTTACCGGAAAGCAACCTAAAAATTAATTATTCACATTCCGAATCTTTAGGTAAGCCTCTTTATATTCCCGGCACAGATATCCGTGTTGAAGAAGCAGGCGAACAATTAGACAACACAGATCCTGATTCCATCTCGTTTGGTCCTAAAAATTCTGCAGAGTTACACAAAGAAACTCAAACATTAAATATTTCGGACAGTTGGTCGGCTTCTGGTGTAAAATTAAAAATCCCTACAAGTTACTGGTTGATAAGAGATACTTTTAATGCTCTCACTTTTGGATTTAATTACAATAAAACTTTCAGCAGAAATCCTACTGTGCTTTCAAATAAAGCCTGGGTTTGGAATACTAATATAACATACGGCTTAAATTTAAGTCCTCAATATTATTTTAACCCGGTAGATATTCCGGTTGCGGGTTCTGCTTTAGCACTTTTCAGCGATTATAAAAATCTGAAGATATATTTTGTCCCGCAAAATTTCTCAATTAATTTCAGTGCAAAAAGAAACAGAAACACAAATATTACCAGATCAAGAAAAATTTCCGGGGGAATTTCAGAATCGCAGCAGGCAATAACAAGAGATTTTGGAACTACACGTGGTTTTAGCTTTAACTGGAAAATTACTGAAGGCGGTTTTTTGAATCTCTCGACCAATTATAATATGAATATAAATTCCTCATTGGCTTATCTCGAAACAGATATTAATGGAAATCAAAGAAGAGAAAGTGATATATGGCGTGATATCTTTTCAAGAGTGTTTTTTGGAAAAGATTATACATACCAACAAAGTACAGAATTCAGAACATCGCCTAAATTACCGACGTTCTGGGATTTAAACAAATTCTTAACTATGTCGGCCGGATATTCTGTTAGTTATAATTGGAACTTTGATTTCAGGCAGGAAAAGTTAGGTAGGAGCGCCGGTTTTTCAAGCAAATCAAGTCTTGGATTTACTTTAAGGCTAAAGGCATTAACAGAACCCTTGTTTAAATCTGAAGATGTTTCATCAAATAAAACCCCAGGTAATACAAACAAAAACCAAAGGAGTGTAACGCAAAACAAATCTACAGATACTTCTAATGTCATTTTAAATGACTCGCTGACCGTTAGCGATACTGTTTTAGTCGATAGTGAAGAAAAAGTATCTGCAGTAAAAAATGCTATTTTATTTTTACAATCTGTAGCTAAGACAGTATTATTTGATTACGAGACTATAACAATTAATTTTACTAGCAGCAACAGTTTATCAAAGTCAGGCATTGCAGGCACGGGGACTGGTTTCGGCAATTTCTGGGGAATTAGCCAGAACAGTGCAAACGGACCCACTAGAGCATTTATGCTTGGCTTAAGTGATGATGTAGGCAGCAGAGCTGCATTGCCGAGTACCACTGTTAGTGATGTTTTTTCTCACAGCAATAATCTGGACTTTAGAACTTCGAAACCTTTATGGGAAGGAGCTAAAATAGATTTGAACTGGAAGGTCGGGTGGACGGTTAACAGAACTACGACTTTGAGGGGAGACGATAACGGTAACCTTGTTGTTTCCAATGTTGTTTCAACAGGAAGCATAAGCAGAAGTTTCATTTCGCTTCCACCGTTTCTCTTTTTAAGCGTCTTTAAGAACAGCATAAAAAAAGTAAACGAATTGTATGATCCGAATTCTACAGATGCAGGTGCAAGTCTTTCCTCAGCCTTTGTTGAAGGCTTTGAAACCTTTCCCTGGTTATCGAAACTTGGCTTTTTTAAAGATGTTGCCAAGTATATTCCCAGACCAAACTGGAGAATAACCTGGGACGGGCTTGAAAAGTTTTTTCTTTTTAAAAGTTTTGCCAAGAGGGTATCATTGGACCATACTTATTCGTCCAGCTACACGGAAGGCTGGAAAATTAATCCCGATGGATTCCAGGAAACACAATCGCAAAGAATTGAATATGGCTTTAGTCCTTTGGCAGGGTTGAATTTTACCTTTGGTGATGTTTGGGGAGGTAACCTTATAAGCAGTGTTAAATATTCTGCAAAAACAAATTATGATCTCGGAATATCAAATAAAAATATTACCGAAACTTTTTCAAGAGATATTGGTATTACAGCCGGATATTCAAAATCAGGCTTTGAGCTTCCTTTATTCGGTGTTTCATTAAAAAATGATATTGAGTTTAGCTTTTCATATACAAGCACTAAAAACTCGATTGTGCGTTATGAAATGAATAATTTTACAGAAGAGGGAATTCCCCAGGATGGCACGACAAGATCAACTATAGAACCGAGAATAAAATATACAATCAGTTCAAAAGTTACTCTTTCAATTTTTTATAAAAGATCATCGGTCCAGCCTGAAGGCGCCTCAAGAGTATCTCCTACAACTACAAATGAAGCGGGTCTGGACATACATATTTCTATTCAGTAATTTCTTGTGTACCGGCAAAATTGTAAATAAGATATTATCCTGAAATAAATTGTAAATATTGTGCAAATTGATTAATCTTTAACGACAAGAAAGTGTTTATTTTATGAAACAAAAAAGAATTTTGTGGGTTGATGACGAAATAGAGCTTTTACGTTCGCATATCATCTTTCTATCTGAAAAAGGATATGAAGTAGATACTGTTACCAACGGTGAAGATGCAATAGCTTCTGTAAAAGAAAAAGTTTATGATTTGATTTTTCTCGATGAAATGATGGCAGGAAAGGGGGGGCTTGAAACACTTGGCGAAATAAAAGAAATAAATTCGGGTATTCCTGTAGTGATGGTTACAAAAAGTGAAGAAGAAACACTTATGGATGAAGCCATAGGTGGAAAAATCGATGATTACCTGACTAAGCCTGTAAACCCCAGCCAGATACTTCTTGTTTGTAAAAAAATTCTTGAAGGAAGAAAAATCTCAGGGCAGTATGCAGCAAAAGACTACCTGAATGATTTTAATGAAATATCGCGTCAGCTTTTAATGAATCCCGATTATGATGAATGGATGGATATATATTTAAAACTCACCGGATGGGATGTTGAACTGGATACCCATCCCGGACTCGGTTTAAGGCAAACACTCAACGATCAGAAAAAAGAAGCGAACAAAGAATTCTCAAAGTTTGTTGAAAAAAATTATCCGGATTGGATTGCTCTTAAAAATGATGAATACAGACCCAGGCTAAGTCCCGAAATAGCTGAGAATTTTCTTTTTGATTTTCTAAGAAAGGAGAATAAAACCGTATTCTTTTTTGTAATAGATTGCCTGCGATTGGACCAGTGGCTGATTATGGAAAAGCATCTTAACGAATTGTTTAAGATAGATAAGCAATATTATTATTCAATCTTACCAACAGCAACACCTTACGCAAGGAATTCATTATTCAGCGGATTATTCCCATCTGAAATCGAGAAGTATTATCCGCAGTTATGGCAATCCGGTAATGATGACGAAAACAGTATGAACAGGTATGAAAAAGAATTGCTACAATTGCTTCTCGACAGGAAAAGGATAAAGCTTCGCAATGAATTAAAATATATTAAGATTATTGATCCTGAAGTTGGGAAAAATTTTGAAAATAATATTCTCTCTTACAAGAACACTCATTTTACTGCAGTTGTAGTTAATTTCCTGGATATGATTGCTCATGGAAGATCAGATTCAGATATCCTTAAAGAGATTGCACCCGATGAAGCAGCATACCGTTCGCTTACAAACAGCTGGTTTATTCATTCATCTTTGTTTGGAACCTTCAAATCAATTGCAAAAATGGATAATGTTAAAATAGTGCTCACAACAGACCACGGCAGCATAAGGTCTTTACGTGGTGCAAAAGTTTTGGGAGACAGGGAAGCTTCTACTAACTTGAGATTTAAATATGGCAGAAATCTTAAGGTTGATGAGAAGCATGCTGTTTTCATAAAAAATTCCGAAGATTATAAACTCCCCAGGAGAGGGGTT